>Ga0209542_10010014_pt1 | contig 17232 bp, 17 predicted proteins | sample RifCSPhighO2_01_FD_184028 | JGI IMG/M metagenome (GOLD analysis project Ga0209542, IMG submission 184028) | Soil microbial communities from Rifle, Colorado - Rifle CSP2_plank highO2_0.1 (SPAdes) (version 2) | ecosystem: Environmental > Terrestrial > Deep subsurface > Rock core/Sediment ...
CCCCAAAAACTACTATTTTTTGTTTCATATTAAAAAAGCTAAATGTCCTATTTAAATATCTATTCATGTCGAAGTGTTTGGAAACCACACACTTAGAGAATTGATATTCTCTAATCCATTCAATTCTTACGAATTGAAGTCTTTAGTGTGCGGAACACTTCGAGCATCCAAAAAACAAGTGCCATTCAAACCACACCTTTCAAAGTGTGGTGGCACATTGTTTTTTTGATACTAAAAACTAAAACAAGATAATAGGGTTTAAAATAACAAATGTTATATAATTATATGAAAATCCTCGAAATAACCAACTACACTGCAGGCGGATGCGGAGTAGGCATGCGAGTCTTAAAAGAATCACAGTTACTTGCAGAGCGAGGTCACAAAGTAACAATTTTCTCATCAAACCAAGTCAAAGGTTCAAAAGATTTATGTTCTCTTGAAGAAAACCAAGGTCTAGTAAATATCCAACGTTTCTCGTCCACAAATTTAGGTGGGGAGAGTTATATGTTATGGAATTTCAAAAAAGAAGCACTAAAACTAAATCCCGATGTTATAATAGTTCACGCCTACAGACACATGCATAACCTTCAAGCGCTCAAAATAGCTAAAAAATTAAAATGTAAAATATTTCTAGTAACTCATGCGCCCTTCGCCAGAGAGGCTTCAAGAACATGGATTCAAAATAAAATTGTAAAAACTTATGATAATATAATTGGAAAAAATAACTTAAAGAAATTCAACAAAATAATTACAATAACTAAATGGGAAGAAAAATATTTGAAAGAACTAGGAGTTAATAAAGATAAAATTGTCTATCTTCCAAACGGTGTAAAAGACGAATTTTTTAAACCTATAAAAATGATATCCAAACCAATAACCAAAATTGCTTACTGGGGCAGAATTAGCAAGATAAAACAATTAGAATCTGTAAGTAGAGCAATAGCTCTTCGTATAAACGAAGATTGGATTTTTAATATAAGGGGACCAGCAGACAAAGATTATTTGAAAAAACTAAATTTAATAATTAAAGAAAAAGGCCTAAAAGGCAGAGAATTTATTGAATCATTGCCTTATAATTATTCAGAACAAATTAAAGGATTAGATAACTCTCAAATTTTTATACTTCCTTCTTTAAGTGAGGGGATGCCTCAAACTCTTGTTGAAGCAATGGCAAGAGGAAGAATAGTAATAGGCAGCAATAATGAAGGAAATAAAGAATTAATACAGGATGAAAAAAATGGATTTATTTTCAAAAATGGGGATGAAAAAGATTTAGCCAATATTTTAGACAGGATTAAAAGATTAAATCAAAAAGAAATAATTTTGTTGCAAAAAAATGCAAGAAAAACTGCTGAAAATTTCATGTGGAATAATATAATCCAGAAAATAGAATCATTAATTGCTTCAAATGGGTCTTATACCTCGTAACTTGCTACGATAGTTCCCATTTGAAGGCTTAAAGATTGCTGTGGTTGGGATTCTTTATTAAGGAGAAATCTTCCCTATCAAAAGAGATTTAAAGACAGTTTTGCTCCGAAAGTATATGGCTTTTTTACCCGCTAAATATGATAACTTGTTAAAAAATAAGAATTTTCACATATTATTTGTAGCCTTAATTGCATTAACCATTAGAATATATTATTTAATAACAACATCAGGTCAAACAATGTGGTGGGATGAAGCAGAATACATGTCCGCAGCGAAACATTGGGCGCTTGGAGTTCCATATCAAATTAACGAGCAAAGACCGCCATTATTTCAATTGCTTGGCGCGCTATTCTTAAAATTAGGTTTTGAAGAAATCGCTCTAAAATTTATTTTAGTAGCATTGCCTTCACTGGCTTTAGTAATCGCTACTTACTACTTAGGCAGAGAGCTTTTTAATCATAAAATTGGCATAATTGCTTCTATAGGTGTTACATTTGTATGGTCAGTTATATTCTGGAGCACTAGATTTCAGCCAGATTTTTTTTCAGTAACCTTACAATTAATTGCGTTTATATTCTTTTGGAAACTTATTAAACATGAAAATCCAAGATATGCAATTTATGCCGGACTTTTTGTAGCATTGGCATTTTACTTCAAAATATCTGCTTTATTAGTTCCTCTATCTTTTGCGCTATTTATTCTATACTACGATGGCTGGCAGGCAATGAGGAAAAAGAATTATTGGCTAATTTTAGGAGCATTCATAGTTGGAATGATTCCATTTATGATATGGCAGGCAATAACTTTCGGAAATCCATTAGCTTTTGCCCCCTCATATTCAGGAGATTTTAATATAGGGAGAGATTTAGGGTGGATGACTTTGGATTTTTTTTATTCATTCCTTAAACTGCCAATATTTTTATTGTTTCTAGCAGGATTAGGAATAACCTTATTTAATCTACTAATAAGTTCAGATGTTTTAATAAAAGATAAATCTCTAAGAAAAGATCCTTGGATATTTTCATTTATAGTTTTATTAGTAGTTTCTCTGTTTTACATATTTTATATTAAAGGAGTAATTGAAGACAGATGGGTATTTCTAATCATTCCATTTATATTTTTCTTTGCAGGCAAACCTCTGAATTTTATATATAATAAAATTGCATTGCACTCAAAAGTTTTATCTGCTTTATTTGTTTTGGTATGCCTCACAATATTCATACTTCCTCAAATAGATCACTCAACTGCATTAATAAATGATAAAAAGCTAACTTATTTACCTGTAAAAGAAGTCTCTTTGCTTATAAAAGATAAATCTTCATCAGAAGATAAAGTTCTAAGTGTATCTTACACTCAAACTACTGCATATGCAGAACGAGAAGTTATTACTTATGCAAAGATGACTAAAGAAAATTTCACTAGAATATTAAATGAAGAAAGACCATCATTTATAATTGCATCAATACTTGAACCACATCATCCAGAATGGATAGTTCAACAGGTGCAAAATGAACAAGGTTATCGTGGAGTTCTTTTCCCTTATTTTAATTCAACAATTGTAATCTCTCCTCAAAATCAAATAGTTCAATATGATTTGAAAAGCCAAATGGTTTATAATGGCGCAATATTTACTCTTATTTATCCTTTAGATGGTAATTTTGGAGGATTAGTCGCCTACAAAATCGACTATAACGGCTAATGTGCGGAATAACAGGATTTACATGGGAAGATAAAGAATTAATTAAATCCATTACTAATTGCATTTCACACAGAGGCCCAGATGCAAAAGGTTATTTTACAGATAAAGAAATCTCTTTAGGGCATAGAAGATTAAGTATAATTGATTTATCTCCTAAAGGCGAACAGCCAATGTTTAATGAAAATGGCGCGATAGTAATAGTATTTAATGGAGAAATTTATAATTTTAAAACTTTAAAACTAGACTTAGAAAAAAAAGGATACAAATTCAGAAGCAATAGCGACACAGAAGCAATAATTGCCGGATATGAAGAATACGGTGAGAGTATTTGTTCAAAACTCGATGGTATGTTTGCCTTCGCAATATGGAATAAAAAAAATAAAGAACTTTTCATTGCAAGAGACAGAATAGGTAAAAAACCAATATACTATTCAATTCAAAATAATAATATAATCTTTGCTTCTGAAATAAAATCATTATTAAAAACAGGAGTTTCAAGAGAAATAGACAAAATTACTCTTCTGGACACAATAGCAAATCGTTTTTCACCAGGAAATAACACTGTTTTCTCTCAGATTAAAAAATTACCGCCAGGGCATTATGGGCTATTTGTAAAAGGAAAATTAAAAATATATCCTTATTGGCATATTCCTCAATTAACTGAAAAACATCATCCAACAATCAAAGAAGTAGATTCTCTTATAGAAAATGCAGTAGGAAAAAGGCTTATATCCGATGTCCCTATAGGAATACTTCTATCTGGGGGTTTAGATTCAAGCACAATGGTAGCATACATGGCTCGTAAAACTGATAAAATAAAAACATTTTCAGTGGGATTCACTGAGGGTATAGACGAATCAAAATATGCAAGAATCGTAGCAAATCATTTTAATACATACCACAAAGAAATAGTTTTAGAAAAAGAAATATTGTCTCATCTTCCAAAGGTAGTATGGCATTTAGACGAGCCAATATCAGATCCTGCGGCGTTGCCCACATATCTCCTCTCAAAAGAAGTTTCAAAACATGTTAAAGTAGCGCTATCAGGAGAAGGAGGAGATGAAGTATTTGGAGGATACGACACAGTAAACAAACTGCAGTTATTACAAAGAATAAATAAAATTCCGAATGCAATAAAATTTAATTTAATGGCTCCAGTTTTAAGGGCGTTATCCACATTTAACAAATATCCTAAGAAGCAAATTTATAATTTTGGAGCAAATTTATTAGAAAGCAAATCCATAGAAGAATCGTATAAAAAACTATATTATTTTCCATTTAACAGCAATGAATTAAAAGAATTTACAGGCAGGTCTAGACAAGATTTATTAGATAATTTCATTAAAAACAAAGACCTCTATAAATCATCGATTAATTTCTATTTTAAAGAATGGCTCCCAAACGATTTACTCATGAAAGTAGATAAAATGAGCATGGCTCATGGGCTTGAAATACGCGCCCCATTTTTAGATAAAGATTTGATAGAATATTTCTTCAATATTCCAAGAAATTACAAAATCAACAGAGACATATTTAGAAAAACTGTTTCTCCTCATTTACCTAAGATAATAACTAATCGTAAAAAGCAAGGTTTCAGCCTTCCAATTTCAACATGGTTTACTAACAAAGATTTCTTAAACCGAGTTGTTCCACATATACAAAGTTTGGCAAAAAGAAATATATTCAATCAAAATAAAATAGATAATTTAATTAAAAATCCGACCCAATACAGAAATGATCATAAATTGTGGACATTACTAAATTTGGAATTATGGCATAAGATTTACATTGACCAAATTCCGTTGGAAAAAATAAAAGTATAATATGACTATAGAAATAACTTACATCTTAGGAATTTTCAATGCAGAGAGAACTCTAAAAGAATGTCTGGACTCCATTTTAATGCAGGATGTGAATAAAAAAAGTTACGAAATTCTAATAATGGACGGAGGTTCCACAGACAATACATTAAAAATAATAAAAGAATATATAAGTAAAGAAAAAAACATTAAACTATTTCATAATCTAAATAAACTCTCAGAAGGAAAAGGCAATGGCAAAGACCAGGGAGTCTCAAAAGCAAAAGGAAAATATCTTGTATTTCTTGACCATGATAATATTATCCTAAGCAAAGATTGGATAAATAAAATGCTCGAGCCATTCAAAGATAAAGAAGTCATGGCATCACAATCATTGCTTGATTATAAACAATCAGACACTAATTTCCTCAAATACATAAACGCTCTGGGAGTAGAAGACCCATTCGCCGCACCATATTCATTAGTTTCTCAGATAGCTCTAAACCCAAGCAAATTCAAGAAAGTAAATAATTCATATATATTTAATTTATCTAAAAAAAACATATTATTCTTCGGAGCAAATGGTTGCATCTTCCGCAAATCCATATTCAAAACAATTAATGGGTACACAAGAGACGTAGATGTTTCTGCGAGCATGGCAGAGCACAATATGAAAGTAGCAGTTCCAATAAAGCCAAGAATTTATCACAATACTTCAAATAACATGCTTAGTTTCTTAAAAAAGAAAATGATATACTTTTATCGTTTCATCAACAAAGAATATAAAACAAAATCATTCAAATGGACTCAATTAGGCAGTCCCCCGAGCACAATAAGATTCTTTCTGACAGTTCTAACAAATCTTACATTGATAGTTCCTCTTTACCAAATTATGCCAAAGTTCATAGCAGACAAAAAGTTATTCTGGCTTTTGCATCCTTTTTATGTGTTTTATATAACTCTATTGTATGGTTTTGTAACTTTATTTAAGTTTAAGAATTTCTTGAAGTATGTTTAACTCCTAACCGCAACAATCATAGAGTCCATTCCTCCAGATTCTTTGTTATATTGTCTATAAGTCTTATCTATCTTAGATGTGAAAATACCAAACCTTACTTTCTTGCATAAGATATACTTGAAAAATAAATGCGCATACAAATCAAAAAGTAATTTTAAAGATTCAACGGTGTTTTTATGTTTAATTCTAAAACCTGTTTTTACAAGTAAAGACTCTATTTCCTGCATTGAATAATGTCTTTTATGCTGTGTATATCTCACAGGATTAAACAAGTGCAATAAATGTTTATTAGGCACTGAAATAATTAACTTTCCATTCTTTTTTAAAAGAGAATAAATTATCTTTAATGATTCTGTATCATCTTCCAAATGTTCAAGCACTTCAAGCATTATTATAGTGTCAAACTTCTTGCCTTTCAAGGAATTTGGGTTAGTAATATCTCCCAAAATAAGAGTAGTATTCTTAAGACATTTTTTTGCATAATTTAGTTTCTCTTTATCTAAATCGATGCAGGCGCAATGTTTAACTTTCTTCTCAAGTTTTATTTCTAGTTCTGGAATATTAGATATCCCAACTGTAAGAATATCGTGATGTTTTTTTGGTTCTGCAAGTGCCATGACATAATCTATGCGGTTATCAGCAAAAGGTTTCATATTGTATCTATAACCTTTCTTATTTTATCTTGCAAGTTACGCAAGCCATTTAAATCTATTCTGGGTTTTTTATTATACTTCATAAGTAATTCAGGAGTTATATCTTTCATGTTTCTAATCATCAAAACATTAGCTTTCTTGGCGAAATATTCTGCAAATTCAACTTGATGATCATTAATATGTTCTCCATACTTTGCTTCTCTTGGAACAGTAATTACAGGCTTTCCATATTTTAATATAAATTCAATAAGCGAAGTTGCAGACTGAGCAATTACAATCCTTGCTTTTTTATAATATTTATCTATTTCATCAGTAAACTCAAAATATTTAACATTTTTAGGAGTATATCTGGTAAATCCTATCTGAATAATGATTTCTTCTTTAATTTGCGGCGCAATAGTATCTATTCTGCGTATAAGTCTGTCAAATTGGTCGGGATGCGTTCCAATAGTAACAAAAATCATACTATTCCTCCAACATACTTAGCTTTTTGACCATATTTCTTAGCCATCTGTTGATGTTGCACCCAGAACATATCAGCAAAAGGATACGAAGTCCTAGCAGACCAATTAGGAGTCTTAACTCTTATAACTGTATCTATAAATACAGACTTAATTCCTAAAATTCTCCCGGCAATAACCGCAGGAATAGAGATTTGAGCGCCATTCGTAAATATTATATTTATTTTCTCTTTTCTCAATATTTTAACTAAATCAAAAAACGTCTTAAGATAATTAAATGGATTTAATTTAAGCAGAACATCTTTCTTCATAAAATAAGCTTTGTATTTTCCTAAGAAATATTTTTCTTTAATCTTTGGTTTTATATCTTCTGTAATTAGTATGCAATTATCCTTTCTTATTACTTCTTGATTAAATAAGAGCTTCATCTGACCAAGATGACCTCCTTGCGATGTAATTATCGCAATGTTTTTTTTATTTATCATTATTTAGCAGGTTTAAAATATTTAATAAATTTATCATAAATTCTCACCATTCTTCTAAAAGGCGAGTTAATAATTCTTAACCTTACCACTGCAAGTCCCATCCAAGGACCAGATTTCCAGAAATTTATAGTGGAATAGTCTTCATTAGACCATACAGTCGGAACTTCCATTATCTTAAAACCAACTTTATGTAACAAATACAGCATTTCAATGTCAAACGCCCAACTTGTCATTCCTATTTTATTTATGACTCTTGATATTGCTTCTCTTTTGAATATTTTAACCCCGCATTGCGTATCCCTATAAGGAACAACAAGAACTGCTCTAATAAAGAAGTTATAAATTCTGGAAGCAATAATTCTTGGAATGGTATTTCTTGGTTTTAATACTGCGCCAGAAATATATCTACTTGCAATAACCCCATCATAATCATCTATTTTAGACAACAGCCTGTAAAACTCATCAGGTGTTGTGGCCATATCTGCATCTACGAAACCAATATAGGTGTAATTATCTTTTAAGGCGTGTTTAAACCCTTCAATTACAGCAAATCCCTTTCCCCCCTTGATAAATTCAATAAACTCCAAATTTTTATGCCTATATTTTAATACAATTTCTTTAGTCTTATCTGTAGAAGCATTAATCACAACCAATATTTTCACTTTTTCTAGTTTTCCAGTTTTAACTAAATTAGAGAAATAAGGAATATAAGTCTCAAGTTTCTTTCCGATTCGTTTCTCTTCATTATGCGCTGGAATGATAATTGCTAAAGATGACATATTTCTCCTTAGGAAACGTTATTTTAAATATGTCGGTAGTGCAATTCTATAGACATTCCCGTTGATTATGCTACTCCAAAGAGGGAATGTATAGATAGAGATTCCCAAAGAATATGAGACCAGATTAAGGGGAATCTCTATATCTAACTAATTTTTTGTCATTCATGGCAAATATAGACCCAATAAATAAGATTGCAGAACTCAGCACAAAAGCAAGCACAAAACTAATCATCGTTCTTGGCGCAATAAAGAACAATAAAATTTCAATAATATTATAAATAATAAGCCAAGAGTATCCTCTAACTCTTCCTATGGACAATTTATATAATAAAATAACATTCGCAAGAGCAACGAACCCAAATGCAATCGCCAAATAAGGTAAAATAGCAACAGCTTCAGGAAGAACCTTATGTGAAAATATATAAATTGTGGCATTTGAAAACAAAGCAAAAAATCCTACTGCTCCACTAATCAATAAACATATAATAATTAAAGCAGTTTTGAATATCTTCTTGTTTCTCAAAGGTTGTTCTTGAGATTCAGCAGACAATGGAAACATTGCCTTTCCAATAGGCACAGAAACCCACATAACTATTTTGCCAAGTATTGATGCAATAGAATATGCGCCAGCAGTTTCAGGATTAAATAAAATCTGGACAACCAGAACATCTATGCTAGAAAAAAGCACAATTATTGCAGTAATGAAAGTAGTAGGTTTAGCATAAGAGTAAATATTGATTGCATTGAATGGTTTTTCATTAGACTTTAATATCTTTCTAAGAGGCATAAAAGAGATTACAAACGCAAAGAGCGCCCCTATCAAAAATCCTCCAATGGCCCCATATACTCTCCATCCAAGAAGAACAAACACAATTCCCAATATCAATTTAAAAAGAGATTCAAGAACTAAACTTGTGCTCAATGCAGTAAACTGTTGAAGTCCTTGCATGGCCCCTCGCGTTATCGGGAGTAAAAAAACTACATAAATTAATAATCCAGTAAGAGCAAGCAGGAAGTAAGGAATAGAAAGAACAATTGAAAGAACAATCGAAATAATAAGGTACAAACCAAAAGATAATGTTGCAAAATATCTGCTTTTGCGCATAGACCTTTTTATGAGGTTCTTTATCCGACCTTCATCATTGCTGTTTGAAACAGCATATTTAGCAACGACTGTTTGAATAGACTCAGAAAATATTGTGAATATGTAAATTATTGCTCCAAGAGCGGCAAGAATTCCATAGTCTGTGACTGAAAGCAAGCTGGCCATTGCAGATTGATATAAAAAATTCAGAAAATTAAACAGGCCAAACCCTATTAAAAGAATAAGGCTTCCTTTAATTATCCTAGATTTCATAATATGTCAAGTAAATTACTATTTAAAAATTAGTCCTTACGCGTAAAGAAGTTCTTTAGGATAATCTGTCTGTAAATATTCTTCCTTAAACTCAATATTTTTAGGATAATTTAATTCCCATATTTTTATAGGTCCTCTAAACTCATTGAAATAAACAAAATCTCCAATGTCAGCGCTTTGTGATTTCAAAAGAGTTGCGATAGAGTCAGGCTCAGAATGAGCTAACTTAAAATTATTATTTATTTCTCCATAAAGATAGAATCTCGCAAGGTTGCTCTTAACAGTTCTAGTGCTCAAATAAAGCAAAGCTCCGCGAGGTTCAACATCTCCTCCGCCCTGAGCATTAACTGTAACTCTTGGATAAATAAATATTCCAGCATTTACTCCTTTTTCAGTATCAACCAATCCTGTTTTTTTATCCCAATAATATCTAAGAGGTATTTGATAAGTTTTATCTTTCAAAAAGTACACGCCAAATACTTCAGAAACGGAGTCCTCTTTATTCACTGTAAGAACTACTGCTGCTAAGTATGCCTTGCCTTCAGGCAAAAATAGCTCAGTGCCATTTTGTTCATAAATTATATCTTGGTCTATCATTGTCCCGCCAGGATAAACAAAAACTGTAGAATTCTTGCGTTCAATAGTCTGAGCATTATCTCTCAAAAGTGTAGGTATCCAGCTTCTTCGGTCATAATTTGAATCAGAACCTATAGTCGAAAAAGCAGTATATTTTCCTATATCTGTAGAATCTATCAAAAAGTGAGTGACATTATGAGCATAAAGGAACTCAAATGTTTTAGTAACATTTGTCTCTGTAAGTCCGTATCTTCCCATCATATGGTTCCAATAGCCTAACAAATTACCCCCATCAAGAACTGTAGCTCTCTCACCGATAGACTGAATCCAATATCCATAATCCCACCAATGCGCAAATACTGCGTTTGTCTGAGTATTGTCTCTTACCCATTCCATAGCTTTTTGCCATTGCTGAGTGTATGCCGAAGGAACATAGCTTTTAGCCATCCCAATAGAAGAAGCATACTGGACATAACCTCCAAATATCACTCCAATAATAATTAAACAATATAAAGCCGTTCTAAATGTAAATTTTTCCTTTTGGTTTTTGATAAAATATAAGCGCCAACAAGCCATAATTAAAATATAAGCCGTTAATATTGAAATCATTGGCACAAGCATAAGTACAACTCGTATAAAAGTGCGGGCAGAGATTAAAGATACTACAAAAAACATTTGCATAAATATAATATTTATTGAAATATTAGTGTAAGGATTTTCTTCTCCTCTTTTTAAAACCTTATTTTTGACCGAAATAAAACACATAAAAATAATGACTATGCTAAGTAAATAACTGGCAGTGCTCAAAAATCCCGAACCGCGAAATACACTTTGAGGACTATAACGTGTCAATGTAATTGCAGAGATAAACAAAATCCAGGCTCCTGTTAAAATAGTGCGTTCTCTAAAATGAAGAGTGGTGCGTGAAAGTGCATAATACGAAAGTATTGCTGAACCAATAAACGCCAAAAGCAACAAAAGAGGGATTGAAAAAATCATTGGTCCAAAATTTGGTCCCCATTCGACAAAAAATGGCTGCCTATTTTCTGCGACAGTTTGAATCAGTCTTGAACTGGCAGACTGGCCAAGTAAGGAATATATGACAGTAATTTTATTCATAATAAATGATGGTCCAAAAACTAACACGCCAATTACTGCAAATAATATTCCGCCATAAATGATAGATGCAATGCGAGGATATTTTTGTAATGGCTTGACAATGTATTTAGAAAAATATCTATGAAGAACAAAATCGACAAGTAAAATAGCAAAAGTAATAGTTGTGGCAAAACCTTCAACGCTGGTAAACAATACTTTAATTGTAAATCTCTCTGGCAAAAAAATAAATCCTAAAAGATATAACATAAAAAGAAACAGCCCATAAGAAATTAATCTCTTTTTTTCTATTTGTCCAAAAATAAAAAGAGTAAGCATAGTAAGGCTCATAATTATTAAAATATATCCATAACCTCCCCAAGTTAAAGCCATAAGCCCTCCAAATAAGCCCCCTATTGAAGAGTAAATATATTGTTTAGCCTTAGATTGATGACGCCAACCAACCAAAAGAAAATAAAAACTTAAGAACATATATAAAAATGCCGCAGACTCTTTTTCAGGAATTCCTGCAATGCTTTTAGAGATAAATGCAGATATTACTGACAGGAAAAAACAAGCCACTAATGCAATAGTCGTAGCCTTTTTTTTATCCTTAATCATTGAAAAAGCTTCTTTCGTTAATAAAAAGAATGCTATAATTGTCAATGCAAACATAAAAACAGGATATATTACTGCAGATTGTTCTACTGAAACACTTCCAAAAAATACTGCAATTTTATGAAACCAAGCTATCGAATATGAAGGCAACGGATACTCAAGCCCTGTGCTAAGTCCCAAAGGAACATAACGCATCGAGTCAACTGCAAATAAAGTTCCATTTTCAACAATATATTTAGCCCAACGTAAAAATAAGAAAGGATCTAAATCGGGACCAAGAGTCCAACCTCCCGTAGTTATATCTCTTAAACCTGATAAGTTACGGGTGCGAATCCAAACAGCCATGTAAACTATAATTCCAAGAATTGCATAAAATGCCCAATCCGTTTTTTTCTTGATAAACTCAATAAATTTAATTTGCCTGTCTTTTATTATATTTTCACTTACTAAATTATCCATCAAAAAGAAGGGCAAAACTCTTTATTTAAATATTACTTTATAGCTTCCATCTCAATATGACAAGCTCCCGTGTGTTTAGGCATTAATTTATAAAGAAATATTTTTAATTTATTGCTTGCTCCATAATAATAGTTAAATTCATGTTTTCTAAACTTCCCAAATAAATATCTCAAATGACTTGCCACAAACAAATGGTAATGATGGTCCTCTAAATTTCCTTCTTTTTGGCTATGTCCAAAAGGACTTTGATTATTAAAAAGTCTTTCATATGCTTTATTATGTTCATGTCTTTTTAACAGGTAAAGGAGCACGAATCCAGCATGGTCTGTTCTTAGCCATATTTTGCCCCTCTTTTTAAGAACCCTATAACATTCATCCGAGAAAACTCCTAGATTTTTAATATGTTCTAAAACAGATTTGCAATAAACTTCATCAAAGTAACCATCTGGGTAAGGTAGTTTCCCATTTAGATCAGCTACCTGTGTTGTAGCTTCAGTTTTAAAAAAATCAATTCTATGGGTTCCATGCATATCATTTCCACAGCCTAAACTAAGAATTTTGAAATTGTGGGGGGGGGCGAAGCTTTGAGTAACCATAATAAATATTATTTAATATACTACTTAAATATTACTTAATCGCTTCCACAGTATAGCCCATAGTCCAGTCTCTTTTTTTATCTAAGAAGTCAAGATGAAATAATATCAATGGAATAATTATCTGAGTAAATGGATATCCAAGAATTGCTAAAACAATGTGTAATGGATTTTTTTTGTTAATTTGTTCAAGCAGATTATTAAATCGAATAACATCTGCCAGAAACCAAAAGTAACCCCCCATTGGGACAATATTATATTTAGTAAATCCAGCATTTTTCAATAGACTCTGTAATCCATAATGAGTAAAATAGAAATAATTATGGGGTGCCTGATGAATTCTCCACGCTTGGGGTGTAGTTAAAAACAATTTTCCCCCTTTCTTTAAAATTCTATAAAACTCATTAATTGCTTTCTGAGGGTATTCAACATGTTCAAGAACTTCAGTGCTAAGAACTGCTTCATATGTCTCAGATTTTCTAGGAACATTATCTAACAAACATACAAAATCAAGACATTTATGAGTATCAACAAAATCAGTAGATTCATATTTACAATGGCTGAAGAATTGTTTATACGGACACGGCCCCGCCCCAGCATCTAAAATTCTAGATTTATCTTTAAGAGAGTTAGCGGACTTTTCAACAAACGTTTCTATGGCATAACGACGAGGATTTAATCTAAGTCGGAAACTTTTAGGCAATATATCAATAATATTCTGTATCAACTTCGACCTACCTGTAACCTTATCGCGTTTTTCTTGATTCATACATATTAAATTGTTAAAATGTTAATAAATGTACCTCTTCGCTATTGAAAGAACATCGGCGTAACAAACACTTCTATCAAGGCAGATATAAACAGCAAGATTACTGCTAAGATAACTAAATTTAGAGAGTCTTGTAAAACTCTCCAGAATCTCTCCGTTCCTATATCTCTGCGAATGACTGCAAAAGAAATCATCCCTCCAGATAAAGCAACCACAAAATAAGATGCTATTTCAGGAAGTCCATGAACAAAATATCTTAGCATGGCGACAGGCAGATAGTTTAAATCAGACCTTGTAAATATGGCAATAGCCGCAGCAATAACACTCGCATTCCAAGCCAGAATAAATATCACTCCCGCCCCGAATAATAGCGAGAATACTAATGTAAAAATAAGGACATATATATTATTTGCAAAAATCAAGAACATGCGCTCCTTATTCGATGCAAATGCAGTCGGGCTCGTATTGGGTTTAGAAACAATAGATTCAACACACTTATCGTCTCCTGGCTTGTTTATAGAACAAAAAGTTCCTAACTGCTGTTCAAGGCTTTCAGTAGTAGGCAAGATAATATACCAAAATGAAAATCCTAATACAAATCCTATAAATAACCACATAAACGCCCACAACGCCTTGCGATGGTCTTTAATCAACTGAAAAGTTCTGGTATTTTCTTGAGAAGAACGTGTCTCTTCAATTCTAAACATATAGAACATAAAAGGAATAGAAAACATAACTGTAAAAGTAACTACTAATATTCCTGCAACATCTTTCAATACAGGGTCATTCTTAAATATCCATTCCACAAGCAAAATAGACAGGCTAGCATAAAAAACTCCCACAAAAAACATCTCCCACGGCTTTCTTTCAGCCTTTGCAGGATTAACAAGCATTTCAAACATAATTTATCACCATCACAAAAGAAATCAATCACCTTTTTATATATGTTCTCTTTATAGTAATATGGATTCGTTCTTAAAAATATGCAAAGACATTAAATCTATCAAGATTCAAGGAGCTACAAATGTAGCAAAATATGCAATTAAAGCATACTCTATCAAGCCGACAAAAAAATCAAAAGAAATTTTAATAAAATTAAGACCTACAGAACCAATGTTACAAAACGCTCTAAACATTCTTGAAAAATCTTCTTATGATAACGTGCTAAATCACTTTGACAACGCGCAAGAATTCATTAATCATTATGTTCAGAAGTTAATTCCTTCAAATTCAGTTATTTTTACTCATTGTCATTCAAACACTTTAGCCAAAGCTTTAATTTCAGCGCATAAATCTGGAATTAAATTCTCAGTAATAAACACAGAAACAAGGCCACTATATCAAGGACACATAACTGCAAAACAACTTTCAAAAGCAGGAATAAGCGTAACTATGTCTATAGATTCTGCAATTCTCGAAGATATAAAAAAATCAGACTTTGTATTGTTAGGAGCAGATGCAATCACTAGGAAAGGAGTTTTAAACAAAATAGGAAGTGCCTCAATAGCAAGAATATCTAAAGATTACAAAAAACCTCTTTACATAATAACTGATTCATGGAAATTTTCTTCTCATAAATTACAGATTGAAAAACGCTCTGTAAAAGAAATCTGGTCTAGAGCTCCTAAAAATGTTAAAATAGAAAATTTCTCATTTGAACTCATTCCCCCTAAACAAATTACTGGAATAATTTCAGAGTTTGGCATATTAAACTACAAACAATTTATCAAGGAAGCCAAAAAGAATCTCAAGAGTTACGGTGTTCGATAATCACTTCTTCAAGAGCCATTGCAACATTCTGAATTTCATCTAACAGCTGTGCTTTAAAAGATTCAAGTCTGCGCTTTTGTTCACTTGCAACGGCTTTAGTTTCATTAATATTTTTGCGAACAAAATATCCTGCCCCCACATCGACAAAAAACTTCTCATTAAGGTTAGGTTTCATAAATGCAAACACAGATTTTCCAAGCGGGGCAAGAATAGTATTATCTTTATTATTTTCAAGGGTATCTAATTCCCTATCAAAAACAGCAATCTCCTTAATTTGCTGTTCAACAATTTTAATCTGCTCGGAAAGCATTTCATGCTGTTGATTAAGATTATTCAAAATCTGTATTTTTTCTTGTTCCATATAAATGCACATTAAATCTGCTATAAAAAGCTTACTCTTTTAACCATCTCTGCAAATGAAAATATAGTTGCGCCCATTACACTTTGTGTTTATCAATTCTCCACGTCTGACTCTGTCTAAAACTCCGAGACTTGTTTTAATAACAATCTGCGCAGCATTACTAATGCTAGAATTCTCAGGTGAATAACTTAAGTCTATTTCATCTTGACTTCTAAGATTGGTAGAATACTCTAAAATAAATTCCTGTTCAAGTAAAGTATCTACTAATTTTGAACGTTTATTTATTAAATTAGTCAGTTGTTCTCTAGTAATATAAAATGTATAATCTCCATTTTCCAATCCAATTTTCATGAAACCAAACCAACTTATTAGCTTTTAATGATTTATATCTTAAAATATGATTAATGAAATTTGGTCAAAAAGTTTAAAAGTGTCGCATATTAACTGATTTTCATGTTGAGCAATAGGCAACAGAAAAGATTAGGGCAATTAGACGATCTATGCGGAAGTGAAGTAAAGATTATGTTTAGAGATGGAAATGCAATAGAAGGCTATGTTTATGGCATTAGAACTGATTTAAAAGAACATTTGTTATCTTACACTACTCGAGCTCCTTCCGTAGATGATGTAGATCATGGTTCAATGGTAAATCCAATGGATTTGTTACCCTCTGCACAACTCAATCAACTAGGATATGTGCAAGTCAAGGCAACAGGTAAAAAAGTAAGTTTATTAGCATTTAGATAATTTAGACATTTTAAGATTATATTAAATCAAACATCTCTTCTGTGTCTATATTGCTAACTGCCTCAAAAATTTTTTTTTCTAATGTTCTTGGGCTAATTGAAAACTTTTCTAAAATATATTTTATCGCTGAAATTGATTTGTCTTTATTTAATAATGTGGATGGAGTGAGAACATTCATGAGAATCCCCAAATAATCTCCATATGTTTTGAGGTTTTCAGTTTCAACTAAGGCCAAATTACCTCTTTTTGGAATAATTCTTTTTTCATTTTCTTCATCTTCGCTTACAGAATGATCTAAATATACGCCATAAACACGTTTAATTTGTCCACCAGTTGCTAACCCAAGTTTATAGTCCCTCGAGCAAGGAACATAAGCTAAACACAACCCATTATCTCTTTTCGCTACTTCTTGATATAATCTTTCTGAAGAGAGTAATTCTACTAGATATCTTCTCATAACTTCATACGGAGAGTTTCTACTAGTATCTGTTTTCTTAAGCAACCCATCTAGTCTTTTTTTAAAACTAGACTTTCTTACACTCATTTGCCTTCTTGTCATAATTAA
>Ga0209542_10010015_pt1 | contig 17232 bp, 15 predicted proteins | sample RifCSPhighO2_01_FD_184028 | JGI IMG/M metagenome (GOLD analysis project Ga0209542, IMG submission 184028) | Soil microbial communities from Rifle, Colorado - Rifle CSP2_plank highO2_0.1 (SPAdes) (version 2) | ecosystem: Environmental > Terrestrial > Deep subsurface > Rock core/Sediment ...
GCCGAGCTTTTTCTTTACACGATTCTCGTCGTTATATATTAGATGTACTTGCGGATGTTTTGGGTGGCGGCATGAGCTCTCGTCTTTTCCAGAAAGTTCGTGAAGAACTCGGCGCCGCTTATTACGTAAAAGCAGAGACTGATCTTTTAACTGATCATGGTTATATTGCTGTTTCTTCTGGCGTTGATCATTTAAAATTAGAAAAGGTGGTTGAGGCGATATTGGGCGAGATGAAGAATTTAGCTACTGACTTAGTGAAGTCAGATGAACTGCAAAAAGCCAAAAATCATTTGATTGGTAAAATTATTTTAGGACTTGAATCCTCTGACGAATTAGCCTCTTTCTATGGCGGACAGGAAATTTTAGGGGAGGAGATCGTTAGTCCTCAAGAATTGATTAAGAAAATAGAAGAAGTAAAAGCGGAAGAAATTTTAGCTTTGGCAACAGAGATTTTCCAAGATTCAAAATTAAACCTCGCCCTTATTGGGCCTGTAAAAGATGGCGGTAAAATAGAGCATTTATTGCATTTTTAGTTGAAATATTATATTATTTTCTTGGATGAACAATGGAAATGGCAGTTTAGAAATATCTTGGGCCAGTTTATGGCGAATTTTAGCAATGATTGCTTTCGCCTTTTTTGTTTACTTAACTATAGACGTTATCATGGCTTTATTACTGGCAATTGTTATCTCTACAGCAATTGATTCTCCCGTCACTTGGCTAGAAAAAAAGAGAATTCCTAGAATTTTAGGTACGTTAGCAATATTTTTGATTGTTTTTGTGGTATTGGCCGCAATTGTTTACGCAATCGTGCCACTTGCTTTATCTGAATTTACAAACTTTTTAGTTAATGCAAAGGAGTTCTCTAATCCGGTGGTTGATTATTTTAAGGCATCAGATTTTTTTGATAATTTAAATCAGAATCTCGGAAAGTTAACTGACACGTTAATTAGCGGAAATGTCTCATTACTCCAATTAGCTGGTCATTTTCTTGGTGGTGTATTTCTTGCTATTTCGGTTTTAGTTTTATCTTTTTATTTAACAGTTGGAAAAGATGGAGTGGAAAAGTTTTTAACCGCCACTTTGCCGGGAGCATATGAAGATTATGTTTTAGATTTATATCATCGCACGAAAAGTAAAATTGGCAGATGGTTGAAAGGACAAATCGTTTTAAGCTTGGTTGTTGGTGTGGTTGTATTTATAGGTTTATGGCTATTGGGTGTTAATTATAGTTTGTTACTTGGTATTTTAGCCGGAATTTTTGAATTGATCCCGTTTGTTGGCCCGATCTTTAGCGGCGCCGCCGCAATATTGTTAGCAAGTTCCGAATCACTTTCTACCGCTTTTTATGTTTTTATTTTATTTATCGTTGTTCAGCAGATCGAAAATCACGTAATGGTGCCAGCGGTTATGCGCTTTACAACAGCATTAAATCCTGTTGTTGTTTTAATCGCAATTTTATTAGGAGGAAAAGTTTTGGGATTGGTTGGATTAATATTGGCGGTGCCAGTGGCGGTGTTTGTACAAGAACTTGTTGAAGATTGGACGCAGTGGAAGGTTAAGCGTCGAGGCTTGGGGTTATAAAATTTCTAATTTCTAAGTACTAATTTCTAATAAATCTCTAAATATTTAAATTTTTAAATACCAAATTTTTATATCATCATCCTTCGCAATTCGTTGTTTCTGAGTATAGTTGTGTATAACTTTTATATTATTAAAAAAATAGAAAACAAAAAACTCGCGGGAGGCCGCGAGTGGTTTTTATAAGTAATTCTTACCCCTTTCTCAAAAAATATTTCTTGGGTCGGATTTTATAAACTTAACATTATTTGTTTCAAATTTATATTCTTCAACAATTTTAATTTTTCTTGATAGCGCTCTCATTAATTCATCCACTTTAAAAAAGTGGGTGGTAAGAGCGTCATAGCTTTCCCCGTTTTTTTGAATGGTATGGGTTTTAGAACTGGCTTCTCCCACCATCAACAATCCCAAGATCATTTTTTTAATTTGAGGATCGGGCTTCCAATATATGATAAAAAATAAACCAACTTTATAAAAATACAAATCTTTCCCAATTAAAGATAGGCGTCTTACAACAATCCTCTTTCCTTGATTTACTTTCTTCATATGATAATCCTCTCACTTCTTAGTCGTTTTTGTATTTCTTTTACTGATTGGAAATTGGTATAAACACGATAGCTTCCACCGGTTGTAGAATCAACAGATGTGCCTATGCATCGATTGCCAATTAGTGCTTTGATAATCTCAATAACCGCCATTGATCTTTCCATTGATCTATTAATAAAATTAATAACTTTTTTACCGTCTCCACTTCTTCTATTAGAATAAAATGAGAGTGGCACCCCAAGAATTGTAATTTGTTTTGTCATGCATCCTCCTTTCGAGTTGTAAATTTTCTAGCAAAATATTATCATTTAGGTATATTTTAGTCAATTATGAACAAGTTTTATCAAACAACTTCAATTGCTTATGTGAATGGTGCGCCGCACCTTGGTTTTGCTTTGGAAATAATTCAGGCCGACGCGGTGGCTAGATGGCATCGTCAAAAAGGTGACGAGGTATTTTTTTTAACCGGCACAGATGAGCACGGCGCGAAAATCGCTAAGGCGGCCGAAGAGGCGGGAATTAACGTTAAAGATTTTGTCGATCAGAATGCTGAAAAATTTCGCGCATTAAAGGAAGTGTTAAATTTGTCTTGGGACGATTTTATTCGCACTTCCGATCAAGAAAGACATTGGTCAAATGTTGTTGAGTTGTGGAAAAAACTTGAGCAAGAGGGGGATATATATAAAAAAACTTATAAGGGATTGTATTGTATTGGACACGAAGCTTTTGTAACCGAAAAAGATTTGGTAAATGGTGTTTGTCACGATCACAATAAAAAACCAGAAGTGATTGAAGAAGAAAATTATTTCTTCCGTCTTTCTAAATACGCCTTGGATGTGGCAACCAGGATAAAATCCGGAAATATTAAAATCATTCCCGAAAACCGAGCTCATGAAATATTAAATTTTATAAGTGAAGGAATTGAAGATATTAGTTTTTCTCGTCCAAGAAAAGATTTGCAGTGGGGAATTCCTGTGCCGGGAGACGATAGCCAGACAATTTACGTCTGGGCAGACGCGCTAACAAATTATTTATATCCCAAAGGACAGTGGCCGGCCGATGTTCATTTTATTGGCAAAGATATACTTCGTTTTCACGCCCTTTATTGGCCGGCAATGTTGCTTTCGGCAAAATTGGATTTGCCACGAAATATTTTTGTTCACGGCCATATTACTGTTGAAGGGCAAAAAATGTCTAAAACTTTAGGTAATGTAATTGATCCGGTGGAATTGATAAAAAAATACGGCGTAGATGCGGTGCGTTATTATTTATTAAGAGAAATTACTCCAACTGATGACGGAGATTTTTCTTATAAAAAGTTTGAGGAAAGATATAACGGTGATTTGGCTAATGGCTTGGGAAATTTTGTCGCTCGCACATTAACTTTAGTTAATAAAGAACAAATTAAAATTGAAGAAGTAATTAATATAGATGAGAAAATTTTTAATCAGATCACTAAAACAAAAAGAATTATTGATGAAAAAATGGGGGAGTTTAAATTTCATGAAGCAGTAGCTGTTTTGTGGGAATTAATTAGTTTTGGCGATAAATATTTAAATGAGAATAAGCCGTGGGAAAAAACCAACAACAGCAGATCACAAATTGCAAATGGTTTATTTATTTTAAAAAATGTTTCAGAATTATTACAGTCATTCCTACCAGAGACTTCAGAAAAAATTAAACAGTCGATAGAAAAAAAAGAAAAAATTAACTTATTTCCCCGTGTTTGATTCGCATACCCATATTCATTTCCCCGCTTACGATAAAGATCGTGACGAGACTATAAAAAGGGCCAAGGAGGCGGAAGTAAAAATGATCACTGTCGGCACTAATCTGGAAACTTCCCGGGAAGCGATTAAAATTGCCGAAAAATACCCTGATGATATTTGGGCAACTGTTGGTTTTCATCCATCACACGTTAGTTCTGAAAATTGGTATTTTGATAAAAATGAAATGCAAAAACCAATTCACGAAGCATTTCATATTGATAATTTTAAAGAGATTGCCACGCATTCTAAGGTGGTCGCAATTGGAGAGTGTGGGTTGGATTATTTTAGGATTAGAAAAGACGATTTAAAAATAAAAGATAGTCAGAAAAAGGCATTCGTTGAGCAGATTGAGTTAGCGCGTCAATTTCAAAAACCATTAATGATTCATTGCCGACCCTCAAAAAACTCTGATGATGCCTATGAAGATTTAATGCCGCTTGTAAAAGATTTTAATTTATCGAAAATCATTCATTTTTACGTCGGTTCTTTAAATACAACTAAAGACTTATTAAAAATTGGTTGCAGTTTTACCTTTGGCGGAGTTATTACGTTTGTTAGGGATTATGACGAAGTGATTAAATTTTTACCGATAGAAAATATTTTATTGGAGACAGATGCGCCTTACGTTACTCCCGAGCCGCACAGGGGGCAGAGAAATGAGCCAGCTTATGTTGTAGAAGTTGCAAAAAAAATCGCCGAATTAAAAAATATTTCTTTAGAAGAAGTAATTCAAAGAACTAACGAAAACAATAAAATAATATTTGGAATATAAAAAAACTACAGCCAACGGTCGGCGGTAGTCCGGAGCTCTCCAGTGGTTCAAGCGGCACGTGATACGCATCAATATCTTTTTGGGTGAATTCTTCGCGAGTCTAAGTCTTTCATAACTAGCTCAAGCGTCGAATTCTATACCCTAATATATATTGATATTGTGCGGCGCTTTTAGCACCGAGCTCCTAAATAGTTTGTTCTGTCCTCAATTATATCACATATAGTAATAATGTCAATGGTGCTAGATTAAGCCCAATATATCATAATATTAATTAATGAAAAGCAAGTATAATCCCCAAAAAATCGAAAAGAAGTGGCAGAAGAAGTGGGCTGAAGACAGTTACGAGCTCTGGCATTCTAACGAAGATAAAAAAGAAAAAAAGTATGTGCTGGATATGTTTCCTTATCCTTCCGGCAGCGGGCTGCATGTTGGTCACCTAGTTGGTTATATTGGCTCTGATATCGTTAGTCGTTTTTATCGCATGAAAGGATTTAAGGTTTTACATCCAATGGGATGGGATGCTTTTGGTTTGCCGGCGGAAAATTTTGCTATAAAAAATAAAATTCATCCATCTGTTTCAGTAAAAAAAAATGTTGAAAATTTTAAAAAAGAATTAAATAAGGTTGGCTTTAGCTACGATTGGCAGAGGGAAATTAATACTACAGATCCAGGGTATTATAAATGGACGCAGTGGATTTTCATCCAGATGTTTAAAAAGGGCCTGGCTTATGAAGCAGAAATTCCTGTTAACTGGTGCTCATCTGACAAAACTGTTCTCGCGAATGAGGAGGTGATTGATGGTAAGTGTGAGCGTTGCGGCGCTTTAGTCGAAAGAAAAAAACTCAAACAGTGGATTTTAAAAATAACAGAATACGCCGATCGCTTGCTTAATGCTTTAAACAGATTAGATTGGCCAGAAAGAGTTAAGGAGATGCAGAGAAATTGGATTGGAAAATCAGAAGGAGCGCTAATAAAGTTTCAAGTTTCAAGTTTAAAAAGTTTAAATATCGAGGTGTTCACAACGCGGCCGGATACGCTTTTTGGTGCGACATATTTAGTTCTAGCTCCAGAAAATCCCATGATCCAAAATCTAAAATCTAATATCCAAAATTTCAAAGAGGTTGAGGCTTATATCGAAAAAGTTAAAAATAAAAGCGATCTTGAACGCCAAGAAAATAAAGAAAAAACTGGAGTAGAATTGAAAGGTGTAAAAGCTATAAATCCTGCAACTAAAGAAGAAATTTTAGTTTGGATATCGGATTATGTTTTAGGAAATTACGGCACCGGCGCTATTATGGCCGTTCCAGCTCACGATGAGAGAGATTTTGAATTCGCCAAAAAATTTAATTTATCAATTAAGCAAGTTGTTATGCCGAGCTTGATAGATAAATCAAATCCACCACAGGAAGGAAAAGAAGACACATTTCGTAATATGGTATTGGCTATAGTTTATAATCCAAAAACTGACAAATATCTTACACTTAAATGGAAAGAGCAAAACTGGACAACATTTATAACCGGGGGAGTTGAGGGAGATGAGAGTCGAGAAGAGGCTATAGTTCGTGAGATAATTGAAGAAACGGGATATGCAAATGTACGACTTATTCGAAGTTTGGGAATGACCGAAGCCTTTTTCTTTGCTAAGCATAAAAATGTTAATCGTCGAACGCACGGGGAACACTTTTTATTTGAGCTTGTTGATGAGAGTCAAAATCCTATTGCGCCTGAAGAATTAGATCAACACGACATTCAATGGCTATCATCCAAAGAAATTGAGAAGATACACATACAACATGCTGAATTCGATATACTTTGGGATCGCATAAAGACTGGTAAGGATGTTTATCTTGGTTCGGGAGTTCTTGTTAATTCCGGCGATTTTACCGGAATGGATTCGGAAAAGGCGGGGCGGGAAATCTCACAGTTTGTTGGTGCCGATTCCAATTATTAAGTGTGAAAAGTGCGGACCAGTGGCCGTGCCGGAAGAAGAATTGCCCGTTGTTTTGCCAGAGGTAAAAAGTTATGAACCAACCGGTAATGCGGAGTCGCCTCTGGCGGCTATTTCTGATTGGGTAAACGTAAAATGTCCCCAATGCGGCGGATCAGCCAAAAGAGAAACTAATACAATGCCACAATGGGCGGGATCGTGCTGGTATTACATTGCATATATTATGCAAGGAATTTCCAATTTCCAATTCCCAATTTCCAGTTACAAGGAAGAATTTAAAAAGTTACTACCTGTGGATTTGTATATAGGCGGAGTGGAACATGCAGTTTTACATCTTTTATATGCTCGTTTTTGGCATAAGGTTTTATTTGATATTGGCATTGTTTCTACTGAAGAGCCATTTCAGAGATTAGTTAATCAGGGATTAATGCTTGGTCCAGATGGTCATAAAATGTCTAAGTCTCGTGGAAATGTTGTGAGTCCAGATGAAATGATTGAAAAGTTTGGTGCCGACTCTTTGCGTATGTATGAAATGTTTATGTCTCCGTTTGGAGATTTTAAACCTTGGGATCCGAGAGGAATTACTGGGACTTATAGGTTTTTAAATAGAGTGTGGCAAATGTCTGATAACATAGAGTTCTTAGACGAAGATGAGAAGGATGGGTGGAAAACAAGAGAACTGATTATTAACAAGACTATAAAAAAAGTAACAGAAGATATTCAAAATTTTCAGTTTAATACGGCCATTTCTTCATTAATGATTTTAATCAATTTAATTGAAAAATACGGCGTAATAAAGACTGAATATTACAAATCAATTTTAAAAATAATTTTTCCGTTTGCGCCACACATCGCGCAGGAGCTTTGGGAGGGGCTAGGCAATAAAACCTTGCTCGATTATGAACCTTGGCCAACTTGGGATGAAGAATTAATTCAAGATGAAGAATTCGAATTAATTATTCAAGTTAACGGAAAATTAAGGGGTACTGTTTTGGCCACAAAAAATATCTCTCAAAAAGAAGCTGAAGAATTGGCGAGCTCTCAAGATTTAGTAAAAAATTGGCTTAAAGGTGGCGTAAAAAAAGCTATTTTCGTGCCCAATCGATTAATTAATTTTCTTATTGACGGTAGTTAAATATAGATTTATATTATACAAGCGTTCAGTGAGAGCTTCTTTGAAAGTTAGGGGGTGATTCATGTTGGTTGCCTTTGGCATAGGATTTTTTGTTTTGGGTTTAATAGCTTGGATCGCTTGCGTCATGTTAAAGGATAGAGCTGGCGAAAATGGGAAGTTTATTTGTGGCTTCATTGGTACGATTCTTTTTATGATTTCTTGTATTTTTTGGTTTTCAAGAGGATTTTATTTCGGAAATGGTTTTTTGGGTGACGAAACAAAACTTTGGAGAGACAATATATATCAAGTGGTTGGAGAAATCAAAAAATCATCAATAGGCGGTAATAAGGTTTTAATAGTTCGTAGTCTTTGTAAAAGAGACTTAGAAACAGGTGATTTAGTTTGGGGTCCTTATTTATATATTGATTTTAAAAATATACCGCCGATGCCTTGTTTTAGAATTACTAATGCCGATGGTATAAAATATGAAAAAGTAGAAATTGTCGATGTTGAATCCAATCCTGTTTCTGAAGAATGATGTTTATGAGCGAAGTCTGACTTCGCTCTTTTTATTTTGTTTGATATAATTTAAGAATGTTCGACAAAAAAGAAAATTTTTTAAAGCAGTTATTATTAGTTGGCAGTGTGGTAATTATTTTGGCGGTAATTGCTTTTGGTAGCAATATATTATAGAATATCGTAGTGAAAAATATTCTTTGGGCTATTTTTATAATCGGTGTTTTATCTTTTATTTACGAAAGGCCAGATCCACTTTTTAAATTGTGGGATAAAATTAATTTTACAGAAAGAGCTTATCAGAGAAGCACGTTTCCTCAGTAAATTTACAATTATCAATTTACAATTTTCAATCAATTAACTAATTAACAAATTTTCAATTATAAATTAACTTACTTGAAAATTGATTGTAAATTGAAACTTGAAAATTGAAAATTAAATTATTATTTTCTCTCAGCTAACAAGACATTCACTTCAAATTCCTTATTAGCGCGTAAAACTTTTAAGTCTAAGTTATCTCCAACAGACATTTCTTCAAGGAAATCCTGAATTGTTTTTTCTCGGGTAATTTTTTCTCCATTGCACTCTAGGATAATATCTTTATCTTTTAAACCTGCTTTGTGTGCCGGGCTATGAGGCACTACGCCATGGCTATGCGGGCCTTGTCCCATTACTAATGCGCCATAATCTACTGCTAATTTCATCTTTTCTTTCATGTTATCGTCGATTGTAATATAGCGAAGTCCGATCATTGGCCTAGTAATTCGCCCGTGTTTTTTTAAATCTTCCAAATCTCTTTTTACAGAATTAATCGGCAAAGTGAAATTTAAATTTTGGGCGCCAAAGACCACTGCTGCATTAATGCCAATTACTTCTCCATCCATATTTACCAACGGCCCGCCGGAGTTCCCTGGATTAATGGCGGCATCGGTTTGGATTAATCCACGAAGCTCTTGCGTCACTGGCGGTTCATTTTGATTTTGAGAAGGAGCGGCGGCTTGAATGGATCGTGAAAGTCCAGAAACAATTCCATAAGAAACAGTATTTTTAAACAAGCCAAGCGCGTTGCCAATCGCTAAAACCGGCAATCCCAGTTCCAATGCAGAGGAATCTCCCAATTCTACAACTGGCAAATCATTGGCTTTAATTTTTAAAATCGCAATATCTTCGATTGGGTCTCGTGCCAAAATTTCCGCCGGATATTTTTTACCATTATCCGTATAAACAACATATTCGGCATTATTATCAGCTACAACATGCTTGTTTGTAATAACTACTCCGTCTTTGTGAACAATAAAACCAGATCCGCTGCCTATCTTCACCATTCCATGCGCGTCAATTAATTCTTCGGGGATTTCGTGCTTCTCTGGCGCTTCCCATGGGAAGATTGGTGTCGCGTTTTGTGGAATATCTTTTTCGACATCAGACTTCTTTTTAGAAATCACAATTGACACAACGGCTGGCATGATTTTTTTTATAATCTGTGGGATTGAATTTGTCATATATTTATAATATACATTAAAGTATGAAAAAAATAACTATCTCCGTAATTAAAGCCGATGTTGGGAGTGTTGGCGGACACACCAAACCATCAGAAAAAATGTTAACTCGCATGCACGAGCTGATGAAAAAGGGAATTGAAATCGGTTTATTAATTGATGGTACGGTGAAATATACCGGTGATGATATTTGTCTTATTATGAGTCACCAATGGGGCGTCGGTGCGCCGCATATTCATCGTTATGTGTGGGACTGTTTTAAAGCGGCAACGGCAATTGCTGAGCAACAAGGATGTTATGGCGCGGGGCAAGATCTTTTAGTGAGCGCTCCATCGGGAAATGTGCGTGGAGCAGGACCCGCTGTCGCTGAAATAGAATTTGTTCGCGATCGAGAAAATAAAGAACGCCCAGTAGAAACATTTTTAGTTTTCGGCGCCGACAAATGCGGCCCGGGAGCATATAATCTGCCGCTCTATCAAGTTTTCTGCGATCCGATGCATAACGGCGGAATTTTATTAAGTCCAAAATTACATAAAGGATTTACTTTGCAAATTATTGATATGGATCATAAAGACGGCGATCGGATTATTAAACTAGATATGCCGGAAAGAATTTGGGACGCCGCAGCTCTTTTAAGAGATATCGATCGTTACGCAATTGAAGCAATTTATTCTCGCCACAAACCGGATGAACAAATTGTTTCCGTTTCTGCCACTCGTCTGCATAACATTGCTGGCAAATATACTGGCAAAGATGATCCGGTGGCAATTGTCCGCACGCAGGGAATGTTTCCGGCACCGGAGGAGATTGTCGAGCCATATTATCTTGGACACTATGTAACGGGAGACGCGCGCGGATCGCATGTGATGCCAATTATGCCCGTGGCAATCAATACTACCGTCGCCGGCCCATATTGCCATCCTATAGTCTCTTGCATCGCTTTTTCTATGGATATAGATGGTAAATTTACCGAGGAGATAATTGATATCTTTGGCAACTCAATTTGGGATGCAACAAGACATAAAATCGTTAATAAAGCTGAAGAATTTAGGCGCCAGGGCTTTTTCGGAGTAACTATGGCTTCGCATCAGGAATTAGCTTATACAGGCATTGTAGACACAATAATCTCATTAGATAAGGAATTTACTGTTCGCCATTCATAAAATCTTCATATTGACAGATTACCATTGATTTGTTATAATGTTATGAATTAATAAAAACACATGAAAAAAATACACACACTAGCAATAGCAATATTATTAATCAGTTCAGTCGCTGTTCAAGCAGACGCTTATTATTTATATAATATTTACCCTTCTTCTGGATATAATTATGACAATAATAATCATCCCGATAAACAAAAACAAAAAATCAAAATAAAAGGTGACGATAATATTATTTATGCTGATCAATACGGCTATTTTAGTGGTAATAATTCATTAAAAGAAAAGCAAAAAATTAAAGTGAAAGGTGATAATAATTTGATTTTAGCTCATCAAAACGCTTATCAAGATTATTCATATTCATATAATCCAATTCCATATCCACAGCCAAATCCATGTCTTTTTAGTTATTTTTGCAATCCTCAACCACAACCTCAACCTCAACCAGTAAATCAATCACCGGTTTGGTCTCAAGTGCCAAGTCAAACATTGACTGTTGGGCAAACTTTACAGTTTACAGTTTATGCTACCGATTCAAGTAACGATGGACTAACTTATAGTGCTACCAATATTCCTTCCGGCGCATTCTTCAATTCTTATAGCCGATCATTTAATTGGGTTCCAACACAAAATCAGGTAGGGAATTATAATGTAGTTTTTAGAGTAACTGATGGATATAATTCTCCAGTTGATATGAGTGTAGCCATTTCTGTTATTTCAGGTCAGAATCCTAATCCATGCAATAACTATTATTCTTGTAATCCACAACCACAAAATCGACAACCAATTTGGAATCAAACACCTAGCCAATCAGTAAATTCAGGCCAGCAAGTGCAATTCTTTGTTTCTGCCGTTGATCCAGATGGTGATTATTTAAATTACAGCGCAACTAATTTACCTTCCGGTGCCACATTCAATCAATACACAAGAATGTTTTATTGGACACCAAGCACTTATCAAAACGGTTCTTATAATGTAAATTTCCGAGTTACCGACAACACTACTTCACCAGTTGATATGCAAGTATGGATTACTGTTCAAGGAAGTCAAAGTCCAAATCCTTGTTATGGTTACAATTGTAACTCAAATCCAAATATTTGTAATAATCAAGTTTATTTTACATCACAAATTCCCACTACTCAAGCTTATGAGGGAAGAGCTTATACCTACGTCATTCAGGCCAATAGTCAAAATTGCACTATTACCTATAGATTAATTTCTGGTCCTTCTGGGCTATCTATTAATCAATACTCCGGCGTGATTACTTGGATACCAAGTTATAATCAAGGTGGTCAAGCTCATGTTGTAACTGTCTCTGCTTCTAATGGTTATTCTGAAGCAAATCAAACATTTTATGTTTATGTTGAGGATGGTAGTGTAATAACGTATCCACCCGTTTATCCACCTGTTTATGTTCCACCAGTTCAACAAATTGAAAAATTAAAAGTGTCAGAAGTTGTCATTCAAACTGATGCTAACGGTGATGCATGGGTCAATTGGGAAACTAATAAGCCTTCTACTTCACGAGTAATCTTTGACGTCTACTCACAGGCAAATAAAACAAAAGATTTCACTTATGATTTTGCCACACCAGACGACATTGATTTAGTTACCAGTCATCAGGTAAATCTTGGTCAATTAGAGGCGAATAAAACTTTCTATCTTCGAGCTGTTTCTAAAAAAGGATCTGAAGTGGCAGTCAGCAATGAGTTAACTTTCGTTAAGTTACCATGTTCTGTTAATAATAATTGCCCTCTAGCTGGAACAACTAATTACCACTTAAGTGATTTGCTTTCGGGAAGAAATTTATTTTGGTTAATGTTTTTGTTGATAGTTATATTGGCCATAGCGTTAATGAGATCTTATCGTCAACCAGTAGTAGTTAGCCGATTACAATAAAAATTAAAAATCCTCCGATTAGCGGGGGATTTTTAATTTAGCGGCTTCTTTGACTCGTTCTATTTGTTCCAACGCTTTTTCTTTATCAAGATCATTTTCCATTTTTATAATAGATTGCTTATTTTGAAAAATAAATTTCTTAGATTTAAAAGTTGGCTTTGCTAATATAACATCTTTACAGTTCCAAATTTCCCAAACAATTCCTTCTTTATCTTTTATTTCCGACAAGATCACAAAGCAACCTTTTCCCAGATCATCGTTTGTTAATATTTGTTTTTGTAGAGATATTATTTTATTTTGTCTTTCTTTTTCTTCTTGTTGTCTTTTTATCTCCGCTTCTTTTGCCTCCCTCACTTTTTTATAATCGGCTAATTCTATTTCTCTTTTCTGTTCCTTTTTTTCTTGTTCTCGAATCGCTTTTTCTATGTCTTTGGCAATACTAACTCTATTTCTCCAAATTCGATCATTAGAGCCATTGAGATTTATAGTTAAAACTCTAGGCAAAATTATTTCCAGAACTTCCTTATCATTTTTGCGTTGCACCTGCGCAATAAGATAATTTTGATATTGAATTTTTATATTTGATAAGCCGAGCAATGTCCATTCATTCGGCATTTTAATAATTAGAGTACTTCCTATGTAAGGTTGATAAGAGTTTTCTACTGAAAATAAATCCTTTTCCTCGGGATTTACCGCGCTTATCACTGGCACTTTTTTTATCCTTAATTCTACATCTATCTTTCTAATTCTTTCTTTTTCTGGATCAACTACGGTTTGTTTTATTTCTTGGGCGCAGGGAATTGATGTATTTGTAGGAAATAATAGAGATAAAATTAATAAAAAGTTCATAAATTTATTTTAGCATAAATTAACTTTGGGTGGACCTAGCGAAAATCGAATTCGCGTCTCCTCATTGCAAATGAGGTGTTCTGCCACTAAACTATAGGCCCGTATTTTCCAGTCAATTATATAACATATTGTAATTTTTTTCCACTCGGGTAGAATTGAAATCGTGAATAAGGAAAAAAATATTAAACTTGGATTAAGTTTTGATGATGTTTTATTGGTCCCAAAATTTTCTAAAATTACCTCGCGCAAATTAATTAATCTTAAAACTAATTTTTCTCGTAATATAAAATTAAATATTCCGATAGTGAGCGCTAATATGGACACTGTAACCGAATCTGATATGGCGATCGCAATGGCAGTGGCTGGCGGTATCGGTATCATTCACCGTTTTATGGATATAGATCAGCAGGTAGGTCAAGTAAGGCGCGTAAAGAGATCAGAAAATTTGGTGATATCTGATCCGGTAACTATTAATAAAGAGGTTAATCTTGGAAGTGCTTTACGGGTAATGGAAAACAGTCATACAACAGCTATTCTCGTTTGTGACAAAGACAATTTTTTGGAAGGAATTTTAACTGCTAGGGATGTGCGTTTTAAAAGTGATATGAACTTAAAGATAGCTAATTTGATGACACCTCTAAAAAAACTAATTACAGCTCCAGAAAACACAAGTCAAAAAGAAGCATTAGAAATATTAGATAAATATAAAATTGAAAAATTACCATTAGTTGATAAGAAAGGTAAGTTAGTCGGCTTGATTACCTCAAAAGACTTTTTAAAATTAAAGGGTGGTCAGAACTCAGCCAAAGATAGACGTGGCAGATTATTAGTGGGTGCGGCAGTTGGTGTTAAGGATGGCATGGAAAGGGCAAAAAAACTTGTCTCTGCTGGTGTTGATGCTTTGGTCATTGATATTGCTCACGGGCATCATGTTCGCGCAATTAATTTATTAAAAAATCTTAAAAAAGAATTTAAAAATGTTGATGTGGTAGCCGGTAATGTGGCGACCGCTACCGGAGCTAAAGATTTAATTTTGGCGGGGGCTGATGCGGTAAAAGTGGGAATTGGTCCCGGCGCCGCTTGTTCAACAAGAATTGTCGCTGGCGCTGGAGTGCCTCAGATAACAGCTATTTTCGAGTGTTCGGAAATTGGCCGAAAATATAATATTCCTATTATTGCTGATGGTGGAATTAAAAATTCAGGCGATCTTGCTAAGGCAATTGCTGCTGGCGGATCAGCAGCGATGATCGGTAATTTATTTGGAGGCACGAAAGAGTCGCCTGGTGAATATTTCATCGAAAACGGGGCGGCTTTTAAAATTTATAGAGGACTTGCTTCACGCGAAGCTTCACCTGATCGCGATCGTGCTCCTGAAGGGATAAGCACGAAAGTTTCTTATAGGGGCGAGGTTAAAAATATTTTAAGATTACTTGTGGATGGTTTACAATCGGGTATGAGTTATAGTGGCGCTGATAGTATAAAAAAGTTTTGGAATCAAGCGGAATTTATTCGCATTACCGACGCAGGTATGAAAGAATCCCTCCCCAGGCCTTAATCAAAAAAAATATTATCTGCTATAATAAATATTATGCGCAAAGCCTTTTTATTTTTTGTTATATTTTCTATATTCAATTTTTTATTTTTTAATGCCACTTATGCGCAAATTCCTTTACCAGAAATAAAATCTCCAACGCACCCCGATTCTAATAAATGGTATTCAAATAATAATCCCCGTATTGAGTGGATGTTGCCTAGAAGTGTTGATGGTGTTAATGTTTTAACGGATAGAAAGCCGACTACTGATCCCGGTGATCAATCTGATGGTTGGTTCAATCACACTTCTTATAAAGATATAAAAAATGGTAATTGGTATTTTCATGTTAAATTTTTGATTAATGATGAGTGGGGACCTGTTGCTCATTTTAAGTTTCAAGTAGATGCAGAAAAACCTTCTCAGCTAGAAATAAATCAACTCGATAGCGAATCTTATACCAAGGGCAGATTTTCTTTTTATGCTACTGATGAAATTTCTGGAATAGATTATTTTGCGATTAAAATTGATGACGGAGAACAGAAAATTTGGCGTGATTATGGAGACGGTGTTTTTGAAACACAGAGTATTTCTTTGGGAAATCATAAAATAAGTGTCAAAGCTTTCGATTTCGCTGGTAATTTTATTGAGACATCAAAAGATTTTATATTGGAAAAAGTTTTGCCACCAAGGATTATTTCTTCGCGTAGAGTTTTTAAAGTTGGGCAAAGTTTTTATATTCGTGGTGTAACTTATCGCAATGCGAATGTTGATGTTTGGGTTGAACTACAAGGTCAATCGGCGGAATTTTATAGTGTTCAAAGCGACAGTCGAGGATTATTTGGTTTGGATATTATTAGTGGACTGCCGGTCGGCAATTATACGATCTGGGCGGAAAATTTAGCTCAAAGCGGAATTCATAGTCGTTCGTCAGAAAAATTGAGTATTATAATTGAGCCGAATTTTATATGGATTTTAATAGCTCAAATTTTGATTGTGGTGGCTTTATTTATTCCATTCGTTGCTATTATCGTATTAATGATGTTTGTGGTTTGGTATCTTTGGCATAAATTAAATAACGAGAGAAAATCTTTGCGTAAAAAGAAAAAAGTGAGTTAATAACTTCTTGCCCTGACAACTGTCAGGGCTATTATTTTGCCATCAAAACTGCTTTTCTCTCGAAGTGTTTTTATCGCCTCATTTATTGTCGCTCCAGAAGTAAATACATCATCAACTAAAATTATATTTTTTTCGGCAATTGATTCTATATTTTGAACCGCAAAACACCCATTAATATTTTTTAATCTTTCTTTCCAGTTTTTGGTTTCGCTTTGTTTGGGCGAATCTTTTATTTTTATTAAGACATCCTTTACTATTGGTAAACTGAATTTTTCAGCAATATATTTAGCAATCAGCTCCGCCTGATTAAAACCTCTTTCTCGAAATCTTTTTTTAGAAAGAGGGATTGGAATTACTATGAAATCATCGAATTTTTTAATTGATAAATTTTCGAAATAAGTATCTAATATTTTTTTAATTGGCTTCATTGCCGATGTTAAAAAATTATATTTTAAATCTCTTATTAAATTTTGCACAACCTCGCTTTTATAATCAGTAGCCGTGACCAAAGTATATTGATGTGGGTTATTAGGAAAGAATAGGGTCTTATTTATCTCTATTTTTTGCCAACAATTATCGCATAGATAATTTTTATTATATTTTTTACAGCCAAAACAAGTCGGCGGAAAAAGAATATTTAAAAAAAATTGTGCTATAATCATTACAGTGAACAATAACCTGAAAAAAATTCTCTGGTCAATTGTCATGTGTCAATTATTTATTATGTCAGTTACTCAAGCTGAAGATCTTGTTACTTCTAGTTTTATTTTGCGTGATTCGGCAATTACTATTATGGGTGGTCGTACCGACTCCACCAGTTTTCAAAATATAAGTGCCGCTGGTCAGTTTGTGGTTGGAGATAGCACTAGCGCGAGCTATATCAATCAAGATGGTATTTTATATTTCGATGTGTCGGTTGCCGCTGG
>Ga0209542_10010016_pt1 | contig 17231 bp, 24 predicted proteins | sample RifCSPhighO2_01_FD_184028 | JGI IMG/M metagenome (GOLD analysis project Ga0209542, IMG submission 184028) | Soil microbial communities from Rifle, Colorado - Rifle CSP2_plank highO2_0.1 (SPAdes) (version 2) | ecosystem: Environmental > Terrestrial > Deep subsurface > Rock core/Sediment ...
AGACAGCAATCTGCCCTTATTCTGCAAGAGCTATTGACAAAGCACCCATAGCTGCACCAATCGAATGAGATGAATTAAGAAATTATAATTCGCAAAAATACAATATAAATAATATTTTCAAGAGAACAAAAAGATTAGAAAGAATTTTTAAAAAAGAAAACCAAAAATCAGTAATGAAAGCAAGAAAAATTTTCAAAAGAATAATTTAATCAACAATTATCTTTCCTTTTATACTAGCTGCCAAATGATCATGATATTCCCAAGTTCCTTTTTGATTAAAAATAAAGGAATATTTTTCTCCCAGCAGTAATTTTTTACAAGCATCAAATGTACTTCCTATACAACCTCCACTTTCTGGATAAGCGGCATGAGAAGGATGAACTGCAGAAGCAGGCCATCTGGGAACAGTATCTTCATTTGTCCAAGTAACTGTTGTTCCTAATTTAACACGAATTTCAGCTGGAACAAATTTTCCGTTTTTGATTGTAATTTGAGCATTATCTCCACCAATACTAGCTCCTTTTTCATCGCCTTTTTTTTCAACAACTGGCTCTACAACTTGTTCTTGCGTTTCCGGTTCTTTTGGAGATGAGCATCCAGAAATTACTAAAACAAAGAAGATTAATAAAATAAATAAAATTATTTTTCTCATATAAAAATAAAAGAAAAAAGAAGTATATAAATTATTCTACAATAACAGTTACTTTTAACTCTGGCTTATTTACAGAATAAAAGACATATCTGCCAGATTCATTAAAAGTAAATGAAACTGAATCGCCTTTCTCAAGACTATCTGATGTAAAAAAACCTTCTTCTGACCCAATAACATGTGCTCCAGTATCTTCATTTGTCCAAGTTATATCAGTTCAGGATTTTACATTAATTTCTTTAGGACTAAAACCCATAGCTGTTATGAGAATATCTTTCACATTTGCAGCTGGATTATTGTAATCTTTTGAAGGGGTTTCTGGTTGGTCTGACTGATTATTTGACAGTTGTTCTCCACCAGGATTATTCTGAGTATAATCCTGTGAATTGCATTCTGATATTAGTATAGCTGAAACTAAAATTAAGACTAATAAAAAAATATTTTTTTCCATATTTTATCTTCATTAACATTTATTTATACAACTTAAATCTTTAAACAATTGTAGTTTAAAATAATACTAGATAAATTTAAAAAGATTTAATAATTTTGTTTTTATTAATTTAATAATGTATTTTCATAATTTAGATCCTGTTTTAATAAAATTAGGATTTCTGGAGATAAGATACTATGGATTAGTTTATTTATTTGGATTTTTATTAACTTTGTTTGTCTTGAAAAAATACAGAAAAGAGCTGGATATAGAAAATGAAAAAGCTTATGATTTATTATTTTATTTGTTTATAGGATTAATTTCTGGGGCAAGAATATTTCACTTTATTTTTTCTGAGCCTTATGTTTTGATTAATGACCCCCTAGAATTTTTTAGGATCTGGAACGGCGGGATGAGTTTTTTCGGTAGTTTGGTTGGAATTATATTGACAGGCTATATTTTCTGCAAAAGAAACAATGTTGATTTCTTTAAACTAGGGGATATTTTGGTTTTTCCAGCAACTATTGCCCTAATATTAGGGAGAATTGCAAATTTAATTAATGCAGAATTAGTAGGAACAATTACTGATGTTTCCTGGTGCGTTATTTTTCCTACATATTCACAATGCAGGCACCCCTATCAGATCTATGCTGCTTTCTCGCACTTCATTTTATTGCTAGTTTTATTTGGAATTAAGAAAATAAAAGAGCATAGAAAATTAAAAGATGGAATTGTATTTATCAGTTTTATAATATTTTACAGCTTATTCAGAATAATTACTGATTTCTTTAGGGAAGATCCAAGATTATTTGGATTCACAATATGGCAATATATCAGTTTAGTATCTTTGGTAATTGGAATTTATCTGTATAGAAAATTAAAGAACTAAATTTAGCTGTTATTTCTTTTTTCCTTCCTGATTTTGGATTCAGAATATTTTGTGATTTTACTATAATTTCTAGAATACTTATTCCATATTCAATTAATCTGGTTTAGGCTCTTTTTGATATCTTAAGATTATAATCATCTACAATACACATTCTTTCCTTAAAAAACCAAACATGGTTCTTGTATATCAAGAAAAGAGAGATCATTAATTTAAAATAAGCTGAGTATGGGATTTTGCTTCTAAAGTATTCTAATCATCATTATATCAATTTTAAAAGTTATTCTCATTTTCTTGCTTTTTGTAGCCTTCTCTCCAGCCTTTGATTCTGCAATTCAACTAAATTTTCAAGCAACCTAATCTGTGGTTCCCCCATATTTTGTCTGGCGCTTTTTGAGATTTCCAGATCATAACTTTGGTCTTTACCTTCCCTATTCATAAATATTTTGGCCATTTCCCCTAAAAGACCATTATAATTTGAAATTGGGCTATTTTCTTGCAGAAGTTTTCTGGCTGTAGATAAAATAAATTTTCCAGGTTTTGGGTTGTAGTCTACATAAATGTATTTTGACATGTACTTTTTGGTAAAATTTAAATATAAAAATACTTCGGTTTATGTAATGAAGATTGACAAAGTGCTTATTGAAAGAGTAGCAAAGGTTGCAAGACTAAATTTAAAAGAAGATGAAAAAGAAGGTTTTGTTAAAGATTTTAAGAATATTCTAGAATTATTTTCAAAAATAAGCAAAATTAATACAGACAATGTTGAATTGGGTGTGCAGCCAATAAAAGTAGAGAATGTATTTAGAGAGGATAAAATTGGGAAAAGCTTGAATGAAAAAGAAGTTTTTCAAAATACAAATTATAAAGAAAAAGGATTTTTTAAAGGACCAAGAATCTTATGAAACCAAAAGATGTTTTACAAGAAGCCAAAGAGCTAAATAAGAGATATAATCTATTTATTACTCTAAACGAGAACCTTTTTAATGAAAAAGCTTCACCAAAAAACGAGGAAAAAATTAATTTTATTTCTGTTAAGGATAATATATGCACTAAAGGATTAAGGACAACTGCTGGTTCTAAAATATTAGAGGATTATAATCCTGTTTTTGATGCTACTGTTATTGAAAAATCAAAAAAAGCCAAGTATATTGTTGTTGGAAAAACTGGGATGGATGAATTTGGATTTGGAAGTTTCTCTATGAACTGTGCCTACGAGGTACCTAAGAATCCCTTGGATGAAACAAAAAGTTGTGGGGGAAGTTCTGGGGGTGGAGCTGGCTATACTTATGCTAGTAAATTTTCAAATTCTTCAATTGGTGAAAGCACTGGTGGAAGTATTTCTTGTCCAGCTGCTTTTTGTGCTGTTGTTGGAATTACACCTACTTATGGACTAGTTTCCAGATATGGATTAATTGATTATGCAAATTCTTTAGATAAAATAGGAACATTTGGAAAAAATGTGAAAGAGGCTGTAAACTTATTAAATTCTATTTCTGGGTATGATGAAAAGGATAGCACTTCAATAAATAAAGAAAAAGAAAATTATGAAAAATATTTAGGAAAAGATGTCAAGAAATTAAAAATTGGAGTTATAAAAGAATATTCTAATGGGGAAGGAATAAATTTCGAGGTTGAGAAAGAGTTTTGGGAAGGAGTTAAAAAATTAGAAAGCAATGGATTAAAGTATAAAGAAATTTCTTTTAGATTAAGTGATTTAGTTTTACCTTGTTATTATATAATTGCTATGTGCGAAGCTAGTACAAATTTAGCCAAGTTTTCTGGAATAAGATATGGGATGGCTAAGGAATTAAAAGGAAATTTTAATGAATACTTTTCTTCTGTTAGAGAAAGTTATTTTGGAAAAGAGACAAAGAAAAGAATTTTATTAGGAACATTTATGAGAATGGCTGGGTATAGAGATGCTTATTATATTAAAGCTTTAAAATTAAGATCATTAATTACGCAGGAATATAAAAAATTGTTTAAGGAATTTGATGTTTTATTAACACCTACTATGCCAATTTTACCACCTAAATTTGCTGAGATTGAAAAATTAAGCACTGTTGAAAATTACATGTGTGATATTTTGACTACTGGGCCTAACTTATCTGGGTTGCCTATGATTTCAGTTCCTGTTAAAAAAGACAGAACAGTTGGAATGCATTTTATTGCTGATCATTTACAGGAAAATAAAATAATTAGTATTGGAGATTTTTATGAGAGAATTAGATAAGGCTAAAATAGGTCTTGAAATTCATTTAAGTGCAACAAAAGGAATTAAAACTAAACTTTTTTGTAGCTGTGCTCTGCCAGAGAAAGAATCAAATCCAAATTCGCATACCTGCCCAACATGTCTCGGATTTCCTGGAAGTAAGCCTGTTGTTAATAAGAAAGTAATTGAGCTAGCTATTAAATTAGGATTAGCTCTAAATTGTACAATACAAAAAGAGAATTTTTTCTCAAGAAAGACTTATTTTTATCCAGACATGGCAAAGAATTACCAGATTACCCAGTATGAATCTCCCTTATGTGTAAATGGACATGTAAGATATAAAAACAAAGTCATAAGAATAAAAAGAATTCATATTGAAGAAGATCCTGCTTCTATACAATATCCTAAAACTATCTCAGATTCTGAATATTGCTTGATTGATTATAATAGAAGTGGAGTACCTTTATGCGAGATTGTTACTGAACCTGACTTAACATCTGCTGAAGAAGCAAGAGAATTTTTAGAATATTTAGCAAGCATTATAGATTATTTAGATATTTATGATTCAAAGAACTTTACAATTAGAGTTGATGCCAATGTTTCTTTGCCAGGAACCAAAAGGACTGAGATAAAGAATATTACTGGCTTTAGGGCTGTTGAAAAGGCAATTGGTTTTGAAATTATAAGGCAGAAAGGAAAATTAAGGAGAAATGAAGAATTTAAACAAGAGACTATGCATTATGATTCTTCTTTAAACAAAGTTATTCCAATGAGAGAAAAGGAGTTTGAAGAAGATTATGGGTATATATTTGATCCTGATTTACCTAAATTAGTAATAGATGAAAAATTAATTAAAAAAATTAAAGAAGATATCCCTGAATTGCCCGGTGCAAAAATAAACAGGTTGATTAAGCAATATATGATAAATGAAGATACTGCCAATATTTTAGTTTCTGAAAAAGAAATTTGCGATTTATTTGAAGAGGGCACCAAAAAATCTGCCAAGGATTTAGTTATTAGACTAATTACAATTACATTGAAGAAAGTCTTGAATTATAATAATTTAAAATTAAAAGAAACAAAATTGACAACCGAGAATTTTATTGATCTTTTAAAGATGATAGAGAAAAATGAATTAACTGTGAGAATGTCTGATTTGTTATTGAGAAAATTGATATTTAGCAAAAAAAATACAAAGGAATTGGTAAAAGAATTAGGATTTACTAAAATCTCTAATTTTGATAAAATTTTGGATAAAATTTTGGAGAAAAACAAAACAGCAATTGAAGATTATAAAAAAGGAAATTCAAAAGCACTGCATTTTTTAATAGGGCAGGTTTTAAAAGAAGCTAAGGACAAAGCTGATGCTAAATTAATTGAGAAAACGATTTTGGAAAAAATCAAATAAAATAGCAAAAAATAACCAAATATGTCAGAAAATCTATTTTTTTTAAATATAAGAGTCACAAGATTTATATATCTTCTTTAAGGAATTCTGAAAAATGGGAAGATCAAAACAAAGAGAAATTGGAGCAATTATAGTAGAGAACAAAAAAAGAGACTTGGCACTGAAAAATGGGAAGATCAAAACAAAGAGAAATTGGAGCAATTATAGTAGAGAACAAAAAAAGAGACTTGGCAGGACTAATTAAAATATTATTAATGAAAGGGAAAAAAGGAAAAATGGATGTTACTTTCTCTGCAGTTTTAGAAATAGAGGAAGGAAATGAAAATGATAAAAAATATCATAAAGCATCTATTGTCCCGCCGGTAACTACTTCTCCGAATAATGAACAAGAATTAATAAAAGACCAAGGCAAATTTACGATAAAATTAATGGATTATTTAGAAAGAAAGGGATTTTCTTTATATTATTAAAAATAAAAAAGAAGGATTACCTTCTTTTTTTAGATTCCGGCATTGTTGCACAGCAATCTGAACATGTGTGCATAGCAAGACCACATAAACCCATTAACAAGAATAGTGCAGTCCACCATTGAACATTCCAGAAATCCCAAACATTTAGGTCTCTTAATAAAAACAGAACACCTAATGCCAGCAACAGAACAGAAGTAGTCATTCTGCATTTTTTACATCCTGAAAACATTAATATACACCTCCAAAGTTTTTTAAATTATATATTATTTAATTATATTTAAATACATACTATAAAATGGTAAGATTCAAGCAATTATGCCAGAAATGCAAGAAAAATATGGTATTAGTTACTTCTAAAACTAAATTTGCCATTTGTTATGACTGTCAAAAAGAAGATCTGCAAGGAGAAATAAAAGATCCTAAAATGAAAAAAATGTTTGATATTTCTGAAGAATTTTATAGAGAAAGCTTATTTTTAAGAAATATTAAATCTAGCTATTTAAGATTTGGGAAATTAAGCGGGAAGCAAATAGAATGGTTCAAGAAAGTTGTTGAAGATATGAAAAAATCTAAACAATAATTGCTCTCTTAATTACTGCATCTTCCAATGGCTTGTCATTTGCATCTCTTTTTACATTACTTATTTTATCTACAACATCCATTCCTTCAGTTACTTTTCCAAAAACTGGGTGCTTTGTATCCAGGAAGTTATTATCAACTGTGTTAATGAAGAACTGGCTTCCGCCTGTGTTTGGGCCGGCATTAGCCATTGAAATTGTTCCACGATTATTTTTATTGTTTTTTGTGAATTCGTCTTTTATTGTGTAACCTGGACCGCCCCTTCCTGTTCCAGTAGGATCACCACCCTGAATCATGAAATTAGGAATTACCCTGTGAAAAATTACGTCATCATAGAATTTTTGTTCAACTAGTTTTTTGAAATTTCCTGCTGTAACTGGCATTGTATCTTCAAATAATTCTATTTTAATATTTCCCATTGATGTTTCCAATAAGACTGTGCTGTTCATTTTCTTCTCCTCAGTTTTACAACCTGATATTAATAAAGACAATACAAATAAAATTAAGATTAATTTTTTCATAAAAAATAGTATTTACTTTGATTTTAAAAGTTATCTATTCTCCGGAAACTATTTCTTATTTCTGAAATTTTTTCAAGAATTTCGCTTTCTTTTCATAATTGCGAAAACTTTGCGGACATTTTCAAGTAAATTATTTAAATGATTAATCAAAAATTTAATTTAATGAGAATATTTGAAACTATTGATAAAAGCGGAAGAAAAATTTATTTAACAAAGGAAAGACTGCTACATATACAAAAACACCCATATATGCATAATAGTTTAGATAAAATTAAAGAAACCTTAAGTAAACCTAATAAGATAATACCTGAATCCAGAAAACATCTTTATTTTCGTTATTATAAAGAATTAAATCAATACCTCTTAATTGCGGTAAAATATTTAAACGGAGAAGGCTTTATAATAACTGCCTACTATGTAAGAAATTTAAAATGACTCGAATTTATTTTTATTATGATGAAGAAGGAGATTATTTAGAGATAAATATTGGGAAATATAGTAACGGACCTCTTGATGATTTGGGAAACGGAATTTTCGAGAGAATTGATGAAAAAGAAAGTGCCGTAGGAATAAATATTGTGGGATTTATATCTAAAATTAAAAAACAAAAAGAGATTAGATTGCCTTTTTTAATGAATTCAGATATATCCATTAGTTATGATGAAGAAGGAGATTTTCTTGAGATTTTTTTAGGCAAAAATACAAAATGCATTGCAACAGAAATAGAACCTGGAATTTTTATTAGAAAAGATGAAAAATCTAATGAATTAAAGAGCATAGAAATTCTTAATTTTAAAAAAATAACTAAAAATCTTGAAGATATAAAAATAAATTTACCAATGGAAATTGTTTCTTAGTTCAATAGATATTCCCATCCTGGTTGCCAAGCTTTTTTATTTCTCCAATCTTCTTTAATGGCTTGTTTCCAAGTTCTTCTTTTTAATAAAACATCTAAAGCTAATTGTGGACCTTGATGAGCAACAATAGCAACGTGTTTATCTTTATAATTTTTCTTTAAGAAATCAAAAAACCCAGCAATTCTCTTTTCAACATCTTTATAACTTTCTCCATTTGGAAATGGTTTGTCAATAAATTCATTTAATTTATTTTTAAATTTCTCAGCTGGTTTTCCATTAAAATCCCCATAATTGCATTCTCTTAATCTTTTATCTGAAATAATTTTGTATTTTTTACTAAACCCCAAATTTGCAGAATCTACAGCGCGTTTCAAGTCAGAACAAAATACAACATCAAATTTTTTATCGGCAACAAGTTTACCTAATTCTTCGGCTTGTTTTATTCCGAGTTCGGATAATTTTCCAGGAAGCCAACCAGTGGCTAAATCTTGTTCATTATCTGTAGTTGTTCCATGAACAAAATAAGTTATTTTAATCATATTTAAGGTGTAAGACGCTCAGGATCGCGAGGCAGCAAAATTGCTTCTCTTACATTTTCTAGATTTAACATTCTTTGAATTAATCTATCAAAACCAATTCCTGCTCCACCATGTGGAGGAGCTCCATATTTGAAAATATCAGCATAGAAAGACATTTTATCAATATCAATGCCTTTTTCTTTAGATTGTTCTTTTAATACATTATAGTTATGTTCTCTTTGTGATCCTGAAGAAATTTCTACTCCTTTGTAAACTAAATCAAAGGATTTTGTGACTTTTTTGTTTTTAGGATCTCTCATATGATAAAAAGGCTTTTTCTCCCAAGGATATAATGTTATAAAAACAAAATCAGAATCATATTTTTCTTTTATTATTTCACTAATTAGTTTTTCTCCTTCTGCATCCAAGTCTTCATTTTCCTTTACTTTCTTTCCTTTTTTCTCAACTAATTTCTTTGCTTCTTCTAATGTTATTCTTGGAATTTTTTTAGGAACATCAATTTTTACATTTAATAATTCTAATTCGTTTTTGCATTTTTCTTTTACTTCTTTTAGAAGATATTTCATTAGTTCTTCAAGAACGTTCATTACATCATTTTCATCTTTTATGAAACCCATTTCCAGATCAATACCAGTAAATTCTGTAAGATGTCTTGTTGTATGGGATTTTTCTGCTCTGAAAACTTCTCCAATTTCATATACTCTTTCTAATCCAGCAACTACAAACATCTGCTTGTAAACTTGAGGACTTTGAGTTAAGAAAGCTTCTTTGCCAAAATAGTCTATACTAAATTGTTCTGCTCCTGATTCAACACCAGCAGCTGTTATTTTGGGAGTGTTAATTGAATAGAAACCTTTAGAATCGAAAAAATTTGAAACTATATTGAAAACTTTAGATCTTGTTTTAAAAATTGCATTTATTTGAGGTCTTCTTAAATCTAAGAATCTATAATCTAGTCTTTTATCAATCATTGTTTTTGATTTTTCAGAAGTGTCAATTGGCAGGGGTGTTAATGATTCAGATAAAATATTTAAATCTTCTATTGTTATTTCAAAACCCTTTTTTGCCTGCTTGCTTGTCTTTAATTTACCTTCTATTTCAAGAACTGACTCTATTGATATTTTTGGTATTTTATTAAATAAGTCGGATTTAATTTCATCTTTATGAACTACGCATTGAATAGAATCTGTTTTATCTCTTAGTACAATAAATTGAACTTTACCTAAGGATCTTATTTCAGAAACCCATCCTTTTATTAGGACTTTTTTGTTATTTTCTTTTTCTGTTAATTCTGATATAAATGAACGCTCCATTACAATTAATTGCTATATAGTTAATTTATAAGTTTTTAGGTATGTTTTTTGTAAACTCTTTTTTCTAAATAATTTTCAAGAATTCTTGAGCTTGGAAAAAACATTGGTTTTGGAAGATCATTTAAATTAAACCATTTCCATTCTGTTATTTTATCTGGTTCCATTACTAGAGGTAAGCCTTCAAAATCATCACAAAGCATACCAATTGTGACAAAATGCGCATCTTCTACTTTATCATTTGCAATTGAAATAAATTTTAGGGATTTTGCTTTCATACTTGTTTCTTCAAATAATTCTCTGGCTGCTGTATCTTCAAAATTTTCCTTAAATTCCAGCTTTCCGCCAGGCATTGTCCAAGTTCCCTCTCCATGCAAAGCACTATTTACTTTTTTAGGGTCGTGATGCCTTTTACCTAACAATATTTTGTTATTTTTTAGAATTAATACTCCAACACCTACACCTATTTTTGCTTTTTCTATTGTACTCATTTTAGTAATTTAGCTTATTTTTTACTTTTTACCTTTTTCTTGCATTAATAAATAAACTGCTTTTAATTTAATACCACATATAAGTGATAAAAACAGAAAAGTTTAAATAGTAGCCATTAAAAGAAAATTTATATGGTTGAATTGCTTAAAACAACTTTAATGGAACCAAAGTTTACTTTAGAAGAAGAGCTTAAAGATCAAGAGAGTTTTATTAATCACCAATTTGCAGAAAATGATAGTGAGTTAGGTTTTGTAACAGATGACGGACCTGAATTCACAGCAGAAATTAAAAAAGAAAGTCTTATAGGTTTAAGAAAAGGAGTACGAAAATTTAAAACATATTGGAATCCACATCACGACTTTAAAGAAGACCAGCCAATCTATTGTTATGATCGTGGTGCTTTTTGGTACGATGACCCTATCCAAAAAGAAATAGAAAAACAAATAGCTGAAAATAAATTTGCTCAAGAAAATTGGGATGATATATTTGATGTTTTCAGCGACACAATAAGCAGAGTTTTATCCTGGGAATATACTGAATTTGTAAAGAAAAAAATTCCTTTTAGAGTTTATCCGCCAAAGCAACAATAAGGTGTTCAATAAATAATATTTCTGGATGTAAATAATTATTCTTCTTAAATTTTTCACACTCTTCTTTTTCTTTCTTTGGTAGTTCTTTTAATTTTATTTTCTTTGGTTCTTTATCGATTCTAAATACTCCATCAACTAATTTAGAATACCTATCAGTTACTGAGTTATAAATACATGTAAAATATTTTTTATTATTAACTTTTGGGATGTCTATTTCATAATAAGTTTTAAAAAAGAATGAAGATTTAGTTTTCCATTTACTTATTAAAGCTATTCTAATTAATTCTTCACATTCTTTTAATGTTGGTTCTTTACCTTGCTCAGTTACTAATATTGTAAACTCGGGATCTCTAGAATTCTTTTTAACATGTTTAAAATAAAAATTATTTATCAGCATATCATCTGGATAAAATATTGCCTGGTAAACTTCTTCTTTTCTAAGCAATTCAGAATTCGCTTTTAATCTTTTTATTGTTCTGCTGTCAAATATAATTGTCCCGCTAGAATTTATTTCCTTTTTACCCAAATTCTTGAAAACTATCATAATTCAGTTGAAATTATTTTAACAATTTATTTAATAAATCGGATATTTGTTTTCCCGAGACTTTGCCTTTGAATTCTTTCATTGCTTCGCCCATCAAAGCTGAAAATGACGCTCCTTTATTTTTTGCTATTATTTCTTTTAATTTATTTTCAATTTCTTTTGTATCTAGTTGCTTGTATTTGTTTAAATCAATGTGTTTTCCTTGAGCTATATCCAATAAAATATCTTTTACAGCTTCCCTGTTAATTGCTTTGCTTTCTAAATGCTCAAAAACAAATTCAAAGTCTTTTCCTGAAATTTTTTTTGGATCTACATTAAACCTGGATTTTAATTCTTTAGGAATTTCAATTAATACTTCAGCAATTAAATTCGGATTTATAGAATATTTTTCAGCATAATAATCAAAAGGAATATTTAATTTTAGAATTTCCCTTGCCAAAACAGGATTTAAATTATATTTCTTTTCAATATTAACTGCTTTTTCTGTTATTAATTCCGGGATTTTAATTTCAGACAATAACTCTTTTGTAATTTTTACTGGTGGAATGTCTGTTTCTGGATACATTCTACTTCCTGTTGGCATTGGCCTTAAATATGTTGAAGAGAAATCAGGCTCTACTTTTCTTACTTCTGATTTTATTTCTCTTTTTGATTTTAAATTTTCTAATTGTCTATGAATTTCATTATCAACTGTTTTTGGTATTCTTCTTAAATCCTGGAAACCTTTTAATTCTACTCTTGGATGTCCTTTAATACTGACATTAACATCCTGTCTTATACTTCCTATACCGGATTTAAATCTTCCAGTAGATTTTAATACCATCCCTAAATATTCTGCTACTTCTTTTGCATGTTCGGGATCTTTAATACTAGAATCTGTTGCTATTTCAATTAAAGGAATTCCTAATCTATCTAAATTATAAATAACATAATCTTCTTCATTTTTAATCTTTCTTGCTGAATCTTCTTCTAGGCATACTGTCTCTATATTAACCCTCCCTTTTGAAGTTTCTATAAAACCTTTTATAGATATAAGACCGGTTCTTTGGAATCCAGAAGTATTACTTAAATCGAGAACTTGCTTTCTCATAAATTGAATTTCGTCTATTATTTTGCAATTTAATAATTTGGATGTAATTAGGGCTGTAATTAATGCCTCTTTATTTACTTCATGGGGGGGCTCCTCATCAGTTTCAACAAGACATGCTAGTTTTTTGTTCCATTTATATATCGCATATTTATTTTTATTCATTTCATATTTAGCAACTATGTCTTCTTCGCCTAATTCGCTTTTAACAGAATGTAGTCTTCTTTTTATTTCAAAATCAGTTTCATCAGATAATATAGAAGGACATTGACAAAAAAGCTTATGGGTATTCATCTCTCTATGAATCTCTAATCCAATACGCAAACCTAATTCTTTATAATTTAGCATATCAGAGCAAGTTTATTTTAGTTTAAATATATTGTTTATTTTTAATTTGTAATATGTCCAAATTAGAGAGAATACTAAAAATATAAAGAAGAATAGCCATCCTTTTGAGGGATAGCCTTGTGACATTGTTACTAAAATTCCTAAAACAGCTAAAACTGACCAGATTATTTTTAGATTTAATAAGGAATTATAAGTTTCAAATCCTGACTTATTATTCAAATAAGAAACACCACCAATTGCCAAAAGAGCCGCACCAACTAATCTTAAAGGCAATAAGTCATTTACTGGAAGACCGCAAAATCTTAGAAATGCTTCTGGAAAAAATAATAACGGAATACCGAATAAATAATCAACAATAAAATGAATTAAAAACCAAGTTCTTAGTGAACTAGGAACCTCTTTTATTTTTTTCTTGACCATATGATTATACCTTTATTTTTTATTTCCCTCAGCCTATGCAAAGGGATTTCTGATATTTTATTATCTTTTTCAATAAATATAAAGTTATCTTCTATTTTTGCTTCTTTATATGTTATTATTATATTTTCATTTAAAATTCTGTCAAAATAAGTTAATGTAATATCTTCTGGGTTGAATTTATTTGACCACTTTATTTTATCTATCATTTCTTTTGCTGTTAACATATTATTAGAATATACAAATGCTTTTATATTATTATTTTTTTAGATATTTTATGGGTGGTGGGACAGGCAGTGGGTCTTTGAATGATTCTGAATTAAAAAGAATGTATAATTTAGAATTTATAACTAAAATAGAGCAAAATGAATTTAGAGAAAGAAAATTAGGATTTTCAAAAGGAAGATTTGTTGTTATGGAAGTGCATGGTTATAGGTGTGAACATACAGAGACTTTTATAGGGGATAGTTTTTATGAAATCTTGAAACAACAAGCAGAGAAAGGAGAATATAAATCTGCAAAAGAATTTGCCCAAGATCTAGAAAGAGATGCTAAACCGATAAAATATTAGTTATCTGCAAAATCTGGCTCTGTTCTTTTTGATATTTCACCACGTAAATTTTCATTAAACAGTTCTTTTATTCTGTTTTTGGGGTAATTACTTAATAACCAAGCAAGTTTAATGAAAGCTGTTTCTGTTAGCACATCCAAATTATGACCAGTTATTCCAGCTTCCTGCAATAATCTTCCTGTTGAGTAAACATTCATGTTAACTCTACCGTAAATTGTTTGAGAAGTTGCAACCAAAGGATTTTTTTCCGCTAATTTTTTTAATTCATTGTAAATTTTTTCATTTTCTGATGTAAATTTATCTATTTTATTTATTGGGAAATTTCCTGCCAATCCATAACCTTCCAAGATTAAACCATCAAAACTAGAATAATTTGAAATCTCTTTTGCTGACATATTTGGATGAGCTTTTAAAATTCCGATTTTTAATTTAGGGTTAAATAATTTTAAAGTTAGTTTTTTTTCTTCTTTTTTTGGATGCTGTTTTAAGAAAGTAATATTTCCATTCTGGTCTACTCTTGCAATTGCATTATCATTAACAACTTTAAAGGCATTTCTAGCTGATGAATGCATTTTCCTTGTTTTTAAAGAAGGCATTATCAAACAAGAATCATCATTCATTGACTCATGCATGCAAATTGCAACACCTTGAAAATCTGTTTTTGCAATAAATTGAGCTGCTGATAATAAATTTAATTTAGCATCTGTACTTCCTCTGTCTGAACTTCTTTGTGAACCTACTAAAATTACTGGAATAGGCAAATTTTCTAAGATAAATGTTAATGCTGCTGCTGTAAACCCAAGAGTATCTGTACCATGAGTTATTATTATGCCATCAACACCATTTTTTAATTCTTTTTCAATTTCTTTTGCAATTATATTATAATGATTAAAGTTCATATCCTCAGAGAACATATTGCTAATTAATCTTGAATTTATATTTGCAATTTTTTGCAGTTCAGGAAACATTGTTAAAATTTCTTCAGGAGTAAATCTTGCTATTACACCACCAGTTTCATAAGATACACTACTTGCGACTGTACCTCCTGTGTGTAAAATAGAAATTGCTTTTAGATCTTTATTATGTTGAACTTTTGATAATTTTAATTCTGATGTCTTGAATTTTTGCAATACTTCTATTTTTTTTATTTTTTTCTTGTCTATACCAATATTATAACCGCTTTTTAATTTTAGAACAAATGTATTATTTGGAGAAGGAATGAAAATACCTTCTAATTCCTGAGAATCTATTAAAACTTTTACTTTATCACCTGGATTTGCTTTTTGCATAATAAAAAAACTATATTTTGAATATAAATAATTTATGTTTAAAAATATTATGCTAGAAAATATATTTTATGATTTATATTTTTAAGTCTGAGAATATTTATATATTAAGAAAGAGTAATAAAATTATTAATAACATTTAGTATTAAACTTTAGACTTTGTTGATTTTAATTGGCGTTAAAATCAATTCAGCATTGAAGTTTTGGCGAACTTCTTAGCACTTAATTAGATTTATATTTTCTATAAAGAGTTTAAATCATTTATCATTAAACTCAAATTTATTTCTTAAAAAAGATAAAATACAAACTAGAATATAAATATTATTGTAGTTTAGTATATATATTAAGATTAAAAATAAAAAAATGGGGAGGAAGAGGATATATGGAAAGTTTTGTAAGCAATGCGTTAAAACAAGCCAAAGAATATGGCTTAGATGATGTTCAGGTTGGAGTCGCCAACATTAAGGTTGTTGGTTGTGGTGGTGGTGGAAGCAATACTGTAACTTGGCTGCACAAAAAGGGAATTCAGGGTGCGGAAGTTGTTGCTTTAAATACAGACAAACAACACCTTCAGATTTCAAGTGCTGATTATAGGGTTTTAATTGGTAAAGAATTAACAAGAGGTTTAGGAGCAGGCGGATTTCCAGAAAAAGGAAGAGAAGCTGCTAAAGAAAGTTTGCATGATTTAAAAGAAGTTCTAAAAGGAAGTGATATGGTATTTGTATGTGCTGGTTTAGGTGGAGGAACTGGATCAGGTTCTGCACCAGTTGTAGCACAGCTTGCAAGAGAACAAGGAGCGATTGTTATAGGGACTGTAACAATGCCATTTGATATTGAAAGAGCAAGAGTTGACAAAGCTGAATTTGCTTTGCAACAGCTGAGAGAAGTAAGCGATACTGTAATTGTAATTGACAACAATAGATTAACAAGCATAGCAGGCAATTTACCTATTCAACAAGCATTTGCTGTTGCTAATGAATTAATTTCTACAATGATCAAAGGTATTGTAGAGACAATAGCTGTACCATCTTTAGTTAACCTAGATTATGCAGATGTAAAAGCTATTATGTCTAATGGAGATGTATCAGTTGTAGGTATTGGTGAAAGTGATACAGATTCAAGAGTAGAGGAAGCGACAAGAAGAGCTTTGACAAACCCGCTATTGGATGTAAGTTATGAAGGAGCAACAGGTGCTTTGATTCATATTACAGGTGGAGATGATTTAACATTAGATGAAGTTAACAGAACTGGTGAATTAATCACTGAAACTTTAGACCCTGATGCTAATGTAATTTTGGGAGCAAGAATTGACCCAAGCATGAAGGGAAAGATCAGGGTAATGAGCATCATTACAGGTGTAAATTCACCATATATCCTTGGAAGAGTTGACAAAAAGAAATTTGTAAACTCTGGAGTCAAGATCAGTCCAGATTTAGGGATAGATATGTTGACTTCGGCTCCAAGAAGGTTTTAAGATGCTAAAGGGCATCCCCCATGCCCTATGCTAAATCTTGCTAGTGCTTAACTGCACTAGCTTCTTTTTCTTTTTTAAACTTTTAAAAAAAGTTTAATCAAAAAAACCATTTAAAAATAATTTAAAAATAGATTTACCAAAAAAGAGTTTACAGAAAAACAAACTTTTCCTAAAAGTTTACCTTGATTTCCTATGCAGATTTTTTCGCGAACGTGACACGACCGTCCTCACTCGAGTTATCAAGGTACTCGCCCCAGGCACTCAGATACAAGCTCCTGATACGGCAAAGCACTCTTAATCCAATATCTTCATTTTGAGATGGCATCCATAAAGTTCTTGATCCATTTCCTAAACTTTGAATCGATGGAAGTCCATTTTCTAACCCATAATTAAATCTATGATCTCTTCCTGTTCTTCTTAAAGTTGGATGACTATGAACTTGAGTTACTCCTGGAATTACTCTTGGCTTTACTCCTTTCGGGAAATCTTGATCTACTTCCAAGCCAGCATTAATTATTAATAATCTTTCTTCTAAATCTGAATCACTTAAATCTAAAT
>Ga0209542_10010018_pt1 | contig 17231 bp, 21 predicted proteins | sample RifCSPhighO2_01_FD_184028 | JGI IMG/M metagenome (GOLD analysis project Ga0209542, IMG submission 184028) | Soil microbial communities from Rifle, Colorado - Rifle CSP2_plank highO2_0.1 (SPAdes) (version 2) | ecosystem: Environmental > Terrestrial > Deep subsurface > Rock core/Sediment ...
TGCCATTATAAAGCCTTTGCCGTTTTCTCCAGTGCTCAACGTTGATATCGCTATGGTGCTGCTTGCCACGTTTCTTCTGTTTATTGTGATGTTTATAGGCAAGCGCCATACGTTAGAAAAATGGCAAGGCGCCGCCTTCCTTGTGCTCTACGGCCTTTATATTGGGTACCTTATCTTCCGCGGCTAGCTTGTGCTTCCGCTTGAGTTTTCCTCAAAAGTTGGTATACTGGTAGTCGAGCTCCATATTCCGCGGTAGCTCAGTTGGTAGAGCAACTCGCTGTCGAAAAAGGCAGCTTCCAAGAGAAATCTTGGTTGATAAACGAGGTGAAAACGGTGAAGCCCTTCGCGGGTAATACCGTGCCAAGCTCCGGCGTTATGCCAGAGAAGGTGTAGAGACTATCCCGAAAGGGAGTACCCCGAGCATAGTCGAGGGGGAAGCGCCTCGCACCCTACTCTATAGATAGAGGGGTGATGATATAGTCCACTCCAGTATGAAAATATTGGGTTATGTGTAACGAGATGGTCGTAGGTTCGAATCCTACCCGCGGAGCCGCGAAAAATGACTTCACCCCGCTTATTCAAGCGGGGTTTGTCATCTCGCGGCACCGCCAAGAGATATTGAAGTCATTTTGAGCGAGCCACGAGGTAAATCTTTGATTTACTTTTCGTGGCAACAGTACTAATCTGAAATAATGTCTTTTTATTACGTCTACGTTTTACAAAATCAAACTTCAGGAAGTCTGTATATCGGTTTTACTTCCGACTTACGAAAGCGCGTCGCGGGGCATAGTTCAGGCGATACAAAAACGACTAAGAGAGGGAATTATCGACTTATCTACTACGAAGCATACCGCAATAAAATGGATGCTTTGGGCAGAGAGAAATTCCTCAAGGGCGGTTCCGGAAGAAAATATCTTAACAAACAATTAAAACATTATTTTAAAGAGGGTTAGCAATCGCCATTTCGGCGGTTTTTTGGTAGAGTTACATTATGAATTGGATTTTCCTAGCACTTCTTGCGCCTCTTTTCTGGATATTTTCTAATTATGTTGACAAGTACAGCTTAGAGCGTTATGTCAAAGGAATTTTTGACTTTCTTTTTTTCTCAACCCTCACTGCTTGGTTATTTACGCCTGCGCTTGTTTTTCTTTTTGGTTTTCCAACCTTAACCTGGTTTTCTGTCGTCCCCATCTTGTTGGGAATGGCGTTGATTTACTCTTATGGTTTTTATGGAAAAGCTCTTCAAGAAGGGGAAACCTCACGTCTTGTAATACTTTTTCAACTGGTTCCAGTCCTTACTCTTATCCTTGCTTTTTTATTTTTTGAACAAACCATATCTTCCAAAGAATTTACCGCCTTCTTTTTTGTTCTAATGGGGGCTGTAATTATTTCTGTTGAAAGGTTTGGAGTCAGAGCTATTTTTACAAAGGGAGCAAAGTGGATAATGGTAGACATAGTTATGTGGTCTGTAATCTTTCTGATTGCAGACTTTATGCTTACTAAAATGTCCTTCACAGATTTTCTTATCCTGGATACTTTTGGTACTGCTCTTGCTGGTCTTCCTTTGTTATTGATTCCTGCAATGAGAAAGCAGATTGTTTATGGTATTAAAACTGCAGTTCCGCAAAAATACAGATGGTTTGTCCTTAATAATTTTTTTGACTTCTTTGGCCAGATGAGCCTAAAAGGGGCATTATCTCTTTCGTCATCTGCGGGACTTGTAACCGTAATCATTCAGGTGCAATCTTTCTATGGAATTGTACTAGGATATATTCTTACAATGGTGCTGCCAAGTATCTTCAGAGAGGATACTTCTAAAAAGGCGCTTGGTAAGAAAATTATAGGTGCGCTAATTATGTTTCTTGGCGTTGCGCTTTTGCTGCTGTAGCTATAAAGGTTCTAACGTCATGCAGCGGGGGGAGCTCAGAATCCAAGCACACCTGAAAGGGTGTGTTTTGGTTTCTGAATTTGTGACTGGATTCGAACCAACGAATTCAGGGCGGTTTTTTTGTCCGTCGTGTCCGTCCGCGCGGCTTGAAAAACACCCCCAAATGGGTTATGGTGGTGGTATCTCGGTCTAAAGGAGAGGCAAATGGAACTATGGCAAGAGCAGCTCAAAAATATGTTCACTCTTCCGAACGGCGACGCTGCCATTGAGGCTTTCGACGACACGAAGAAAATCGTCGCATTAAGTCCAGAGGCGCACGCGGAGATAGCCCGAAACATTGAAGCCGTTCTCCAGAGTAGCGGCATTAACTACGAAGTCAAACAGCTCTAGGCTCTAGCCCGGCTCTTTGAAGCAACACTCCGCCCCGGAAGTTTCTAAACTCCCGGGGCGCTTTTATTGGTCGCGGGGTAGTGGAGTAGTACCGTGTGGTGGCTGTGAATCTATGAAATTCCGCAAAAAGGCGGCTTGAAAAGCGGGCCCAAATAGGCTATGGTTGTAGTACCGAATTTTTGAATATACTTTGCCTGAAAGGAGGAGGGTATGGCCACAGTAACTATAGCGCATAGCAGTTTTCGAAAGCGCATAGCAGTTTTCGAAGAAGTTCCCTCCGCTTTCTGGAGACAAAAGATGTCTTGCGGGTGGGAATGTTCATTCGCTTGCAAGATAAGGAGGAAAAATACCAGGGTACCTTTCTTATAATCGAAACCGCCCCTTCCACCAGCTGGAGCGGCCAGCATGTGCATCTTGTTTTATTCCCCTTGGGTGTCCAGCGAGAAACGCCAAAGCTCTATACTCTCCAAGGTAAAAAATTAGCTCGCCCATAATATCCCGGCGAGCTTTTTTGCTTGATTTTGGGTTAGTTTTGTGTGAAAGTGAGATAACGGTTAACCGTAGCGCAAGGAGAGAAAAATGATCTGCCCCAAGTGCGGCACGCCAACTGCAAAAAAAGATTTAGGCTGGATGCACCCAAGAGTTCCCGAGCCTCAAGATAGCGGTTACTGCTATGCATGCGACATGATTTATTACCAATGGGTCTTGGAGGGCGAAGCAGTTATTGTTACCGAAGCTCGTTTTTGCGAGGTTATCGACGGACTTGACCTAAAATTCAAGACGCTTCCTCGTGTAAGGCGTGCCGCTTTGCTTATTGCACCGGTAAACTAGCACGAGAACCGCAAGCCTCTTCAAAAGCCGCCATCATACTGGCGGCTTTCTTTTTGGGTTGAAAAACGCCTTCAAGCCGGCCCGGCCCAACCCGCTTTCGAGGTTGAAATCCCCCCAAAAATGTGGAATCGCCAGAATGGCGGTTTTTTGGTAAAGTAAGGGTATGAGTGATGAAGAAATTCGACAAAAGGCAATTGAGTTTGCCAAGAAGAACAAAAACCAGATTGCAAAAGACTTAACCGACCCAACAAAATACAAACCGGACGAAGAGCCTATTTCCGCGTTTATGGCTGGATCTCCCGGTGCCGGGAAAACAGAGTTTTCTAAGAATTTAATTGAGATACTGGAGAAAAATCAGGAGCGGCGAGTTATTAGGATTGATAGTGACGACATTCGGCCGCTTTTGCCGGGTTACACGGGAAGTAACTCCCGTTTATTCCAGTACGCCGTTACTTTGGTCGTAGAAAAGATGCAGGATTTGGTTTTGAAACAGAGCCAAACATTTGTTTTTGACGGCACGTTTGCAAATTACGAAAAGGCCAGAGATAACATAAGGCGTTCCCTTGAGAAAAATCGCCTCGTTTTTATTTTTTACGTATACCAAAAACCAGAAGTTGCTTGGAAATTTACGGAAGCGCGGGAAAAAGCAGAAGGAAGGAATATTCCAAAAGAAGCGTTTATCGAACAGTTTCTAGCGGCCAAAGATGTTGTTGGCAAAGTGCAACAGGAGTTTGAGGAAAAGGTGGTGATATTTTTTGTGAAAAAGAACTTTGAAACCCATGCGGTAGAATATGTCAAGAAACTTGATTCGAATGGAGAGGCAATTGACGGTTATATCGGGGAGAGTTATACTAAAGAAAAGCTAGAGAATCTCCTATGAAACTAGCCAATTTATTCAAAATTTCTCTGAAAAATAAGGATGATCGTAAAACAGGAGGGTTTTCTGGCTTTTTTCGAAATGCTTCAGATGAAGAAAAAAAGAGGGTTCTTATGGAGGCGGCTCGGCGAGCCAATGAAGAGCAGAGGGAGTTAGTAAAAAAGTATAGCGAAGAATCGAACTCTCAACTTAAGCCTAATCCTAACTAGACTTAAATAAACTCAAAAAATCGCCCCCGCCCCCTGGCGTCCCGGCGGTTTTTTGTTTGTCGTGCCCGCCCGCGCGGCTTGAAATCCCCCCCAAAGTGTGGAATCGCCAAACCGCCGTTTTTTTGGTACGATAAAAAAGTCCCCCGCGAAAGCAGGGGACAGCGGCGACACCCGATCTTTGGTCGGGTGTTCGTTAAATGGTTGTGGCGCAAGTCCATTCACCATCACGTTTGTCGTTCTTTGCGACGTTGTTTTCCCACTGCAGGGGCCGCAGATTACTGAGGTCATCTGATCCATTAGGGTTAATGTGGTCGATCTCCCAACCGTAGTCACTATTGCGGTTGCCGTATTCACTTCGTTTGATCGTAGCACCACAAATATCCTGGCGGTAAAGATCTGGGCTATGCCCGGGGGCAGTCCTTCCTTTGCGCCATACGGTTTCTATGGTTTGTTCGGAGAATCTAAGTATTTTATCGAACATGCGGTGTTTTTACCTTTTTTAGTCCTGCCCTCGACTGTGACCGGCGAAGAACGCGAGCATTCCTCTTGTATAGCATATGGCCGTCCATTCCGTCAAGGACTTGACAGGGGTGGCTGAACCTACTATACTTAAAACAATGCATCCTACTCAGCAACGCATACTTAAGATAGCCCAAAAAGACAGCGGAAACCCTTTAAGTCTTCGTGCGCTTGGCAAACTTATTGGTGAAGACTCTGCGCAAAAAGTAAAACACCACATTGAACAACTTGAACAAAAAGGACTGGTTGTTTATGATCGCGAAAGCAAAATTCTCAAACGAGTAAAGGGTGATGGCGCTAGCGCTAAAGATTTGCTTGCAATCCCTATTCTGGGAACTGCCGATGCGGGCCCCGCTACCCAGTTTGCAGAAGAAAATCTTGAAGGTTACCTTCGCATTTCCCCACGATTGATTCCTCGCAAAAAGGGCCTTTTTGCAATTCGTGTTTCTGGAAACTCGATGAATCGTGCTAATATACAAGGGAGGACAATTGAAGATGGTGATTACGTAATTATTGACCCTAATGATAAAATGCCAAAGAATGGCGATTACATACTTTCCGTTATAGATGGAGTAGCAAATATTAAACGTTACTACTGGGATTTAAGAAATCAACAAATCGTTCTTGCTTCCGAATCCACAAAGAACTATCCACCTATTTATATTCACCCGGATGAAATATCGACTTACTTAGTAAATGGTAAAATAGTCTCTGTTCTCAAAAAAGGTACTGGCAAACAGTAAAATAATATAACATGGTTATGCGCAACAGGAACAACAAAAGATTTACGTTTATAGATCTTTTTGCGGGTATAGGCGGTATCCGTATCGCTTTTGAGCGAGTCGGCGGAAAATGTGTTTTCACTTCCGAATGGGACGCGCCGTGCCAGATCATGTACGAAGCGAACTTTGGCGAAAAACCTTTTGGCGATATCACGAAAGTCGTTGCCGACGAGGTTCCGGATCACGATATTCTTACAGGCGGCTTTCCTTGTCAATCGTTTAGCATTATCGGAAACAAGCTGGGATTTGCCGACATGCGAGGAACTTTGTTTTTTGACGTGGAACGAATTTTGAGAGCGAAACAACCGAAGGCGTTTTTGCTGGAGAATGTAAAGCAACTTGTTACTCATGACGGAGGCAGAACTTTCGAGATTATTTTGGATCATTTGGAAAACTTGGGATATTTCGTTCATTACAAGGTTCTCAATGGGCTTGATTTCGGCGTTCCGCAAAAAAGAGAACGGATAATGATTGTCGGTTTCAAAGAAAACCATCCTTTTGAATTTCCAAAAAATGGGACAGAGACAAAAACGCTTTCGGATATTTTAGAGCCGGACGACCAAATTGATAAAAAACATTTTTTGAGCGACTACTTCCGCAAAAGACTTCAGCGAAAATTAGAGGAACAAAACAAGAGAATTATCACTCGTCCGGTTGTGGTGCACGAAAATAAAGGCGGCAATCTTGGCATACATCCTTTTTCTTGCGCTCTGCGCGCCAACGGCTCGTATAATTATGTTACTGTGAACGCCGAACGGCGATTTACGCCAAGGGAAATGTTGCGTTTGCAAGGATTTCCAGACACATTTAAGATGGTCGTGCACGACACGCAAGTTCGGAAACAAGCCGGAAACGCCGTAGTCATACCAAAGATAGAAGCGGTTGCTCGCGCTATGGTTGAAGCAATGAAGCAAAAACCGCAACGAAGACCCGTGCAGGTTGATTTGTTCAACGAACAAAAAATAGAAAAAATATATGCGCATAAATAATAATTTATCGAAAAAGGCGTTGGATTTAGTGATACGCAAATCGCGCGTTCATTTGTACAAACCGATTCAGATTGCCGAAATTTTGCACCACCACAGAACAGAGCGGGGGTTGGATTTGAGCGATTTGCAATCATATCGCAATATTTCTAAACGTTGGCGAGACGAAGTGTCTTTGCTTTTGGTTGGACGGCGAAGCACCTCAAGCCAAAAATATCAAGATAATGTTTTTGAAACCAACGCCATGCCACCGGAACTGCTTGCAAAACTTGGCGAGATAAACAAGAAAAGCAAGAGCGTTGTTGAGGCATATATTTACAAAGCGTTGGAAGCGCGCCTCTCATCCGTTCGAGAAGTTGAGGACTATATCAGAAAATCAACGCCGGACACTTTTGATCTCAAAAAGCTGGTTGCTATTTTCCAAACTACGCCCGGGTTGCGCCGTAGCGTAGATAAAATGTACGAAATTCTAGTTTATGCTCTTTTTACGACAATCGTCCGCGCGTTGAAAGCACAAGTAACTTTGGAGATTGGGAATAATGATAAGGAAATTTTGAAGGACTTTGAGCGATTTATAAAAATGGTTCTCGGTATTGACGCGAAACAAACCCGACTTGTTTCGCCCGCCGCGCTGTATCGCGTTGGCGTAACAAATGCTGCGGATAGAGGTTTGGACATTTGGGCTAATTTTGGCCCGGCAATTCAAGTTAAACACCTTACGCTTACCCCGGAACTTATGGAGGACATCGCGGATGACATAACTTCCGACAGAATTGTGATTGTTTGTATTGATACCGAGCGAGAAACGATTGAGGCATTGCTCAAACAAGTCGGGTGGAGCGAACGAATACAGGGCGTCATTACCATTAACGATCTGGATGATTGGTATAAACTTTGTTTGAGTAAAAAATACAGGGCTAATCTCGGGGCAAAATTACTGCAAGATGTTGGGCGAGAATTTGCCGCAGAATTTCCGTCAAGCAAAGAAATCGCGCCGTTTATGGCAAAACGCGGGTACGACAAAATCGTTATGCCTTCTGATTGGCAAATTCAAATCTAGCGTATGTATGGATACTGTCTCAAAACAGAAGCGAAGCGAAATAATGTCTCGGATAAAAAGTCGAGACAGCAAAATTGAAACATTATTTCGCAAAGAACTTTGGAAACTCGGCTTTCGCTATCGCAAAAACTCCGGCAAATACTTTGGAAAGCCGGATATTGTTTTGAAACAACACAAAACAGTTGTTTTTGTTGATTCTTGCTTTTGGCATGGTTGCAAGAAACACTGCCGCATTCCCACAGCTCGTAAAACTTATTGGACAAACAAAATAGCAAGGAATATGGCAAGAGATAAAGAAGTTTTGGGATATTACAAAAAACAGGGTTGGAAAATTTTCAGAGTCTGGGAGCATGATTTGTTGGATGTAAAAAATGCTGCCTCAAAAATGGGGAAAAAGTTGTGAACTAAATTTATGGATTTATATTTTTCAGATCATTTCAAAGTTAAAGAAAAAACCCTTGAACAATATGGGGCTTTTAACATTTCCTTGGTAGCTGATCTACCGCTTTTCATTGACCCCTTTTTGCTATTCAACAGCAAAAAGAAAAAATACAAACAGTTGCATGAAGACATCATTAAGTATCTTGTATTCCTCAAAGACAAATCCACATCGCAGTCGCTCGACGACGGCGCACTCAAAGCGTGGTATGCCTTCAAAGAAGTCGAACAAAACTGGCTCGGCTTTTCAGTCGCGGGAAACAAGGGAAGTGCTCTTGGCATGGATTTTGCGCGCGCCCTGAATGGAAATCTGCATAAGATATTTAGTGAATTTGGGCAAGAAAAAGTTACCAAAGGAAGCCATTTAGAAAAACTTTGTTTAATAAAAGACGGCGTTGGCAAAGACAACATAAGCGATTTTGCAACAAATCTTGTCAAAGAATTTCTACTTGAATATACGCAGATATTCGCACAAAAGCACGTTGATAAAAGTTTGAGGGCAAAATTTAGGGTTCAGCGCGTCCGCTTTAATTACAATACCGAAACATGGGAAGAAGCGACTTTTGACTTGCCCAAATTCAAAAACGACTTCGTTATTTTAACGCCCAAAGAACTATTAACCAAAGATGAAACTTGGATAAATAAAAAAGATTTATTTGAGGATTTTGAGCGAATACCAAACGCAATAGCCGACGATGAATTACGGCACAAGGTAAACAATTATTTTTTAAGCCGTATTCCGCGCGACCCGAAGAAAAAGAAAGAGCCGACGAAACAAGAAAAAGCCGCCGCCGCTTTTGCAACTATTCAAGAGTTCCCAGAATTGATTGATTATTACATTAAGTCAAAGGAAGAAAGCGGCGATCTTGCGGAAAGCGTTAGTAGCGAAAAAGTTGCCTTTTCACAAAAGTTCTACATTAACAATGTCCAGCAATTTATTGCCGGACTTCAGAATAAGAATTTTTACACTCCCGCGCAAAGCAGCCAAGAGGAAGCCAAAAAGAAAATTGAGATTTTGAAAGAATACATTGAGAATAACGACGGCTACAAACTTTTTTATCACAATGGACAGAGAATAAAGGGCGAAAAGGATTTGCAATTGCTGTTTGGCTTGGTTTGTCACGAATCCACAACTTTTGACGTAAATCGTGAAGTCAATAATGGCCGAGGCCCTGTTGATGCAAAAATTTCAAAAGGAAGCGCAGATAAAACATTGGTTGAATTTAAATTAGCAAGTAATAAGAAGCTCGAACAGAATTTACAGAAGCAAGTTGAAATTTATCAAAAGGCCAACAAAACGATGTCCGCTTTCAAGGTGATTATTTATTTCGCTGAGGACGAACACAAAAGAGCTATGGATATTTTAAAAAGAACAGGTTTGTCCGGCAAAGAGAACATCGTTTTGATTGATGGCCGAAGCGATAACAAAGTTTCAGCTTCAAAGGCGTAGGATGCTAAGTTTTTTATTGCCGCCGCCAAAAATTCCGTCCGCCAAAAAGTTTTTGGGGCGAAGCCCCCTCCGTCGCTAAAGCTCTGGCGGGCAGGCAAGCAGGCGGAGGAAAAGGAAATTGTGCAAAAATTGAACGCGGTGCAAGAATACCCCGGTAGTAGAACCTCGACAAGCTCGGCTGACTACGGGGCAGGCAAAAAAGGCCTGTTGGGGCAAAAAGAGAGACTCCAGGAACTCTTTGACAGCGTTTTATATCGCTCAATGATTGGCGAATTTGATATGGTAAAATAAAGAAATGCAAAAGAAGCAAAACGATAAAACATATTTATTTCTTGATGAATCCGGGAAACCGGAAGTGTATTCTGCGAAAGGGACTAATCTCGTAGAAGCAGGAAGCGCGACAAAATTTCTTGTTTTGAGCGCCGTTCGCGCAACCGATCAGCTTCAACTTCAGCAAAAAATTACGGATTTCCGATCCTCGTTGTTGAAAGATCAAACACTTGCAAAAATATTTTCTTCCGCTTATACGCTTGATACCTTTCATGCCCACCATGACTACCCGGAAGTGAAAAAGCGATTTTATGAGTTTATCAACAAGCTCGATGTAAAAATTGATGTTCTTGTCGTAGAAAAACTGAAATGTTTTTCTTCTCTTCAAAGGGATGCCGGAAAAATGTATGGAGTTATGGCGGGGCAGCTTTTGAAGAATCTTACGCATCAGTCGCAAGATACGGAAATTATATTTTCCCGCAAAGACAGCAAATTAAAACTTAGACAACAGCTTGAAGCAGAGGTGGAACGTATACGGGTAGAATATTTGCAAGAACACCCTAACTTAGAAGCAACGCTTAAACTGTCTTATTTTCATAACCCACATTATAGCCATGGAGGGCTGCAAGTCGCCGATTACGTGGCGTATGCTGTTTTCCAGGTGTTTGAACGAAACAACAGAGAATGGTACGAAAGTATTAAGGATAGAATAGGAAAAATCCAGGATATTTGCAATAAAAAATACTACACTAAGAGCAACCCGCTATAACTATCCACTTAAGGAAGTGCGAACTTCGCACGTCTCATTAAGCGGATTGCTCTGAATGTAGTATTATATAAGCCCTCCTGTAGCTAGGTTGGTTTCCCAACGCACGGCATGAAGCCGACTTTCACTAGCAGGGGACTTATGTACACTTCCACTGTACCATAAATTACCATGTCAAGCAAGAAGTTTTCCACAACCCCCACACTGCCGAACAAGTGTGAGTCCACCCCAGGGGTGGACTCAGGTGGACAAGGTGAGGGGGGCAACAAAAATTGAACGCGGTGCAAAACTCCAGGAACTCTTCGACAGCGTTTTATATCGCTCAATGACTGGCGAATGAGATAAATAAGACTTGGGTACGAAAGTAAGGTAAAATAAAAATATGGAATACTACAAGCACACGCAAATTGGGTATTTGATGGTGGTTATTATGCTGGGGGTGCTGGTGTTTTTCGCGTGGGTTCAGATTACGGCCAGGGCCGAGCCGCCCTCGGCTGATTCGGGCGCAAATTTTGCCATTACCGCCATAATGGCACTCATTCTGTTTATCCTTGCGTCGTTTGTAACGCTTCGCGTCGTTGTTGACGGACAGTATTTGAAAATCCGTTTTGGCTGGGGCATGTTCCGCAAAAAGTTTGCGCTAACCGAGATCGCGGCAGTCAGAAAAGTAAAAAATCATTGGTATTACGGCTGGGGCATTCGATTGTGGTTTTGGCCGCAGATGTGGATTTTTAATGTCTCCGGTTTTGACGCGGTTGAACTTACCATGAAAAACGGAAAAATTTATCGCATCGGCACCGACGAGCCGGACGCTCTTGAGCAAGCCCTGGGGGTGAAACGGTTTGAAAAGAAAAGCTAAGGCTGCCTACAACCGCGCGCCTTGGGCGTGGCTTGTTTTGGGTGACACAAGCTTGTGGCGTGGAGCAAAAGGAGGTAATGTATGGAATGTTTGTCCGGTGGGGAATTTTTTTATAGAAGGATATTACAAAAGAGAAGGGAGCCACATCGACAGGGTTTATATGGCAAAATCGCTTAATACTTAGCCGGGCTACTGTTACTTATCTTGTTTGTCTAATTTAGCCGCGGCCTCTGACGTGGAAACGGTCTTGCCAATAAGCAAAAGCTTGATTATAGCGAAAGCAATAAGGAAGTACACTAACATTGCCAGAAGCGTGGTCCACTCAAAGATACTGCCTTGTATAACGGTTCTTTGGAATACCGCAAGAAAAGGGGCGGCAAATGGCCATGTAATGGCGTAGATAAAGCTCGAAAATCCCGCTTCGGGATTTGCTCCCATGAGCTTGAGTACAAAGCGGAACGCAAGCAATACTTCAAGCAGCCCAAGAAGATACCACACAATTTGGGTGCTTTTGAATATGGGTTTGGTAGTGGAAGAGTTGTATGATGAGTCCATAATTGTAAATGCTAGTAAATATTTATTACGTCAAAAAATAGTATAAGTAAATACGGCCTTTCCTTAAGTATAGCACATTATGAGTCTTGGTATTAGGCATCTCTTTCTTCGGACACTTTGGTAGCAGGAGATCGGAATCGCCTGGGGGGCGGTTTTTGCTTGAAAAAAGGGGCAAAAAAAGGTATGGTGGGCGGGTGTGCTTATTTGGATAATAGCAGCTTATGGAAAAACAAGAAGTTATTTTACGCTTTAGCGAGGTTTCGTTCGCGTACGGCCCGGGAAAGCCCATTCTTCATGAGGCGGATTTTTCGTTAAGAAGGGGCGCCAAGTTTGCCTTAATGGGGCAAAACGGCGCGGGAAAAACCACCTTGTTTCAGTTAATAAGCAAAGAGCTGGAACCGGACTCCGGGGCCGTGCACACGGCTGGCAACCTTACTATTGCCACGGCGCGCCAGGTAATTCCCCGCGAGCAAATGGGGCTTTCCGTGCGCCAGTTTTTTGAAAAATGCTTTTCTTTTAAGGTGTACGACATTGACCCCCGTATTGATAAAGTGCTCGGAGCGGTAAATTTTCCTGTTGACCACGAGCGCATTATAAAATCGTTTTCGGGCGGGCAGCAGGCGCGGTTGCTTTTGGCTTTCGCCCTTATCCAGGATCCCGACTTGCTGCTGCTCGACGAACCCACCAACAACCTGGACAAAAACGGCATTGCGCACCTTACGCAATTTTTGGTGGACTACAACAAAACATGCCTGGTGATATCGCACGACGCCAATTTCTTAAACGCTTTTACCCAGGGGGTGCTGTATGTAGACGTGTTTAGTCATACCATTGAGCAATACAACGGAAACTACTTTGACGTAGTAAAAGAAATAGCCTCGCGCATTGCGCGGGAAAACAAAGAAAACGCGCAGCTTGCCAAAAAAATCCAGGAAAGCAAGGACAAGGCAAACTTTTTTTCGCACAAAGGGGGAAAAATGCGTTTGGTGGCAAAACGCATGCGGGACGCCGCAAAAGAAGCAGAAGAGTCAAAAGTAGAGGTGCGCAAAGAAGATAAAACCATCCGCCCCTTTACCATACCTACGCAAGACAATATGGGCGGGGAAATTTTGCGCATAACCTCTTTTTCGGTTATGAAGGGGCTCAAGGCCGTACAAAAGAACACAAATATTTCTTTGCGGAAAAATGAGCATTTGTTGTTGTTGGGGCCAAACGGCATTGGCAAAAGCACGTTGCTTGAGTCTTTGGCAAGCGGCAAGGCAAAAGGCGCAACCATAGCGCCCCATATGGAAGTGGGGTATTACCGGCAGGATTTTTCCACGCTTAATTTCGCAGATACCGTATACGATTCGCTTGCCCAAGTTTCCAAAGACAGGTCAGAGCAAGAGGTGCGTTCCGTGGCAGCCAGCTTTTTAATAACCAAGGAATTAATATACGCCAAGGTAGGCAGCTTGTCTGAAGGCCAAAAGGGGCTGGTTTCTTTTGCCAGGCTGGTGCTGCAAAAGCCGGGACTCCTTATTTTAGACGAGCCCACCAACCATATAAACTTTCGGCATGTGCCCGTTATTGCCTCGGCCTTAAACAAGTACGAGGGCGCCATGGTGTTGGTAAGCCACGTTCCCGAATTTGTTGGCCAAATCCGCATTGACCAGGTTCTCGATTTGGAGAAGTAGTCAGTCTTAGTTGCAAAGCGTCGGTTTGTGTGTAATGCTGGGTATACTATGGCAAAACGAAGATCAGGAGTACACAACAAAACAACTCATTCAAGAAAAGGCCCAAAACGGCTCGCGGTAAAGAAACGGATGCTCGAGATAAGAGCAATGAAACCCGCCGAGCGCAGAAAGGCTCTTCGGGGAGAATAATCTTACTGAGTTTTGAGAGACTCCAAGCCGTGGAGGGGCAAAGCGTTTGACATGTTGCACCTTACGACTATAATAAAGGTGATGAAAAAGAAAAACATCACCATGGATGACCTTGCGGGGATGGCGAAGAGAGAATTTGACGAGATTCATAAGAAGCTTGGTAAACTGGACACTTTGGAAAAAAACGACCAAGTGATCCTGAAACGATTGGAGGGTGTTGTTTACCGCACAGAATTTGAGAGGCTTGAGATAAGGGTAAAAGAATTGGAAGATCTCCTTGCAATCAACGGCAAGAAAAGCTAATGCTTGTAAAACAGGTTCTGACTTTGTGCACTAAGGGAGCAGCGTTAAAAAAAAGATTTGAGTATAGTAGCGGAAGTACTTTCAATATTTGAGCGATTACTAGAGGGGGAAAAATACGAAGAAGTACGGAAACTCGAAGATGAACAAGGTCTTTACTTATGGGACATTAAAATTTCGGGAGAAGAAGGAGGCATAGAGTATTCTTACATGAGACAGGGGCAATATCCTGAAGGACAAGCTTTAGCGACAGCTGTTCATGTTGCGTTTTTTGACAGCGAAGGCATGCCAATTGGTGGTCATTCAGTGGCGAAGTATGTCGACGGCCAGTGGCAGCTAACCCCATAATTTTAGTTGACCGTATAAAGGCGACCCATAGCATGACCGCCTTTAATTTTGTACGAATCTTTCATCGTCCTTCGACAAAGCTCAGGACAGTTTTTTGTTTACACTGAGTTTGTCCAAGTGCTACAATGGCGGCATGAACATGTGTAAGGCCGTAAAGGCCAAAAGCGTACAAGGGTATATTGCTGCGGTTCCCAAGCTAAAGCCGCAGTCGCATTTTTCGGGCTTTTACGTTACAATAACAATATGAAAAACACTTACATTATAGGGGGGCTTATTCTGTTGCTGGCGATTGCGGGGGGCGCCGTGTACCTCGTAACGCAAAACCAGCAGGCAGAAGATACAACACAACAAACGCAAAACGGCGGGGTTACGCCCCAGCCGCAACCAAGTCCAACGCCGGAACCTTCGCAGGAAAACGAGCCCCAATCTGTTTTGGGAAAATCGGTGGAAGGGCGCGACATTACCGCGTACCACTTTGGCTCGGGCGATAAGGAGCTTTTGTTTGTGGGCGGCATGCACGGCGGGTATTCATGGAACACGGCGCTCGTTGCTTATGAGCTTATGGATTATTTGGAGGCAAACCCCAATGGTATTCCGGCAAACGTAAAAGTAACCGTAATTCCGGTGTTAAACCCGGACGGTTTGGAGAAGACTGTTGGCACTGCGGAGCGTTTTACGAAAGCAAACGTACCAGTCTCTTTGGAGGCAACAATACCCGGCCGGTTTAACGCAAACAATGTGGACTTAAATCGCAACTTTGACTGCGACTGGCAGTCGGTTGGCATTTGGCAAAGCCGGGAAGTGGACGGGGGAGCAAGCGCGTTTTCTGAACCGGAAAGCCGGGCGTTTCGAGGTTACGTGCAGGCAAACAACCCAGCCGCTGTATTGGTGTGGTTTAGCGCGGCAGGCGGCGTATACGCTTCGCATTGCGGAAACGACCCCATTTTGCCAGAAACCACGGCTATTACCAATGCATACGCCCAGGCATCCGGGTACCCGGCATATGAAGAGTTCGACTTTTATGAGGTAACGGGCGACTCGGTAAACTGGCTGGCGCAAGAAGGAACCCCTGCCATAAGCGTGCTGCTTTCGAATCACACAGATACCGAATGGAACAAAAACCGGGCAGGTATTGAGGCACTGTTTGAGTATTACGCGGAGTAATGCAGCCCTTCTCTAAAAAGCAGGTTCTTGTAGCTGGTGTTATCCTTGCCGTATGTATAGGCATTGGCGTGTTTGCGTTTGTTGTTTTACGGCAAACGCCAGAGCCAGCTCCTATAGAAATAGTTGAGCAGGAAGTAAGCTGGCCGCAGCGCGAATTAATAGGCACTTCGGTGCAGGGGCGCAACATTACAGCCTACACATATGGAGAGGGCAACACGCACCTTACGTTTATTGGCGGCATTCATGGGGGGTACGAGTGGAACACGGTAATTCTGGCTTACATGTTCTTGGATTACTTTGAGCAAAATTCAGAGGTTATTCCAGAAAACATTGCGGTAAGCATAATTCCTAATGCCAATCCAGACGGCGTATACAAAATAATCGGCAAAGAGGGGAGGTTTGGCATGGCAGACGTTCCACCGGGCGACGCGAGTTCGGGCAGATTTAACGCAAACGATGTGGACTTAAACCGCAACTTTGACTGCCAGTGGCAGCCCGAAAGTATGTGGCGGGGCGACATAGTAAGCGCGGGCACCGCGCCCTTTTCTGAACCGGAGGCCCGCGCCATTCGCGACTTTGTATTGGAGAAAGAACCAGACGCCGTTATTTTTTGGCATAGTCAGGCAAACGCTGTGTACGCTTCCCAATGTAAAGAAGATATTTTTCCAGAAACACTGGATATTATGCAGGCCTACGCTACGGCAGCAAACTACCAGGCGGTGCAGGAGTTTGATGCCTATGAAATTACCGGCCCTGCCGAAGGGTGGTTAGCTGCCATTGGCATTCCGGCTCTTACGGTGGAACTCCAAACCCACGAGACTATTGAATGGGAACGCAACTTAGCTGGCATTAAAGCTTTGTTTGACTACTACGGCAAGGAATAACATAATAACTATGATGAAAGGTAGAGACTCCAAACGCCTGTTGGCAAGCGTGTTGCCGGATGTCCTTATTGTCCTTGGGGTGGCGGGGCTTTTTGCGTACGGCTTCTTTCGCATTGTCTCTTTGCAAGAGGAAGTACAGAGGCTTGCCGGGGAGCTTGCCTCTACCAACGAGCTGCTTGCCGAACAAACCACTCTGCTTGCGAAAGGAGTCGAGAGTTTAGGGCAGAAATCAGTGGAGCTTTCCGACACCCTCTACGCTGCAGAGCAGGAAATCGAAGGCACCCAACAAAACGTAGAAGCGGTACAAAGTCGCCTGGGGGGTTTTGAACAGCAGGTAGGCCAAATTTCAGGCACCGTGAATACTTTGGAAAAGCTTAGCAAAACCGACCCAGAGCTTTTGCAAAAATATTCAAAAGTATATTTCTTAAACGAGCACTACGTGCCAGAACGCTTAACGCAAATTCCTTCAAACTACCTGTATAGCGACAATTCGCCAGAGCATATACACACGGTGGTATGGCCTTACCTCAAAGAACTTTTGGATGCGGCTCAATTAGCAAATGTGCCAGTGTATATAAGATCCGCCTACCGCTCGTTCGACGAGCAGTCGGCCTTAAAAACCCAATACACGGTTTTGTATGGGGCGGGCACCGCAAATCAGTTCTCGGCCGACCAGGGGTATTCTGAACACCAGCTGGGTACAACCGTAGATTTTATTACTACGGGGCTTTCGGGCCAACTTACAGGATTTGAAAACACGCAGGCTTACCAGTGGCTGCTGGCGAACGCACAC
>Ga0209542_10010019_pt1 | contig 17230 bp, 19 predicted proteins | sample RifCSPhighO2_01_FD_184028 | JGI IMG/M metagenome (GOLD analysis project Ga0209542, IMG submission 184028) | Soil microbial communities from Rifle, Colorado - Rifle CSP2_plank highO2_0.1 (SPAdes) (version 2) | ecosystem: Environmental > Terrestrial > Deep subsurface > Rock core/Sediment ...
GGTGAAGACTCAAATACCTTTTAACTATTTTCTCGTTTTAATGCTTTGTAAAATGCCAAGGGAAACAAAGTTGGCGATGAGACCGGAGCCACCGTAGCTGACAAACGGCAAATAAATTCCAACCACTGGAAGCATGGAAAGATTCATGCCAATGTTTACGGTAAACTGGGTTATTAAAATTATGGCAAAACCCACCGCAAACAAACGCGGGAAGTTTGAACTGGACTGAATGGCAATTTTTAAAACGCGCCAAATTAATATTAAGTATGTTGCAAAAAAAACTGTAATGCCCACCAGCCCCCATTCTTGGGCGATAACGGAAAATATAAAATCTGTATGGGGTTCTGGCAAAAATCCATACTGCACTTGCGACCCTTTGCCCAAACCCTCGCCAAAAATTTTGCCCGATCCAATGGTAATTTTTGTTTGAGTCTGGCTCCACGATCCTCCCAGCACATCGTAAGGAAATATAAATGAAAGAACTCTTTCTTTCTGGTAATCTTTCAGTAAAAACTGCCAGGAAAATCCGGCGACCAGCGCAAAGCAAATTAAAAGAATTAAAAAGTGTTTTAACTTAATTCCCGAAACTAATAAAATTCCAAGCCACATAAAAACTAAAACCATCGTCCCTCCCAAATCCGGTTTTATAAAAATTAAGAGCGCGGGCAAAGCAACATAAAATCCTGAAATTAAAATGTGGCGCAATTTATACATTTCAACATGCCTCATGGAAAAGTACTTTGCCAGCAAAACAATCAAAACAATTTTAATCGGTTCAATGGGGTCAAGCGTTAAAAATCCGATTCTGTACCAACCTCGCGTGCCACGGATAACCGGCGCAAAAAAGTGAAGCCCTGCCAATAATATCAAACACAAAAAATAAAGCACTAAAATTAAATACGAATTATTGCGCAAAACGCGGTAATCAAAAAAACTTATTGCCAACATTAATGCAAATCCGACCACAAAAAATATTAATTGTTTTTGGAAATTTGAAAAATCGTCTTTGGCCAGCCCCGTGCTCCAAATCCCAGCCAACCCAAAAGCGGTGATTAACACCGCAGCGGCAATAAGAACCCAATCCAATTTTTTAAGATGGTTAATAAAAGAAATCATTTATTTTAATAAATCCAAAAATTCTTTTTCACCGATGATTTTTATGCCTAGTTTCTTTGCCCTTTCGAGTTTTGAGCCCGGTTCTTTACCTGCCACCAAAAAAGTAGTTTTACCAGAAACCGATTCTGAGGTTTGCCCCCCCAGGGTGCGAATTTTTTCTTTGGCTAATTCACGCTCTATAGAATCCAGCGTTCCTGTTAAAACAAATGTTTTGCCTTTTAATTTTTCACCTCCTGCTTTTTGTTTTTCATGAATAATTTTCACTCCCGCCTTTAATAGCTTATCCAAAAACTTTACATTATCTTTATCATTAAACCACTCGTAAATTGACTTTGCAACGACAGGGCCGATATTAGCAATAGAGTCAAAATCTTCAAGTTTTGCTTTGCGCAGTTTTTCAAGAGAACTAAAATACCTGGCCAAATCCACCGCAGTTTCCTGGCCGATGTTGCTGATTCCAAGAGCATAAATAAACCGCGCCAGCGGAATTTCTTTTTTATCTGCAATGGAATTAATTAAATTTTCAGCTGATTTTTCTGCAAAGCGATCTAATTGCGCCACATCGCCCTCTTTTAATGAAAAGATATCGCTTGGATCTTCAACAAGCCCCTCATTCAGCAATCGGTCAATAATTTTTGGACCCAAACCGTCGATATTAAACGCCGATCGTGATACAAAATGGTAAAACGATCTTCTCTTGCGGGCAAAACAATTTGGGTTGGGGCACTTCCATAAAACTTCTCCCTCCGCCTTTTCTAATTTAGTTTTGCAGCTTGGGCAATTTTTAGGCATTAAAAAACTTTTCTCTTTTCCTGTCCGTAATTCGGGCAAAACTTTTATAATATCCGGAATCACATCTCCCGCCCGGCCAACAATCACCGTGTCGCCCATTTTTAAACCAAGGCGCTTAATTTCGTCTTCGTTGTGCAATGTGGCGCGCGTAATGGTAATTCCCGAAATTTGCACCGGTTTTAAAATAGCAACCGGCGTCATAGCCCCCGTCCTGCCAACTTGGATTTTTATATCTTCAACAACGGTTGTCGCCTGGCTTTGCGCAAATTTAAAAGCAATGGCTCCGCGCGGAGTTTTGCCCACCACCCCTAACTTTTCAAACAAATCATTGTTGTTTATAATAACAACCACGCCATCAATTTCGTACGCCAACTTTTCCCTAATGCGGCCCACATTATCGTAAAAATTAAAAACATCGTCCAAGTTTTTACAATATTTATTATGGGAATTTGTTTTAAAACCCATTTTTTTTAATTCATCGTGTTTTTGTTCGTGGGTTTTTGTCCCAATGGCTTTGCCATCGAGGATCCTCGATGAATTCGTCATCAGGATTTCAAACCCCGCGATAATATCATAAGCAAAAGAATCAAGCTTTCTGGCAGCAGTTATTTTGGGATCTAATTGGCGCACGGAACCGGCCGCAATGTTTCTTGGATTAGCATAAAGTGCCTCGCCTTTTTTTGCTTGCATTTTATTTATCGCTTCAAATTCTTTTTTGGAAATAAAAACTTCGCCGCGAACCACTAAATCTTTTTTAAAGTCTACAGACAAAGGAATGGCCTCAACGGTTTTTAAATTTTGCGTAATGTCTTCGCCGATACTGCCATCACCCCGAGTGGAACCTTGCACAAACATACCGCCGTTATATTCCAATTCAATAGCCAAACCGTCAATTTTTAATTCACAGTAAAAATCCATCTGCAACGCTTCTTGCTGTGTTAAAAGCTTGGAAATTCTTTCCAGCCAGTCTTGCATGTCTTCTTTACAAAAAGCGTCATTTAAAGAAAGCATTCTTTCCCGATGTGGAACTTTTTTAAATTCAGGTAATGGCTGGCCGCCTACTCGCTGGGTTGGCGAATCTTTGGTTATTAAATCCGGGTATTCTTGCTCTAAATCAAAAAGCTCTTTTTTCAAAGAGTCAAGCGCCGCATCCGATATCTCTTGCTTGTCTAATACGTGATAAAGGTAACGGTGGTGGTTGATAATTTCTTTAAGTTTTTTTATCCTGTTTTTTATTTCCTCTTTTCCCATATTTTTACCTCTATTGTTCATAAGTAATTATAACATTACTTACCTCTACGCAATTGCCATCGTTATCGGTTGCCATAATGTTTATGTTGTAATTTTCATCTTGTATCCCAAAATTCCAGGGCTTACTGTAACTTCCTCCGCCTCCAGAAGTCAAAGTAACTTCTCTGTAAGTGCACTCTGTAAATGGGAGTGATGGCGTAGGGTCGCATTGATCATAATTTTCTGAACCCGAGCCGGTAATAGCCGCTACGACGCTTTCTATGCCGACATTATTGGGATCAAAAACATCTGCTGTGATAACTATCTTTAAGCCGGCCTGCCCTTGGGCGGTGGCCGTAGCACCAGTAACCGGTAATTGAAGGCTGCTCACTTTAAAAGCAGAATCAATTCTTACAGCTCTTGATACGCCTTTATAAAATCCAAAAGAATCTATGGTTCCAAAAGACCTTTTGCATTGCTGATTTACAACAATGTCCATGTTATAAACTTTATCTGAACTCATTTCAGTTGAAAAAACAACATGGCAGTTTGAACAGGTCATAGGGTCACAGCCATCAATTGCGGGGTCGCTATTTAAGGAAGTTGCAGTGCATGAATTGCAATAACTTTCACCCTGACCAGAGCCGCATAAAGAACAAATACTGCAAACTCCTCTATTTGCCCCACCCGGCCCCTGCTTTCTGTCAATATACAATGTTTTTTCTATTCCGCTTTCTGAGGCATACAAAGCCGAAACGGAATTCCCTAAGTTTCCCACAATTTTTATTTCACTGAATAAAATCACGCTTATGCTTAAAACGATGGCCAGCATTACTGTCATTATCAAAAAAGTGATTATTAAAGCAACCCCTCTTTGGTTGTTATGCATCATGGTTGTATATTTAAGTTTCTTTTAGAAACAGTCGTTTGGAATACTTTTGTCTGCTGGTCTCCAGTTATTTGAGTGTCAATATTAAACAGCATGGTTATCCTTGACTGAACTGAATTTACCATTACCGATGAATCAACATTTTTATTGCCGTCAATGATAAACCTTACATAGTTCACTTGAAATTTGTCTGATAAAATAATTTGGGCGGGAGCGCCATCTTTGCTTTCTTTTAAAACCCCTTCTGCATCAAGAAAAAATTCCTGGCAAGTGCCGTTATTTGCGATAAATTTTATGCCTTCATAAAAACCGGTTCCATCCGGGTGAGTAAGCAAATACAAATATCCCGGGCCAATGCAGTTTCCTGTTGTATCTTCAACAGACATTCTAATTGTCCTGGACATGTATTCCGTAACGTAACTTATCTGGTTTAAAAATTCCTGTTGCCTTATGATCATTTTTTGGTGTTGCACTATGGATATGAAAATACTAACTGCAGAACCGATAACAACTATAAATACAGCTAAAACCACAATGAGTTCCACTAGGGAAAATCCTTTCTGTAAGTTATTTTTTGGGATTTGAAGCTTCATGGGCATATTTAATACCAATTATACAAATATTCTTCCGTATCAAAAGTATATGATTGGCCGCTATAATCCCAAAAAACCTGGACATAAACGCTTAAAACATCAGAAGAAACTTGGGTAATTGTAATACGCCGCTTAAATTTTGTAGCAGTGCCAGCATCATAACTATAAAAACCATCTGAATTAAAATTTAAAAAGTTGCCGCCGCCGTATGATTGTAGTTGATTTACCTCTGCTTCTTGAGAAGTCCCTGTTTTATAATCTGCCTGGCATCCAAAACTGCAAATTAAAAGACCTGTGGACCATGATGACCCTGATAACCCTTGCACAAAATTATTATCCCTTATATTTCTGATTATTTCCAAGCCGTCTTGGGCCAGATAAGATGCCGTAAGGCGGTATGAAAGCCTGTAAGACAATGGAACGAATGGGAAAAAAGCTTCGTAAATTCCTATAATGCCGATTGATAAAATAGCGATGGCAGCTATTAATTCTATCATAGTGAAACCATCCTGCTTGTTTTTTTTGTATTTCATTTATTTAACCTCAATTAAACCCGAAGTATTCACAAAAACTGTACGCGTATTTGCTAAATCTGACGACAAGGCAAAAACAACCTCCACGCTGTTTGCGCCCTGATTTAATGCGGTTATTGTCGTGTCAGGATTTGGCGGATTAAAATTTATGCTTGCCGTATTATTAAAAACATTATTTATCTGTTTTATAACCACCCCGGGTTCAGTTAAGCTAAAATCAACATCACTCACAGAATAATCTCCTCCTCCATACTGATACTGTTGATCTCCCGGGCTTTGATCGGCATATATAACATACCTTGTGTTGCCAAAATTATTAATATCAACATATACACCATACCCCGTTACATCTCGCGACTGGCCAAATGAATCTTCGTAATGCACTGATGATATGGCCAAATTCTGGGCACTTCTTAAATCTTGGGCAAATTTATAAGTAACCCTCGAAAGAGAAAATTGATGTTTAATTTGCGGGAAGTTGGCAATAATTACGGTTGGCAAGATAATAACTATTGAAATTACAACCAGTATTTCAATCATGGTAAAACCGGCTTTGCTCTTGCCTTTGAAATAATTTTTATTAGCAATAAAAAACATTTTAATAAGCAATTAAAAACTGTAAATACCAATTAATAATTTGCCCTCCAAAAAACATAGCCATAAATGTACCTACAATTAAAAAAGGCCCAAAGGGTATCTCGCTTTTTAACCCTTTTTTTTGTAAAAATATCGCCCCTATTCCTATTATAGCACCAAAAAAGAAAGCTAAAAATAAGGCGGCTAAAATATTTGGAAACCCTAAAACAAGTCCCATTAAAATTGCCAGCTTCACATCGCCAAAGCCCATCCACGCACCTTTTGAAATAAGGTAAATGGCCAGAAAAAATCCGGCGGCAATTAAAACTGCTAACAAATAACTCAATATGAAATCATTAAAATTAAAAATTATTCTGTATAAAAAAGCTGTGGCAATTGCAGGGAAAAGCACTTTGTCTGGAATCAAATAATACTTTAAGTCGTAGACGAATATAACAATCATGGAACATGAAACATAAAACATGAAACATAACGTGATGATTTGTTGAAAAGTGATAGCTGGTTGATAACTAAAAATCAATAAAAAAACTATCCCTGTTGCAATTTCTACCAAAGGGTACTGCCAGGATATTTTTGCTTTACAATATCTGCACTGGCCCCCCAAAAACAAAAAACTAAAAACCGGGACTAAGTCCAGCCATCCTAATGTGTGCTTGCAATGAGGACAATAAGACCTGCCGTTTAAATTTTCTTCTTTTTCTAAGCGGTAAATTACAACATTCAAAAAACTGCCGATGATCAGGCCAAAGAGAAATATAAAAGTAGCATACAATAGAATAATCGTCATCTTTTTATTATATTATCATTTCTGCAAATAATAAAAAACGCCCAGTAGAGACGCAGGATGCTTATCATAGTAATTCGTGTGGTGAAAATCAATAGCGCATAGTCAAAAAAACTGTGGATAAATTATGATAGCTATTTCAGGGTCAGGCCCCGAGGGGCCTGACCACGCAAGACCCCTCCACAACTACCTCCGTAAACCAAATGTGCAAAACTTTTCTTATCAAGACCTTAATAAAAAACAACGCTTTATTATAAAGCGTTGTTTTTTGTGAAATATAAATTTTAGTTAGTCAATACAAGCGGCTGCAGCAGGACATCGAGTTGCACAAAGACCAGCATTTTGCGTTACTTTTGCGTATCCAGCTGAATCTACACAAAATGTGCTGTTAGTAGGTTCTGTGTTAGTAACGTTCATTGTCGTGCAAGCACAAAATTTACTAGCTGTTTCTACTTCTATCGGCGTACCTCCGTTAGCCGTAATTGCAGCTGCGGGATTTGCATATGTGGAATTTGCAGCGAATCCAACATAAGTTGAGGGACTCTGCCCATCATACCAAACTGCTGCGTTAGTTCTAATAGTAGACATATTGCCTTTAATCGAAGCGTTCTTGCCTTTGGCAATATACTGGGTTACGTTAACCAATACTATAGCAGCTAAAACTGCGATAATGGCAACAACTACTAATAATTCAATAATAGTGAAACCTTTTGATTTTTTTGTTATCATCTTATTCTTTTAATTAAATACGATAATCTCGACCTTTTATTGTATATTAACAATATTTTCATTGATTTAATTCAATTATAATCTTTTTAAAAATAGCAAGCAATAATAACCATGTGGATAACTTTATATAGCTTTATCATATGTTTCCTAGTGTCTCATAAAGGGGCGACAAAACAGAAATGGCTATCATGCCCACAATAACTCCCAAAAATATAATCATAATTGGCTCTAAAAGACTAGAAAACAAATCTATAGTCCTTTTAATTTCTTTTTGATAAAAAGTTACAATTTCCATCAATGTTTTGTCCAGTTTGCCGGTTTCTTCGCCAACTCTTATCATTTGCACCACAAAGGTTGGAAAGTAATCAGGATATTTCATCATAACAGAACTTATTTTCTCTCCCTCTGAAACTTGCTTTCCGATTTCAGCGATGATTTCTTTGTAAACAATGTTATTTACCGTATCTTCGGTAATTTTTAAAGCTCTATTAATTGAAATTCCAGCGGAAACCAATGTAGAAACATTACTGCAAAACCTGGTCAGAAAGACTTTTTTTAATAAATCGCTTAAAAAGGGTATTTTTAATACTAATCTGCCAAAGTTTTTCTTCCCCTCCTTTGTCCTGAAGTAAAAAACTGCTGAAGCAACTAAGAAAAATAATATGGCCAAAATAACCCACCAATAGTTTTCTATGAATTTATAAAAATTCAGCATCACTGAAGTAAAAAATGTTGGTTTACTGCCAGATTCAGCGATAAGATCCCTAATTCTTGGCACAACTTGCGTGATAATAATGCCAATTACCCCAACCATCACAATGATAACAAAAACTGGATACACCGCCGCTTGCCTGACTTGGGAAATAATATCATCTTCCCTTTCCAAATTTTCTGAAATGTAATTTAAAACACCGGAAATATTTCCCGATGTTTCTCCAGACTTTACTAAACTGATATAAAAACCATCAAAAATTTTGGGGTATTTAACAAGAGCATCTGAAAGCGACTCACCTTCTTCAACAAGCGTTGCAATTTCAGAAATTGATTTTCTAAAATTAGTATTGCGGGCTTGCAAAACCAAACTTGTAAGACTTTGCACCACCGGAACCCGCGACTGCAACATTACCGAAAGTTGCCTAAAAAATGCTGACAGCTCTTTTTTTGAAACTTTTCTTTCAAACCGCGCTGTCTTTAAAAAAGATTCTTTTGTTAATTCTTCTTCTACAGAAGTGACAAAGATGTTGTATTTTTGCAAAAGCAAAATAGCGGCTTCTTTTGAATAAGCCTCAATGCTGCCGGTTTCTATTTTACCTTCCTTAGTCCTGGCCTTGTATGTAAACTTCACTACTTAGTTTGTAGTTTGTAGTTTGTAGTTTGTAGTCTACTCACTACCAACTACTCACTACCCACTAAAATTTATCGCAATAAATTTTTTAGTTCCATTGGATTTAATGAGTAATCAATGGAATCGTTTAAAGAAATTTCTTTGTTTCTTACCAAGTCAGACAACGCCCTGTTTAAAGAAATCATTCCTTCTTTCATTGAAGTTTCAATAACAGCCGGTATCTCGTGGGTTTTGTTTTCCCTGATTAAATTGGAAACTGCCGTGTTGCATATCATTACTTCACAGCCCGGTATGAACCCTCCGCTGATCCTTGGGATCAACCTTTGTGAAACAACCGCCAAAAGCGACCCTGCCAACTGAAACCTGATTTGGTTTTGCTGGTCAGCTGGGAAAACATCTATAACCCTGTGAATAGACTGAGCGGCAGAATTTGTATGCAAAGTTGCAAAAACCAAATGCCCCGTTTCAGCCGCTGTGATAGCAGTGGAAATTGTTTCAAGATCCCTCATTTCTCCAACCATAATCACATCCGGGTTTTGCCTGAAACTGGCTCTTAGCGCCGTTGCAAAACTATTAGTATCAATTTCAACTTCTCTTTGTTCAATAATTGCCCGGTCTGCTTTGTAAATATATTCTATCGGGTCTTCAATGGTAATGACGTGCACCGCCCTTGTGTGGTTTATTTCGTCAACCATTGCTGCTAAACTGGTTGACTTGCCTTGGCCGGACGCACCGGTAACTAATACCAAACCCTGGGACTTATTTGTAAATTCGTGCAAAATAGGCGGAAGTGACAATTGTTCAATGGTTTTAATTTCAGCAGAAATGAGCCGCAAAGCCATACTTATGGAATTTCTTTGGAAAAATATGTTTACGCGAAACCTTGCCTTGCCTTCAAAATCATAAGAAAAATCAGTTTCTTTTTCTACCAAAAACTTCTTTTTTTTCTGCTCATCCATTATGGCAAAAGCTAATCCCGCAGAATCTTCTTTTGTAAGGATTTTTTCTTTTGCCAGAGGAACCAGTTGACCGGTAATTCTTATGGTGGGCGGGTGGGCAACCGAAATAATCAAATCAGATGCCTCCTCCTGCATGGTAATGTCTAAAATTTTCTTTAATTGTTGTGAGTAATCCATTATTTAGATTTTAGATTTATGATTTGAGATTTAAGATTTAAAAACACACGATTAAATCATAAATCGTAAATCATATATCATAAATTACTTGAGTATTTCCCGCGCTGCGCTTATCATTTCTTCGGGCGTGGTTTGTATTTTTAAAAAGTATTTCAAAACCCCAAAATGCGAAACATTATTAAGGTTTTGCTGTTCATTATCGTTAGACGCGACAACCACTTTGACATTTTTAGTTTTTGGCTCGCTTCTGATTATTTTTAAAAGCTCCCAGCCCTCATTATCAACCGGCGCGCCACCCTTTTCTTTAGGTATTCTTATATCCAAAACCAGCAAATCCGGATAAGTGTTTTTTAATTTTTCAAAAGCCGTTTTGCTATCGCCAGCAACATCAACTTCGTAGCCTTCCTTTTTAAATTGGTTGGCATAAATATCCACTATAAACTGATCATCTTCCACGAATAAAATCCTCTTCATAAATTTCTTCTGAAATTTTCCCTACTAATTACGAATTTTAGCGAATTACTAATACGACGGACGCCACTATTCGTAATTCGCTAATATTCGTAATTCGTAAGGAATTTATTATTTTTCTTCCGTCGCCCTTTCTATTTCATCTATGGTTGTTTCTCCAGCCAAAACTTTAAGCAATCCTTCTTGAGCCATCGTAAGCATACCTTGGCTTTGCGATGCTTTTAAAATCAAGCTTTCCACCGGGTTTTTTAAAATCACATCGGCCAATTCATCAGTCATAGACAAAACTTCATAAAGGCCTATTCTGCCTTTGTAACCCTTAAAGTTGCACGCTTCACAGCCATTGACAGCATAAACATACAAAGGATTTGGGATTTTCACTTCTTTTTTAACAGCAGCCGGCAAATTTTTTAAATTTTCTAAAACAAAACCTTTCACTTTATCATTAAGCTTTATTTTCTTTTTGCATTTTTCACATAAAGTTCTGATAAGACGCTGTGAAATTATGACTCTTAATGTAGATGGCAGTAAAAACGGTTTTATCCCCATATCAATCAGTCTTGGAATAACTCCAACAGCGGAATTCGTGTGCAGTGTAGACAAAACAACATGCCCAGTCAAAGCGGCATGTATAACCAAGCTGGCCGTTTCTTCGTCTCTGATTTCTCCAACCATTATAATATTTGGGTCTTGCCTTAAAATTTGCCTTAAGCCCTCGGCAAAACTGTATCCGATTTCCGGTTTTACTTGAGATTGGTTTACTCCGGCAATAGAATACTCAATCGGATCTTCAATCGTAACAATGTTGACCGTTTCTTGATTTAAAGTGCGTAAAAGAGCGTATAAAGTGGTTGTTTTTCCAGAACCCGTTGGCCCTGAAGATAAAACCAATCCGTAGGGCTTTTTTATGGCCTCTTGTATGACTGCAAAGTTCCTTTCTCCAAAACCCATTTTGTCAAAAGATTTTAATCCCTCTTCTGGGTTTAAAACTCTGATTTCAACTTTTTCTCCGTACAATGTTGGGAATGTGGCGACTCTAAAATCAATGTCTTTGTTGTTAATTTTAGCTGAAAATCTGCCGTCTTGGGGAACCCTGTTTTCGTCAATTTTTAAGTTGGATAATATTTTAATGCGGGAAACAATGGAAAGATGGACGCTCAAAGGCAAAAACAAACTTAAGTGCAAAATTCCATCTTGCCTAAAACGGACATTTAACTTTTCCCTGCCCGGCTCAATATGGATATCAGAAGCTGACCCCTCAATGGCATGGCGCAAAATAACCAAAACCATTTTAATAATCGGGGCTTCGTCAATTATTTTTGAAACAGACTGGGTTTTAATTGAATCGGTTATGACATCGTCTTTACCCAGCTCTGTTAAAGCTTTTTTTGTTTCTCCACCCAAAGTCCTGCGTTTTTTTAAAATATTATCCAAGTCAGAAAAAGTTATCAAGTAAATTTCGTACACAAAATTTTCTTTCCGGCTTAAAAATCTTAAAGCATTCTGGGCTAGTATATTTTCAGGATAAACCATCCCAACGCCTACAACATTTCCCTTTTTAAACAAAGGGACCATTTTGTAATTCACCGCCGCTTCTTCCGATATTAATTCCAAAACCCCTGGGGGTATCGCTTCTCCTGTCGGCTTAAAAAGCGGCTTGTTGATAAGCTGGCTTTTTAATTTAAATAAAAACTCTTCGTCAACTACTTTGTTTTGCAAGATAATTTCTTCCTCAGTTTTTTCTGATTTTTCTAATTCTGACTGCAATTGATTCTTCTTTTCTTCGCTTATTTTACCTTCACCGTATAGTTCTTGAAGTAGTTTCATATTAGTTTTTGGTTTTTGGTTTTTAGTTTTGGTTGTTTAGTTTTTGGTTAACTATCAACCAGCGAACTAAAACTATGAACTAATAACTATTAACTAAGTTAGTAGGGCACGAATGGGTTGATTCTGCCCAAATTGCTTTCCTGCAAACTGACAATTGTAAAACCCATAGCTTCCAAAGATTTCCTGGCGCCATCTTGGTCGGCAGCTGAAATTCTGCCTACAACTTGTTTGCCGCTTTTATCTTGCGCCACATAGGAAAATTCCATTTCTATTTTGTTAAATGGCTCTAAATTTTTAACCTGGGCTGAATCTACGATGCTGAAATTTAATTTAATGTCTGGAGTAATATAATTTCCCGTGTCAGGAATATTATTTAAATTATTGCTTAACATCGGAGCAAAAATAAAGAAAGCAATTGCCAGTAAGACTAAAACCGCCAAGGACGAAGCTATCCAGATAAATGTTTTTTGCCTTTTTTGCGGAGATATAAGAACAATAGCCATAATCGTTCACCCTTTCGGGCTTACTCAAATTTAAAATTTAAAAATCAAAGTTCAAAATTTAGGTATCAGAAATTTGCTTTGCAAATTTCTGATGAATTTTATAACTTTACACTGTCATTTTGATTTTTGATATTTGCATTTTGAACTTTTAATAGGTGTGTGTTTTTAAAGATAATGCAAAATTATAAATCTGCGATTGGTTTTGCTGGTTTGATGCGCGGGCGGCAGAACTTTGGGACGCAAAAGAAATTGTATTGACTTCAAATATTCTTGATGATTTTTCCAGCGCAGAAAGAAAATTTTTCAAACCCTGGTAGTTGCCCAACATGCTTACCGTCAATCCTATTTCTTTGACTTCTCTTAATCCCCCTGTATCCGGTAAAGCGGTTTGCTGAATGTCAACGGAAGAAACTGGAATTTGTGAAAATGTTATTGTCTGTAAAATCAACCCCGTTTCAGCTCCCTTCGTTTGTAAAAAATACACTAAAGGGGCAAAAGCGACACTATCCGGCAATGCGTTATTGATTTTTTCCAATGAATCTTTTTTGTTTTCTATTTCCAAAATGGTTTGCGCAATTTTCTGGAAGTAAACTGATTTTCCATTATATTCTGATTGTTTTTCAATTAATTGCTTTTGCAAATCGCTGAATTCCTGGTATTTTGGCCAAGCAAAAAGGAATATTATAACCAGTGTAATTACCAAAATAATGATTGTTGCAATGGGTTTATTGATCTCCATGTAATTTTTTATGGGGTTGTCGGCGCGACAGCTGGCACGTCTTTGTAATTAAAAATGCTCGGGTCTAAAACAAGGCTTAAAGCAAAAAATACTTTTTTTCCAAAATTAACTTGGGAACTTAAAACGGTTATGCTCCTGATATAATCATTGCTTTCCTCAAAAACCTGGACCTGCCGGCTAAGCGTTTCCATGCTTTCCGCTTCGCCCGTAAGCCTTATTGCATTATTGGCTTCTGAAACATCAAAGTTTGCAAACCAAACATTCGGCAATGTTTTGCTTTCTATAAAACTGAGCGTATTTGAAGAAAGTGCGTGGTTTTTAACAATAGTAGCAAAGTCATCGATTTTCTTTTTATAATCCAAAACCAGCCTTTCCGATGTTTTTTGCGCCTGGGTCCCGTAAGTGGCTACCTTGGCTTCCAGTTCGCTTATTGCCTTTTTTTGCAAATAAGACCTGTAAGCAAAAAATGCATAAGATAAAATGGAAATTACCATTAAGGCAATACATAAATAAAAAGCGGCAGAAATCCAAAAAGACGCGCTTTTAAACCGGCTTGGCAATTGGGTGTTATGGTTAAATCCATTGCCATTGCTTATGACACTGCTTGAACCATTGCCATTTTTTATTCCATTGCCATTGCCGTAAACATTGCCGCCTGGCGCCCCATTGCCGTTATTTATTCCGTTTCCATTAGCCATTGCGTAGTTTGTAGTTTGTAGTTTGTAGTTTGTAGAATTTTTTTCTACTCACTACTCACTACCAACTACTCACTAAATTTATTATACAATTAAAAATTAAATTAAACTAATCGCGCATTGCTAATTCAATCCTGCCAACGCCGCGCCTACTGCCACTGAAAACCTTGGACTCATTTCTTTTAATTCTTGGTCAAGAACGGGCGGATACAAAAAATCTGAAAAACAATTGGGCACATACACACTTTTTTTCAAGCTTTCGGCAAAATATTCTTTAAGGCCGGGCAGATTCGCCGTGCCTCCGGTCAAATAAATTTCTTCAACTTGCTTTTGCTCTGCCTGGAAAAATTCAGCTGAAATATTTTTTATCTGGGCTATAAGAGGATCAATTAGAAGATATAAAGTTTCAGGGACTCCGGGCCTTGAAGAAATAAGCCCCTCTTTGTTTTTTATTTCTTCAGCTTTTTCCAAACCAATCCCCAAAGCAGAAGAAACCGCTTTGGATAATTGCCCGCTGTAAAAATTAAAACTATAACTTCTCCTTAAAAACCCTTTGTCAATAATATTTATCGTTGAACTTTGCACTCCGATATCCATTAAGCATATTGTCTTTTTATTATTCCTGATGAGCGCTCTTGTAATGCTTAACGCCTCCGCTTCCAAAGCATAAATTTCAAGCCCGGCGTTTTTTGCCATTGTCTGATATTCTTGTATCACCTGATTTGGGACCGCCACTAAAAAAACTTTAATAGATGGATTTTTAGCCCCAAGAAGAGGAGGAATTATTTTCCAGTCCAGCGTGACTTCTTTTATTGGCAATGTAATATACTGCGCAGCATTATATTTTATGGCGGCGGCAATTTCTTTTTCAGGCATTGTCGGCATTTCAAAAGAAGTGCAAAAAGTGGAAAAATCCGGTATGGAAAAAATAACTGCTTTTGTCCTGATGTGCGCTTCGTCTAAAACTCCCCTTATTGCAGTTGAAGCCAAGCTATTTGATAAAACACCTGCGCCCTTTTTTACATTTATCAAAGGTTCGCTGGAAATAAAAGACGAATTTATTTCACCGTAATTTTCCAAAGTTTTTCCCTGCCCCCATTTTGAAATCTCCACAATTTTCACTGCGGAAGTTCCAATATCAACACCAACCATCCTTTTGGGAAAAAACATCTTAAAGGGATTTAACATAAAAAATTCGGACTTTTTGTAGTCTTAAATGTATTATATAATAAATAAATAAAACAACACTGTGGATAAACAAGCGAATTTTAAATTTAAAATTTTAAATTTTTAATAAGCAAGTGTCGAAAATTTTACAAATAAAATTTTCGACATAATTTAGATATTTATTCATTCACAAAATTGAATTCAAATTTCAAATTACAAATTACAAATTTCATTCTGGAATTATTTTTCCCTTCTTTTTGTTTGGGTTGCCAAAAAGAGGGCTTTTTGCTTTGCCAGGATTGCAAGGCCACACTTGAAATTTCAGAATACAATTATTGCTTGTGTTCAAAGCCGCTTCGGCTGCCAGTTGGCAGCCGAAGCGGCAAATGCAGCCGATGCCAAGATAAAAAACTTTCTGGATTATATTTTGCCCTGCCTTACAAAGAAAAGTTCTTGACCAAGAAATTGATTTACCAATTTAAATACGCCCCATACTTAAAAACACTGGCGAAAGATTTGGCCAGTGTTTTAATTGAACATTTGATTTTATCAAAAAACAATGCAGAAAATATCTGGGAAACCAGCGTTTTAATTCCCGTGCCAATGGACATTAAAAAAATGAAAGACCGGGGATATAACCAGTCAGCCGAATTGGCCAAAGAATTGTCAAAAATACTAAAAATTCCTGTAATTTTGGATAATTTGGTAAAAATAAAAGCCACGTTACCCCAAATGGAACTTTCTGCCAAAGACCGCCAAAGCAACTTAAAAGGCGCATTTTTTGTCAAAAACGCGTCCGAAATCCAAAACAAAAAAATTTTCCTAATTGACGATGTCTACACCACTGGGTCAACCATGGAAGAATGTACCAATGTCCTACGGACATTTGGGGCAAAACAAGTATGGGGAATCGCCATCGCCCGCGAAGGCTAAATCAAATGTTTAAAACCCGACATTAAACAAAATGTTAGGGCGATATAATTGTTTAACGTCGGGTTTTAAACAAATTTCAAGAATTCTTTTGGTAAAATAGCTCTTTCTTCTAAAAAGTCTTTTATGAAATCCCCATAATCTTTGTAAGAATTTTCATTTAAAGAGTATTTCTGCAAGAGTTCTTCTGTGGCCAGTATTTTAGATTTCCTTTGACCTATTTTGTCTGGAAAGCTAGAAAATTGATAGTTTTTTAAAAACTCTAAAGCTTTTTCTTTATCAGTTAATCCATTTTCTCTCCAACCGTATTGATATATATCTAAAGGATTAATAATAGAAATATAGCGCCCAATCGCATCTAACTGAAAATCTGTCTCAATCGGAATGCTTTTATAACGGCTTCCAAATAATGATCCTTTTCGGTTGTATTTTAGGTTAAAATATTTGGCAAACCCGCCATTTAATTTTTTTATAAAAACAGGTACGCTGATTGGGCTCGTAGGTAATAAATGGAAGTGATAATGGGTTATATTCAAAGCAAAATCCAAAATATGCACCAGTGGAGGATGTTCTTTTATTACAAATTCATCGGAAACCTCTTCGCCGTTTAATATTGATTGCGCAGTTTTAGCAACATCCAATCTTCTAAGATTCAAGTTTGGCTTGCCTAAGTTAGCCGCATAAATTTGTAAAATAAATCTGTAGCAATCAGCATCATTGGCAAAAATCTTTTTTTCATCCACAGCTCTAGAAATAATGTGGAATGGTTTTTCTTCCGCAAAAATAAAATTTCTATATGGCATTTGTTTAATGTTTGTTTAACGTCGGGTTTTAAACAATTTATTCTTAAATTATACTATATTTTGAGAAATAAAAAACCCAATTTGGGGCAAAATCAGTTCAAATGTTTAAAACCCGACGTTAAACAATACAACACTACTTTGGCTTATTTTCAATGGCTCACACGCTCATTATGAGCGTGTGAGCCATTGAACTTACCAGTAAAAAGTAATAAAATAAAGGCATAGTTGTTCTCTTTACAACCAAGGGCTCAAGGGTTACAGAACATATTAAAACTAATTTTAGAAACCAAAAAATGAGGTGATTTCAAGACGCGACGAGGAAGCATAGTCCTGGCACTACGCTGACGAAGT
>Ga0209542_10010021_pt1 | contig 17226 bp, 12 predicted proteins | sample RifCSPhighO2_01_FD_184028 | JGI IMG/M metagenome (GOLD analysis project Ga0209542, IMG submission 184028) | Soil microbial communities from Rifle, Colorado - Rifle CSP2_plank highO2_0.1 (SPAdes) (version 2) | ecosystem: Environmental > Terrestrial > Deep subsurface > Rock core/Sediment ...
ATACCTCCATATAATACCGGCTTGAGGGTAATTAATTGTACGGCATCCGGCTTTAGCGATCGAAACAAACGGTATAATGATCGAATAGACAGCCATTCTTTAAACAGATGAATGCCTGCTCGACTCATTGGAATAGAATAATGCTCAAATCCTAATCTTTTAATCTCCTCTACAGAGAAAGAAAAGGGTGTCGAAACTATTACCCGATAGCCAGATTTTTTCAGATAACTTGCTAAATCACTTCGATGAGATAAAAAGAATTCTGCATCATTCACTACTATTAATACTATTTTCTTATTAGACATGTGACAGTTCAATCTTATGAATTTTCTTTCGAGAAAACCAATGTCGAATAGTATCTATTCCTATTACAGTTGCTAAAACAAGAAATGGCTCAGCAGGTACACGATAACGTTGATTACCAATTCCAACAGATATGACTACAAATGAAATAGCGCCTATTAACAACCACAACATAGCGGGACGAAGAGTAGAAGTTTTAATAGCTGAAAATAAGCCAATCATCTGTACAATACGAGACACTATTAAGAGTGATTGAAAAACAAACCACACTTGCATCCACGGATTACCCATGATGATCTGCATAAATTTAATCACTTTTTCTTTGAAACTATTCGCCTGTATCAATGAAAAATGGGCAGGAACAATTTCATGCCGTTCTATAAATTTCAAAAAAGAAGTATGAAACATCATTTTAACAGAGCTTCCCACTGAGGCTTTAATTAATTGCTTTAAAGGTAATTCTGAGATTAACTGAAAGGCTAATCGGGTTTGTATTTGATTAATGATGCCTACATTGTTTTTTTCATTATCCGGTAAGGATTGTATTTTTTCTTGAATCAATAATTTCACCTGCTGCCTCACAAGAGGATTTGCATTACCACAACCCCATGACTGAGCTAAACAAGGATAGACAAAATCAAGCAAATGATGTCCTGTTTGGCTTGTTAAAGCGTATTTTCCTGTATAATAATGAAATCGTATGACGGATGGCAGTAAAATCAAACCCACAATGGCTAATGACAAAGAGGAAACCATAATAGATTTGAAAATTGACCGTGAACATTTCTCATAGACTAGATAACACAAAAAGGGAAATGTCGTGAAGGGAAAAAGTAGGCCAGCTGGCCGCACTGTTAATGACAAACCCATAAAAACACTTCCCATAACAAATAGCAGAATAAAATAGTTAGAGTGAACAGAATATAAAAAGAAAAAAATACTCATACAAATAAATAGAATAAAAAGGGTCTCTGGCATAATGATGCTAGCCTGATAGGCCATATTGGGCCAAAGGGCTGCTATAAAAACAGTAGGCCAAAACCAATTTTGATTCAATATCCTGGCAGAAAGTGCTAAAAAAAGCACACCAAACCCGGTTAAAATACTCTGGGCTATTAAAACAGACAAATAATTATCTACTCCAAACAATTTATAGATAAGAGTAATAAAAAAGGGATATCCCACCAAACGTATCAAATCTGGCTGGATTTCACCCTTATAATTATAAAAAAATCTTCCGTGATTCAATAATTCCGGAACTGTTTTGAGATATTTTGAAGGCTCACCTCCGCTTAAATAACTTAAGCCATGGAAATGTAAGTAAGCAATAATTAATAATGGAAATATCATGCCCAATATGACCGCTAAAAATCCTTCTTTAAATGATACTATTTTCATTACCCTATCCTTTCTTTAATTTAAACAGAAATTTTATCTAACGATAAATTTTCTTCTCGGAGATCATGCTCAAGCATAATTTGAACTAATTCTTCAAACGTTGTTTTGGCTTTCCAGCCCAATTGTTTCCTAGCTTTACTGGGATCGCCTAATAATAAATCCACTTCAGCCGGTCTAAAATATTTTGGATCAATTTCGACATACTTTTTCCAATCAAGTCCTACCAAAGAAAAAGCCTTCTCTAAAAATTCCCTTACGGAATAGGTTTCTCCCGTAGCAATAACATAATCATCGGGCTTCTCTTGCTGAAGCATTAACCACATGGCTTCTACATAATCTTTAGCATAGCCCCAATCTCGCTTTGCATCCAGATTACCCAAATATATTTTTTTAGACTTTCCCGCTAAAATTCTGGAAAGACCATGCGTAATTTTTCGTGTGACAAACGTTTCACCACGACGAGGACTTTCATGATTAAATAAAATGCCATTAGAAGCATGAAGCCCATAGCTTTCGCGATAGTTAATGGTTTGATAAAACGCATACACTTTTGCACAAGCATACGGACTTCGAGGATGGAAAGGAGTCTTCTCATTTTGTATAGGTTCTTCTACTTTTCCATACATTTCTGAACTAGCTGCTTGGTACAAATGGACTTTTCGTGTAGCGCCAATGTTTTTAATCGCTTCTAATAATCGAAGAGTACCCATAGCCACGGTATCTGCCGTATAAATAGGTATATCAAATGAAACGCGCACATGACTTTGAGCAGCTAAATTATAAATTTCTTCAGGTTCAATAAAATCTAATAGCTTTTCAAGACAGCTTGTATCGGTCATATCTCCATAATGTAATTTCAAACGAACATCAGGATCGTGAATATCTTGAAAAATGGGCTCGAGACGACCTGTATTAAATGAAGAGGATCGACGAATGATGCCATGAACTTCGTACCCTTTTTCTAACAAAAACTCGGCCAAATAAGAGCCATCTTGCCCTGTAATTCCAGTAATTAATGCTTTTTTCACTGATACCCTCCTACTGTCTGTATACGTGCTTGATGCTCAACCCATGCTTGAAACATCAAAATTGCCCATAATAAATAATGCCACTGTCGTTTTCCAGATTGATGTTCATTCCAGAGCGTTTGAACAGAAGATACATTTAAATAGCCTTGCTCACGAAGACGACTTGGATGAATAAGCGTTTGTGCCCATTCTTTCAATCCTCCTTTCAACCATTCACCTATCGGTACACCAAATCCCATTTTAGGTCGGTTAATAAGTTCATTGGGTAAATATTCTGATAATAATTTTCTAAGCAAATATTTTCCTTGGCCTTGATGAATTTTGAGTGATAAAGGAAGTTTTGCAGCATATTCAACAACTCGATAATCTAATAAGGGGGCTCTTGTTTCTAAGCTAACAGCCATAGAAGCCCGATCCACTTTGGTTAAAACATCATCTGGAAGATAATGCAATAAATCACAATACATCATTTTTTCAAGGGGTGATAAAGAGCACTCTTGCCAATCTTTCGCCAATGAATCAGAAAAACTTATAGGATGATGCAATAAAGATTCTTGTGAAAACCCAATCGATAATAAAGATTGATAAATAGAATAATAAGAAGGAGAACGTATCAAATTCGAAAATTTCATCATTTTGTCTTTAGCATTCGAAAACTGATAACGTGACGGCAAACATTTTTGCAACATCATCCAAGGTATATGAGAACCTAAGTGAATAGAATAAGATAATGGCGCTCGTAGAACCGTAGGCATCCAACGCAACCATTGGTGAATGCGCGGCACCCACATATAACGATTATAGCCACCAAATAATTCATCACCTCCATCACCGGATAGAGCAACGGTCACTTGGCTTTTTGCAAAGCGAGAGATTAAATAGGTAGGAATTTGAGATACATCGGCAAAGGGCTCATCATAAAAAACGGGTAAATCCGATACCACTTGTATCGCATCTTCATCAGAAATATATAAAGACGTGTGCTCTGTGCCTAATACTTTAGCCACAGCAGCCGCATAATTCGCTTCATTATACTCAGATTGATTAAAACCAATTGTGAATGTTTTTAAAGGCTTAGAAGAAAGAGATTGTGCTAAAGCCACGACCAATGAAGAATCAATACCCCCTGATAAAAAAGCACCCAATGGAACATCCGAGAGCAACCGTTTTTGAGTAGCATCTACTAAAAGAGATTTTAATTTCTGAGTAATATGAATCGAATCATTATTCTCAGAAATATAAGGCTTCTCTTTCATCCACGCTCTATAGCCCCAATAATCATTCGGCTGAGAAAGGTGAAAACCGTGCTTAAGATCTACTACAATAAAAGTACCAGGCACCATTTTGTAGACATCTTTATAAATAGCCATGGGCGAAGGAACGTAACCGTATTGAAAATAGGCATTTAATGCTTCAGGTGAAATTTCCCGCTTAAAATTTTCCACTTCATAAAAAGATTTTAATTCTGAAGCAAATAAAAAAGAGGTTTGATCATAATAATAATAAAGGGGTTTTTTTCCTAAACGATCTCTGACCAAGTAGAGTTTCGACTCACTGCGATCCCAAATAGCGATGGCAAACATACCATTGAATTTTTTTAATGCCGCTTGAATTCCCCATGCTTCACATGCTGCTAAAATAACTTCTGTGTCGGTATGAGTATGGAAAGTATGGCCCCGCTGTTCTAAATCAACACGAAGCTCAAGAAAATTATACACTTCCCCATTATACGTTAAAATATAACGCCCCGTAGAAGACTGCATAGGCTGATGGCCTGCTTGCGTCGTATCGAGAATGGAAAGTCGCCGATGAGCTAAAATTAAGCCGTTATTCTCATCTACCCACGCACCTTCATCATTAGGTCCTCGATGAGCTAAAGATTTTACTAGGCGCAGTCCCAAGGAATATCGTTCTTGTTTTACAGCATTCCAATAAGGAAGATAAGCACCTGCAATACCACACATAACTACTAATACCTATTGATTAATCGAAGAAGCATCTAATTTGATATGAGGGCAATAATAATTCAATAAAGATTGATACAACTGATGGTAGCCTGCAATACATCGCTCAAGCGAAAAACATTCCATAACCCGTTGTCGTGCCGCTTTACCCATTTCTGCTCGCAACTTAGGATCTTGAGCTAATTCGAGTAAAGCAGCAGCAAGATCTTTTGGTGATTTAGGCGGAACAACGCGTCCAAGCGCAGAGGAATGAATGGCCTCACTATTGCCCCCTACTTGTGTAACCACCATTGGCAATCCTGCTGCCATCCCCTCTAATACACTGTTAGAAAATCCTTCTTCATGTGAACAAATAACACCTATATCAGTGGCATGTAAATAATCTGGAATGTCTTGGCGCTCTCCCAGCCAGACTACGTGTTTTTCTAAACCTAATGCTTCATTTAATTTTTTATAATACGGCAAACACTCTACGTCACGACCAACGCAAAGTAATTGCCAAGGTTTTTGAAGCTTGTCTTTAATTAAAGCTAATGCCTGTAATAAATCTTCATGGCCTTTGTAATAAAATAAATTGGCTACAATAATAAAGAATAAAGTATCCTGATCCAGTTTTAATTTTTTTCGAAACAAAGATTTTTCAGTTATTTCTCCATATTCAGATAAATCAATTCCATTATATAACAAATGCAATTTATCAACATTTATTCGTTCACTTAAAAGATCGTTATAAACAGCCTTAGAATTAGCAAGAACAGCCGTCATTCTCTTATGCAAATAAAATTCGAGGAGTTTTAAAACAGGATGTTTTAATTGATAATGATTTAAGCTTCGCCGACTCATCAATCGGATAGGTCTTTTGGTGACTAATGCACACAATCCTCCCATTAAATATGCTTTTGGCAAAAAACAATGGACGATAGAATATCGATGGCGGAGCATAATCCATGTTAATTTTAAGGCACTTAAAACCAATAAAATCAATCGTCCACACACGCCTTGCAGTGCCAAAAATGATGCCAGAGGAGAATGAATAACCTCAATACCCTGGCTAGTAAAATACGGTGCTAATGAACCTTTGCGTCCCAATGTATAAATATGAGGTGTATATCCAAGTTTTTTTAATGACGGCAATATATAGCTCAAATGACGCTCGGCACCTCCACGATCCAAACTACCAATAACATAAAGAATTTTCACGATCTTACCAATAATACAGTTCTAGCACCACTATGACAAATCAACTCTATACCATCTTCTTCTAGAATATTCTCATAAAGATCTCGAGTCAACATATCGGTATGAATAGCTTGCAAACTGGGATAACCCATTTTTTCAATTTTTCGACTACCCTCTTTCGAGGCAGAGGCCAGATATCGAATACGGTAGCCTTTTTGATACAGCCGCTTTAATAGCTCAATCATATCATGGTCTTTATTGTAACGGGAATTATGAGTCTCAAATATAATCATAGGAATAAGTGATTGATTCGAATCGTCTGCCAACATTCCTTCTAACACTTCTACTTCATGCCCTTCCACATCCATTCTCATTAAATCAAATTTTCCGTACCTTTTGGCTAACTCTGGAATCGTAAAAGTAGTGACTTCAATAGTATTATCACTCCATTCGTTGGTTTCCAATCCTTCTCGATGAAAAGTGTTTAAATTAGATGATCGGGCTAAAAAAAATTGCTTTTGAGCCGATACATTGGATACCGCCCCTTGCAGAACTGTAATGTTATTAAGCTGATTGAGAGAAAGATTTTTCTTAAGCAACGTTACATTGTCGGGCGAAGGTTCGATAGCTAATAAATAGGACTGTCCTCCTGAAAATTTGGACTCCATTATGGCATAATATCCTATATTGGCACCAATATCCAAGACACGCGTATTAGCTGTCATAATTTTTTCTAATATTATTTTATGATCTAACTCACGCTTTCCATACAGCAACAACGTTCTAGAGATGCCAGGATCTTTAATATCTAAGTACATAGAATAATTATAAATACGAGCTTTTATGTATTTCTTTGACGTAAAACGATTTAAAATTTCAATCCATACTCTTTTAATAACCGCCCGAAGAAAAGAAAAAAATCCATAACATTTTATTATAGCTGCTATTTTCTGCATTACTGTTTTAGGTAAACGACTTTTTTCTGATATTAAACTGGTACTAAGCGATATTCCGCTAATGTCAGACATGATACAACCTCCCCCTGATGATTTTGAATACTGTAGCCTAATTGAAAAATCAATTGATTTAAATCTTCCAAGCTAATCCCAAGTTTTTGAAGATGCTTAGGGTGAACACTTAAGAAAATCAATGGTTTATAATTTTTAAGGACATTTATTGCTCCCTTTAATACAAAATATTCTGCCCCCTCTACGTCAATTTTTATCAAATCGGGTTTCAATTCTCTTGTATTACAAAATGTATCCAATGTGATTTGCTCTTTAAATGTTTCGATATAACCTGGTTTCAATGCTGATTCTGCAATAGAATTAACACCTGTATCCTTTTTAAATTCATAAAAAGGAACTTGTTTTTTAGAAACGTCACCTACTAATTCCGTAATCACTTGGACATTTTGAACGTTATTCTTACGTAGATGATAGTTTAAATACCATGAGTTTTTAATCCCCGGTTCAAACGCATATATTTTACCTTCTGGATGAATAACTTGACTAAAAGGCAATGTGACTAAACCAATATGAGCTCCAATATCTATAACACATTTTTTATTTTTTGCAGATTTAACACACTGCTCAAAGCATGCGTTATGTTCTCTTCCCCACTGTTCAAAACAACTAAACGAAAAATTGGGGTGAAAACGAAAAGGGCCATAATGACTGATATGGATGTTAACTGGAAAACTGTAACCTGTTTTATTAACTAAATAGCGATAACAACTTCCACATACTACCCATGCATTTGAAAAAGATTTTAAAGGCCCATGCCTTAATTTACGCAAGGTATTCAGTAACATTGTTTTCCTTCGCATTAAATGACAATAGTTTCGTAAAATGATGAGCAAAATACTCTGCGGCATCAAACCCCACGGTATACTGCCGGTAAAGATCTTGTCCCTGTTTTGCAATGTCTTGATACAGGGAGGGATTAGCAATCATTTTCTCTATTAAATCAGATAAATCCGATAAATCCCACTTAAACGGAACATAGGTTTTATTGGCCTGATAAAAATCAGGCCATGTTTCCATCGTATCAAGAGAGGGTTTTACTAACACAGCACCTGCCATAAAAGTTTCAAAATCTTTTAAGGTAATCTCGCCCAATCCAAACGGAGAAATCACATATTTTGATTGTTTGAGTTCACGATAATAAGCACGTCGAGTAACTTTTTGGATAGCCATATAAGGCTGAAGAAGTGCCTGGATCTGAAGCCTTTGCCAAGCCACTGAATGGCGAGCATACTGCGTACCCATTCTACAGGATACATTTCTTGGCCTAATAGTCTCTGGTGAGTGGAAATTAGTAGAATATCGAATAAAAATAGACCATGGAAAATACCGATAGAAATGTGTCAAATAAGGTCCGCTATAAGAATAATTTCCTAACCCTGAATTCCATCCAATCGACAATTTACTAATATCATTTAATGGTATAGTCTCTTGAATAATAGGAATTTGATCTTCTATCTGATATTGACGATAATAATAGTCAGTATAAAGTCGATGACCATATAAAGGTTTGGTATAAAGCGTTTTATCTTTAAATAATTGATTTTTAAAATAGCCATCTACATAAGGCAATGCGCTTGCATGAGGCCAGCCCGCACTGTCATTAATATCAAAATAAAAAACTTTATTACTGGATGTTTTATAAGACTTAATTTCTTCCAATATCCTGTTTTTCTCTATTGACCACCGTTGGCTATAATATTTACTTTCCAAAATGACAATATCACATTCTTTAAGTTTCGAGGAATCCTGATAGAATAATTGAAATTTTATTCCAATTTCCTGTAAATATTTTCGATGATGTAGCAGTGGAAATAAAAACGAAGCTCCATTCGGAGAATTAAAGCCTTTTGTTAAAATATGGACTAACAAAATTTACCTTTATTATAACGTAATAAGTTGTTTCCAAGCAGGTAATATATTTTTTATGTCAAATAATTGAACTGTTTGATATGCCCTATTGGCTAAGCGTTTTCGTAGCGCATCATTCGTGATCAGCTTTATTAATTGTTGCTTTAAATCCATTTCATTGCCTGAACGAAAATACAATGCATTATCGCCATGATGGATAAACTCCCGAATTCCTACAAGGCTATCGGATACGATGATCGGCAAACCATGCGCCATAGCTTCCAAAAGTGCATTAGAAGTTCCTTCATAAATAGAGGGCAATACAAATATATCGCAGGCTTGATAATAATGTTCAGGTTCTTTGGTAAAACCTACCCAATAAACTGAGGAAACTATTCCATACTCTTCTACTAGTTTTTTAAGGCTATCCTCTTCAGGACCATTTCCTACTATATATAATTGCCAATCGGGATGAATTTTATGAATAGCAGCAAACGCGCTTATTAAAAGATTCAAGGCTTTTTGAGGATGTAATCGCCCCACCGCTACTATTTTTTTCCCCGACACTTCCGATCGAATTCGATGATTTAATAAAATAGGATTAGGTAAATAATGCAATTTACTGAGTGGGACGTATTGGCTGAGTGAAGAAACAGCGGCAGCAGAGTTAGCGGTCACTTTGTCTGCATGCTTATATAAAAAAGTTCTTAATTTATCCCAGACCCATCCTTCCGTTTGGCGAGAAGGATCATTGCGCTCTGAAATAATCACTTTTTGTTTTAATCCTAATGTCGCTAATAATACAAGAATATTAGTAGTGAAAATAAAGCTAAATACAAGCTTAGGAGAAATGCCTTGAATTTTATGCCGAATAGAGAGGAGTCGAAAAATATTATTAAAACATTTTCCCATCAATGATGCAGACCTACATTGATCATTTAACGTATATCGCGATATAGTAGATGGGATATTATACATATCCTGACTGGCATTTTTTAAAGTAAGAAGAGCAATAGAATAGCCTTGTTTTACGAGTTCATGCATAATAATAGATAATACCCGCTGGGCACCTCCGCCCTGCATATCACTAATAACAAATAAGACATCAATTTTCAAGTGATTTTCTCTTTCTTATCAGAGACTAAAGAAAAATAAATAGACATCATTTTGTCTCTATGTAAATGAACAGAAAATTTTTGTGTAGAAAATGTGTAAGCATTATTCACAATGGTCTCTAAATTAAATTCATTATTTAAACAAGACAATGATAAAGACAAAAAATCTTCAAGATTATCCAATTCTGCCAAAAATCCATTTTTTCCTGACCGAATAATTTCCTTGTGTCCTCCATGATTCGACGCTATCACAGGAGTTTTTGCCAGCATGGATTCAATGATCACGCGTCCAAAACCTTCTTTTTCAGCAGGAACTATCGTTAAATCTCCCAATTTAAGCCAAGAGGCTACGTTTGGTTGAAGCCCCATATAAAAACATTTTTCCTGCAAGGAGAATTTTTGGATTTCTTTATACAATTCAACACCTAAATTTTCTTTATCCTGCCCTAGCATAAAAAAATATACAGGAGAACGACTCCGCTTAATTATCTCAGAAGCTAATCTTACAAAAAATAAAGGCCTTTTCTGAGACAATAACCCTCCAAAATAAAGTACTATTTTCGCATGAGGTTCAATTCCATAGTTGAGAAAGATTTCATTTTTAAATGTCTTGTGATAATCATTTTGCTCAAAATTTTCTACTGGATTAAAAACAATTTCGGAACGACGATGCATTGTTTTCTTAAGATTTTCATGAACATAGTGGGAAATTGCAATAATTTTATCAGCAAATCGTGAATAAAAAGCTGTTTTTCTAGAAGCATCTGCACTTCTTTGATGCCACAGCGTTCTGTAACCACACAGCTTAGACGGAATAAGCCAGCTTAAATGATTCCTAAAGTCATTGGTATGAACAATATCAATTTGATCGTTTTTTAAAATAGCAGGAACAATTTTTTTATTATGAGTAATCAGACTAATTTGGTTGATGAGCGTGGGCGAGCAATCTACTTTAACCTCAGGAAACCAGCTATAAGGCTCCTTTTGACTATCCAAGTACTCAGAAATGGGCCCCTTTTTCTGCAAATAAATCTTAGGCTCTATCGCAGAAGGCAGCTGTTTTATTAAAGAAAAAGTGGAGTGCCATGCACCACCCATGGTGTCTCCAACAAAAGGATAAGCCACATGAATCATGAGAGATGCTCACCTAAATAATCATTCAATGTTATAAATCCTAACAGTAAACAACCATAATTCTTAATCATGCTTCGGTCTTCTAAAGAAGAAACAATGGAAGTTAATTGATGATGATCAATAATATCTAGTTCGTATAAATACTGCGATTGAGGTAAATTCTTTATTTTTTCATAAATAACAGGATTATTATAAATGATATCTTCGATAGACATCCATGAACGCTCGTTAGCAGCAGGTGGTATACGAGCCTTTAACTTGAATTTATTTTTACATAATTCAAGAAAAATCTCATAACTTAACCTGGCCTCAGAATAAATAGGAAGCTGATTAGTATTAGAACATACCACATTAACTAAATCAGGTTTTAGGTGGCGAATGGCTTTTGCTACAATTCCACCTGAGAGTCTTAGTTTTGGAGGCGTATTTAAATAAAGATCAAACGTTCGGTTATTAAATGCTAACGTTCGTTCATGAAAATGTTTCTGTAAACTAGAAATATTAAGATGGGTATAATGTCTACCCAAATTTCTTATTAATAAATAATCCCAAAGATTATAATTGTCATCCGTATACTGCCTCCCCTCATTTAGAAGTGATTGAATGTGAGAAGATAGTGATTCATAGTAATTCTTTTTTTGTTTATTATTCATTATATCAAAACAGGTAATAGGTTTATAACGATGTTTTAATTTATTAAGAAAATGATGAGGTAAATTTGAGGAAATTTTTTCTAATCGCATAATATACGTTAGATTATTTAAGAATTTTACACGAACTCTTGGCAAGTATAATCCTTGGAACATAATATCAAAGCCATGTCCATGGAAAATGGTATCCGAATAAGGTTTAATAAATTCTTCCATTCCATCAAAATGGTTATGTGCAACATTATTAATACCCTCCCCCCCAGAAATGCCGGATGAAAAATATCTTCCATAATGCAGAGGATCTCGAGGTACAAATACGTGTTTTTTTCCAGCTGCTTTTGCAACCAATTGAGCTACTTCTACCTCATAGTTTTTTTTCTGAGCCAGCGTGATACACATAACTTCTTTATTTAATAGCGAAGCCAATGATAGACGTGAATCCAATCCACCACTCAGCAATAGCGAAACTGAGTCTTTATCCGTACATGCATTGGCAAAGTATTTTACTGATTCTGCTAATTCAAACGCTATTTCATCTGGACTTTGACGGCTATGATAAAAACAGGGCGACCAATAACTAGTGACAGTAGATTGAAAACTCTCTAAGGTAACTTTTAATAGTGAACTATGCTTTAAAAAGCTAACGGATTCAAGATAGGTATGCTCTCCCAGTAGCCTCTGAAAATGCAAAAATTCAATAATAGCCCTTTTATTAATAGATAATGATGAAATATTTTTGAGGAAGAAAGAAAAAACAGAGGAAATTAGGATTTCATTGTGACCATGATAATAATAACAGGGGTAATAAGCAAAGCGATCATTAATAACTGAAAAAGAACCCTCTAATTTATTATAAAAAATGATTAGAAAAGATCCGTCCAGTTCTTTGGATAATTTTTCTAACGAATTTTCTTTCTGAATAACTTCAATTAATATCTGAATATTAGATGATCCCTTAAAAACAGGATATCCTCTGACATAAATGCTGATATTCTCATTGTCTAAAAAATATTCATCTAAAGAATCAATCTTTACATTAAATATTTTTTTTGAGGTAATAAAATAGAATGACATCTTTTTTTTTAAGCCGTAATACGTGAAAGCTCTTGGAAATGCACATTATTTTCAAGAAGATTAGAATAAGTACCTTGAACTTGAATACGACCATTATCAAAGACAACAATTTCATCACAAAATTCAAGACTGGAAACTCGATGGGTTACCATAATAATGGTTTTATTCTTTAACGTATGTAAGAGAGAAGTTATTAAAAAATGTTCTGTTTTAGCATCCAATGCATTCGTAGCCTCGTCTAATATCAGGATATCAAAGGGCTTATACAATGCCCTGGCAATACCTATACGTTGTCTTTGACCCCCCGATATTTTTACCCCATCTTCCCCAATGGGCGTATGAATACCGCCAGGCAAACTGTTGATAAAATCTCCTAATTGGGCCAACCGAAGGCTTTCATAGACTTTCTCCTCATCAATTTCTTCTTTGGATTTCCCAAAAGCTATGTTTTCGGCAATGGTTCCATCCATGAGAAATATTTTTTGAGGGACATAAGAAATAATTCTTCTCAAAAATTCTACTTGATTGCTTTTTAAGGAATAATCATCTATGCTGATAACATCATTATCAACAGACAATAATCCTATCAAAATATTCAAAAATGTGCTTTTTCCTGACCCAGAATGCCCGACAAATCCATAAGAATGGTTCTTGAATAATGCTAAATTGATGTCTATTAAAGATAGCTGATGAGATCTCGGGTAACGATATGTTAAATTTTTTACCTGAATAACTCTTGAAAATGTAACATTAATTTCTTCTCTGTCCTTATTTTTCCTCATCATCTTATCTAATTCAATCAGCGTATCTTTTACAATACAAACCCCTGGCCATTGGCGACGAATTTTCACAGTGGTCGTATAAATCATATTAATACTAGGAGTAATTCTTTGAACGGAGAGAGCTATCACGCCTAGTAAAGGTAAAACGGAAACAATATCTTTCTTCTCAATTAAGAAATATAAAATTGAAAATAAAACTCCACTAAATACTGTTAAATTAAGTATAATAGCCGGACTGGCGCTAATGATATCTTCCCGTGCATCTATTTTTCCTGTTTCAGTGATATAATGAACAAATTTCTCAGAAAAATAATTCTCCGCATTGAAACATCTAACATCTTTAATGCCCAACACTATTTGTTGAGAAAATTGATAAAGTTCTTTACTGATTTTTGCTGACTGGACACCCATTTTACTAATAAGCTTTTTTGTCCCCCCCACTAATACAAAACAAATAGTTATAAATGCCAAAATCAAACTAACTGTCACTTTTGCGTTAATGAATAATACCAGTGAAAAAAGAAATGCCGTTGTTAATAGAGCACTGGAAAGCTGGAATATTTGCCCTAAAGCGGTAGATGTATTCGCAATTTCTAATAGAAGATGCTTACTAATAAGGCCTGTATTTATATCCGTCAATTTAATATAGGGCATCATCATATAGTGCATGATACCTAACCGAGATAATCGAATTTTAATAGCGTTTCTAAATTTAAATTGGCAATAGGTAGATACTATTGTACCAACTGATTTAACCAAGATGACTGAGAATATTAAAAGACCCAAAAAAATAAGGAAATTTCTTTCTGATTGAAAAGACATATGATGATACAAAGAAGAAAATTTCGAATTTTTCTCAATAATACTAGGATCACTAAGTAACTTAATATAGGGGAACAAAGCTCCAATTCCAGCTGTTTCAAGCAAAGTTAAGATAAAAATAAACCCCATCAAAGTTGAAGCAACAATTTTCTCTCTCATATTAAAAATAGAGAGTAAATAACGTAATCCCCTTAACATGATTCGGAAATCACCTCTTTATTAAGCAATGATTGAACAGCATCCGCAATAGCGCAACCATTAAGGCCATGGTAGGCTAATACTTCGTCATTTCTTCCACAAGCCGGTATGCTGGTAACACCTAACATTTTAATAGGCTTATTTATCTGAAAATGGGTTAATTTTGACGCAATCCATTCGCCTTGACCTCCTTTACTATAATGATTATCTAACGTTACAATGGCTTTTACACCTGAAATAATATTTTTCAACCACTCTTCGTCCACAACATTTAACCAAGGAAAATTAACAATTCGTAACTCTAATTGATGCTTTTGATATAAATAGTCAGCTGCTTTAAAAGCCTCAGCCAGCAGTATTGGTCCATAACAGAAAACAACCACATCGTTACCTTCTCTTACAATAGAACCTTTTCCTCTTACAAGTTTATAATTCTTTAAAGTTTCAAAAGCACGTTCATAAGGAATAGAAACTAATCGAAGATAAACACTGCCCTCTGCTTTATTTACTGCATAATTCAACGCAGCCTCTACTTCTTCTTCAAACGCAGGTTCAATTAATTCCAATCCGGGAATAGCTGAAAGAATAGAAATGTCTCGAACAGATTGATGGGAATGGCCAGGGCCACCTGGGACTAAACCCGCTAGGCCACCCAAATAAATAATTTTTTTCTTTTCAGTCGCATTATTATAAATCTGTTCATTGGCACGCGGCGTTAAAAAACAAGCGAATGAATGTACAATCGGCAGCATACCTTCTAATGCTAAACCACTGGCTTGAGAAACCATATCTTGTTCCGCTATACCACATTCAATAAAACGTTCGGGAAAATGGTCTTTGAAAGGCTTCATACCACAATCCACCATTAAGTCTGCATCTAACACAATAATTTCAGGATGTTTTTTTGAAATTTCCAATAGTGCATTCGCATAAGCCGGTATAAGACGAACGGGATTATCCAATTCTACTTTTGGAGTAGGTATTATTGATTCTAAAACAAGAGAAAACTGATTTAAGTTTTTCAACTCCTGGTTAATATTTTCTTTTAATTCATGGAAAGCTTTATCATAATTTTCTTGGCTCAATGCTCCACTATGATAGGGATAAAGTATATCTTTATTTTCTTCTGAATATTCCATAAAGCTAACACCTTTCCCTTTAAGTGTGTCAGCAATAATAACAGTCGGTTTCTCAGAGTCTTTAGCTTTTGCTAAGGCTTTTTCTAATGCTATAAAATCGTGTCCATTACAACGTAAAGCCTTCCAACCAAAACTTTCAAATTTCTTGCACAAATCTCCTAAATGACTCACCGAACTGACCCAGGTATCCGATTGAATTTTATTATGATCCACAATAACGGTCAGATTATTCATGCGCCGATTAGCGGCAGATACTAATGATTCCCAAATTTGTCCCTCTTGCAATTCACCATCTCCTGTCAATACATAAACATGAATCGGTTTCTGTTTAAATTGATTCGCTAAAATCATTCCTTTCGCTTTAGAAATACCCATTCCTAAAGAGCCGGTATTTGCCACCATATGAGGCGTTGAAACATCTGGATGGCCAGGCAATCCTCCTAATTTTCGTAATTCATGAATTTTTTCAAACGGCAATAAACCCAAACTAATAAGAATAGAATATAAACCTGGCGCATCATGACCTTTTGATGAGAAAAAAACGGGATGAGTATCTTTTTTCTGAAGTTCATTTCCATAAAGCCATGCCACAATATCCATTGCTGAAAAACTAGAGCCAATATGCCCGGAGCCTGCTCTCATAATCATATACAATGTATTAAGACGTGAAATCTGCGCTAATAAGTGAATACGCTGATATTCTGAACACGGTAGAGAGATAATACGATCAATTTCAGATTTCGGAATATAATAGTAATTCATTTTTTCTCCTCAATGTCAGTGGCCTCAATGCCTAATGAAATGGATTTTAATTCTGAATATACATTTAAGGCTTGCACTCCCGGTTCTCGAGAACCATTGCCTGAATCACCAAAACCACCAAAAGGATAATGAGGTTCACTACCATGTGTTCCTAAATTAACATTGACCATACCGGCTCTGACTGCTCGAGAAAAAACCATCGCTCGATGAATATTTTTAGTATGAATAGCAGCTGTTAATCCATACGAAGTTGCATTAGCCAATAAAATGGCTTCTGTAAGATTTTTACATCGATACAATACTGTCACAGGTCCAAATAATTCTTTTTGACTTAATTCGTCCTCTATCGGTACTTCCTCAAAAATGGTGGGTTCTATATAATAGCCTGCTTCATTGTCGGCGGCGGCCATTCGTTTTCCTCCACACAATAAAGTAGCTCCTCTTTGAACACCTAATTGAATAGCTTCTAAAATAGTATTCATTTGTCTAAGATTAATAACAGGGCCCACATTATCCGTATCTTGAGATCCAATTTTCAATTGACGTGTAGCCGTGAGAAATTTTTGTTTAAATGTTTCATATACCGCATCGAAAACAATAATACGGCTGGAAGAAGCGCAACGTTGGCCTGCATTAGAAAAAGAAGATAACAAAGCCCAGTGCACAGCTAAATCTATATCTGCATCCTCACAGACAACCAAGGGATTTTTACCTCCCAATTCCAATGAAAGTCGTGTTAAATAGGGAGAAGCGGCGGCGGCTATTTGCTTTCCTACTCGCGTTGAACCCGTAAAACTAATCA
>Ga0209542_10010022_pt1 | contig 17224 bp, 17 predicted proteins | sample RifCSPhighO2_01_FD_184028 | JGI IMG/M metagenome (GOLD analysis project Ga0209542, IMG submission 184028) | Soil microbial communities from Rifle, Colorado - Rifle CSP2_plank highO2_0.1 (SPAdes) (version 2) | ecosystem: Environmental > Terrestrial > Deep subsurface > Rock core/Sediment ...
GATATCTCAACCATATAGCGGCGAGCAGGCCCTGGAGATTACGGAAAGCCTTGTCCGGACAGGAGGTGTTGCGTTAGTGGTTATTGATTCGGTGGCCGCACTTACCCCGCGCGCGGAAATTGAAGGAGATATGGGTCAGCAACACATGGGTCTGCAGGCGCGGTTGATGTCGCACGCGCTTCGGAAGCTTACGGCCGCTATTTCACGCACAAACACCACGGTTATTTTTACAAACCAAATACGCATGAAAATCGGTACAGCTGCCATGTACGGTAATCCGGAAACGACACCCGGAGGGAACGCGCTAAAGTTTTATGCTTCCGTACGCATTGAAATTCGCCGCGCCGCAAAAATTCTAAAAGGAGAAGAAGTCATTGGCAGTCGCACAAAGGCAAAGGTGGTGAAGAACAAAGTAGCCCCACCCTTTCGCACGGCCGAGTTTGATATCATGTATAACCATGGCATTTCCTATGAAGGCGATATCATTACGCTCGGGGCGAAGTACGGACTTGTGAAGAAATCCGGCGCGGCGTACGCATATGGGGATATAAAATTGGGGCAAGGCATGGAAAACGCGAAAAGTTATCTAAAGGAGAATAAAAAAACAGCGGACGAAATTATCCGCGAGATAAAAAAGTTGGTGGTCGAGTTGTAGAAAACTAACGCAATGTAAAGGGCAAGAGCGCTAAATGCCGCGCGTGTTTAATGGCAAGCGCGAGTTGGCGTTGGCATGAAGCGCATGTTCCCGTTTTTCGGCTGGGAGTGATTTTTCCTTGCGTATTAATAAATTTACGCAGTTCTTCGGTGTTTTTATAATCAAATACCTTTGTGTTATTTACACAAAATTGACATTGCTTCACCGTATATAATGGTATTTGGTTAGAATGGTATTTCATTGGGGTTTACATCATCTTCCGGATATTCGACTGTTGCCACGTCTTCATGCGGCGGTTGTTGGGTTTGACGCGGCGTGTTTCCAGCTCCCGATTCTTGCGAATAACTTCCTCCTTGTCCACCACCCGGGCGGGGGCCGAATTGTACTGTCTCGGCAATTATTTCCGTTCGTGATTTCTTGGCGCCATCTGTGGCATCCCAGTTGCGTGTGGTGAGGCGCCCTTCTACATAAATCATATTACCTTTTTTCATGTATTGGCTTATGGTTTCGGCAAGTTTTCCGAATGCCACCACGTTATGAAAATCAGCCTGTTGTTGTTTTTGACCTTCTTTATCGCGCCACACGCGATTGGTCGCGATGCCGAAGTTCGCAACCGGTTGTCCCGATGGCATGGAACGCACTTCTGGATCGCGCGTGAGGTTTCCTATGAGCATTACTTTGTTTACGTTCATATGTAATTTATTGACCTAATATTTCGTCTAGCCTTTTATCTAATTCTTTTTCGTCAACTTTCTTTCCTACTTCTTCTGTTTTTGCGGGAGAGTATAAAATGGGGGTTTCTGACATTTTTGCGCGAATAGGTTTTTTGAGGACATGTTGAGCGGGGGCGCGGGTCCATGATAATACAAGACTTCGTAAGATATTTGCGCGGGTGGAAACCGATTTTTCAATGGCGGTAATGCTTGCGGGAGAAACGGAAAACTGGAGTGCGGCAAAATAGGCCTGGGTTATTTTCTTAATGGGGTAGGCGAGCTTTCGTGGTTTGGGGTCTGTGGTGCTCTCAAGTATACCATTGTGTTTTTCTATCTCCAAACGAACATTGCCAAGCTCCGTTGAAGCTTCCGTCTCTGAAAGCCCCGGTTTTATAAGCAGGCCTATTTCATATAATTGTGGCTCTTTTGCCATGAAATCATTGTACAATAAAGAGATTTTGGGGCAATATTGACATTTAATTCATTATATGCTAGAATTCAAAAAGATTAAGGCTCTGGAAAAGGAGAAAGGTATGACTTACTTTTTTATTTGTTTAGGTGCAAACATACTGGGGTTCGTGGGGGTGTTGTTTGTTCCACCGGGTTGGCTGGGGTGGTTCTCTTCGGCAGCAAGTCCGGTCTTATTTATCCTAAATGTGGAGTTGCTAATCCAGGCCTTCCGTCCCACAGGAGAGTAATCCCACCAATAAAAAGTTCTATCATGCTAAGAGCATCATGTTAAACTGCTCTTTTTTCTTTGCCTGAAAATGATAAGGCGGCCCATCTTTCGAGTGGCCGCCGAGTGTGGGACTAATTTTGACTACGGAGAGCCAAAATTTGCCGTACGTTTGATGGCAGATAATTCGTTTCTTGATCAGTGCCTGCCCATTTGAGACATGAGAGCGCCTTTTTTACCTCTCCAGTCTCAAAGATATTTGATGTATCTTCATGGGGATTAAAAATATCAATCTGATACATCTGCCGTAATCCATACGGTCCTTGAGGATCCCGTCTGAAAACAAACAGAGATGTTACTTTTTCCTGATTGCTGGATAAAATGTGACAACCCTCCCCATTGTTTGTTGTGTGTATCAAACTCACGGATGCTTCTCGTGTGAGAAGCATAAGCCCCATCAATACTAACACCACGATGCCAACCCCCGTTGCACTCAACCAGCTCACAAATTGGAACTTCTTCATAGCACCCCCTCAATGAATTTTACTCTTTATAGCATACTCAAACTATAAAGTCAAATTTTTTGAAAATACCTTGTTTGTGATGCTTTTTTGTTCTAGCATGGAATCATGGGCACAGAGAAATTTAAACCAGAAGTTTTTGATACTATTACACTTTGAATTACGAAACGCACTTTTGTCATTGCGAGCATAGCGAAGCAATCTCATTTCACATTGCATAGTAAGGGGATTGCCACGGCCTATGGCCTCGCAATGACAGAACTTTCTGGAGTTTCGTAATTCACAGTATTATAGGTCCAGAAAAGACGGGTTCAAACGAACATGAAAAAATCGCGGAAAAGGAAGGGTTTCTGATTAAACTCTAAATTCTAAACTCTATCACATCGCCGTCTTGGACAATATAGTCTTTGCCTTTGGTTTGAAGAAGGCCGAGCTCGCGAGCTTTTGCGTAAGAACCAGCTTTCATTAAGTTTTCGTAGCTTATCACTTCCGCGCGGATGAATTTTTCTTCAAAATCGGAATGTATGGCGCGGCCGGCTCGCGGCGCGTTTGAGCCTTTGGGAATTGCCCATGCGCGGGTTTCATCTTCTCCAGTGGTAAGAAACGTAATAAGACCCAGCACTTTGTATGCTTTTTTTATAAGTTCATCAATGCGCCTCAAATCTTTGAGTTCGTCCGCATCCTCACCCATTTGGGCTATTTCATCTTCCAGTTTAATGTTTAAAAGAAGAGAGCGTTCGGCGCCAAATGTTTGCATAGTTTCCTTTGCTTTCGGGTCTTGCGTATCCAACACGTTTATGGCAAATATAATCGGTTTTGACGTAAGGAGTTGAAGTTCACGGATTGCTTTTATGTTTTCTTCGTCTGATACAAAAAAATCTGTCGCCAATGCGCCGCTCGCAAGATGGCGCTGAATGCTTTTATAGACTTCCAGTTTTTTTCGTTCTCGTTCCCCGCCCGTTTTTGCTTCTTTTTCTTGTCGTGATACCGCGCGTTCCGCCGTATCTAAATCGGCAAGCACAAGCTCGGTGTGGATTATGTCGCAATCTTCGGCGGGGTTAATATGGCCGGAAACATGATGAATGTCCGCGTTCTCAAACGCGCGTACAACTTCCACAATGGCGTCCACCTCGCGGATATGAGAAAGAAATTTGTTGCCGAGCCCTTCGCCTTCGTGCGCGCCTTTTACCAGCCCCGCGATATCAACAAACTCAATGGATGCAGGGATTGTCTTTTTGGAGTGGGAGAGTTCGGTAAGTTTTGCCAACCGAGGGTCAGGCATGGCAACCACACCCACATTGGGGTCAATAGTGGCAAAAGGATAGTTGGATGTATCTACCTGTTTTTTGGTGAGCGCCTGAAACAAAGTAGACTTACCAACATTTGGAAGGCCCACAATGCCGATTTGTAGTTTTGAACTTGACATAAGATCCACCTAAAGATGAAGCGCCGCGCTTAAGCGTTTCAGAGCGATAATACATGCTCCCCGGCGCATGTCTGTGGCAAGGTAAGAAGCGCGTTTCCATATTTCCCGCGCTTCGCGTTCTAAAATCTCCTTTAATCTCTCGCGCACCACTGTTTCACTCCAATGTTCATTTGTTAAATTCTGTTTCCACTCAAAAGACGATACAATCACGCCGCCAGAGTTGGCAAGAATATCCGGAATGACAGGGATATTTTTTTTGAACAAAATGTCGTCAGCTGATGGAGTTGTCGGGCCGTTAGCAAGTTCAAGCACTACTTTTGCCTTAATCTGTCCAGCGTTTTCTTCAGTAATCTGATTTTCAAGCGCGGCGGGGATAAGCACATCCGTCTCAAGCAGTAAGAGTTCTGCATTGGTTATATCCTTTGCACCAGGGAAACCCTTGAGCGACCCGTGGGCTTTTTTATATTTCTCTGCGGCCTTGCTGTCAATTCCTTCGGAATTATAGATACCACTCTTTGAATCTGATAAAGCTATCACCTTGTATCCCTGCTCGGCAAAAATGTGAGCCGCGAAACTGCCCACATTGCCCATACCTTGAATGGCTATACGAGCTCCTATTTCCAATCCGAGTACGTCTTTAAGCACATTAAAGACCATAAATCCGCCAAGGCCTGTAGCTTTGTCTCTCCCCTCGGAACCTCCTTTCTCAAGTGGCTTGCCGGTAAAAGTAGCATTGGTTGTATCGCCCGTTAAGGTAGCATACTCGTCGGCCATCCACGACATGATCTCGGGAGTGGTATTTACGTCAGGAGCAGGGACATCTATTTTTGGCCCGAGGTCACGATAGAGGGCTTTCACCCAGCCACGCGAAAGGCGCTCGAGTTCGTCACGACTCAAACTCTTAGGATCAACGGTAATGCCGCCCTTGCCGCCACCCATAGGAATGTTTGCCACTGCGGTTTTAAGCGTCATCCAAAGCGCGAGAGATTTTACCTCATTGATGTCGGTTTGAGGATGAAAGCGGATGCCGCCCTTATATGGTCCTCGCGCGCTCGAATGTTGCACACGATATCCTTCAAAGATTTTAATCGTTCCATCATCCATTTTCACCGGAATTGATACCCGTATTTCGCGCTCGGGGAAAGACATTCGCTCAATGATATCGGATTTCAAATTACCCGCAGTCCGGGCGCGCGCAAGTTGTGCCAGCGCGTTAGTAAACGGATCAGTCTTATGTTCTGGTGTGTTAGTGATATCCATACACACATAGTAGCTTGGATTATTAGTAAAAACCAGCGGTAAGAATGATGTCTATCTATATGATGGTTACATGATAATATGCGTGTATGAACATCAACCCACTCATTTTTAAAGCCTATGATATTCGGGGTATCTATCCGGATGAAATCACACCAGAAGCGGCTTATCGCATTGGGCGCGCGTTTGCGCAATATATTTGGGTTACCGTGCTTAATAAGGAACGGAGCCCGCTTGTGGTGGTTAATGCCGATGCGCGGGCATCTTCACCGGCTTTGAAAGAAGAGTTACTGCGCGGATTGTTGGATGAAAAATGTCAAGTGATTGATTGCGGTCTTGCCACCACTCCTTTACATTATTTTGCTATAAATCACTTGAAAGCGGACGGGGGTATAATGGTTACGGCGTCTCATAACCCAGCACAGTATAACGGCTTTAAGTTATCACGCCGAGGAGCCGAACCCATAGGCGAAGGGAGTGGTATGGAGGAAATTCGAAACACCGCGCTTCGCGGCATTTTCCCCGTGCCCGATGAAAAGGGAAGTGTTATAGAAGACAATTTACAAACAGCATATCTTGATTATATTTGTTCGCTGGTAGATATTTCAAAAATTTCCGCCGAAGGCGGATTCGCCTCTGGCGAAAAAAAAATGCGCGTGGTGTTTGATGTAGGAAACGGCATGGTGGGCATGCTATTGCCGAAGTTATTGGAGCGTCTGCTGCTGGAAGCAGATATCTTATATGGGAACGTGGACATGATGTTCCCGAACCATGAAGCAAATCCTATTAAGGATGAGACACTTACTGATTTACAAAAAGCAGTGAAAGAAAAAGAAGCAGATCTCGGAGTTGCGTTTGACGGCGATGGCGACCGTGTGCGGTTTATGACACCCTCTGGCTTTGCAGTGCCTGGCGATATTACAACTGCGCTATTTGCGCGGCAAAATCTCCGGATGTTCCACTTCCGGAATTATTATTCCGGAAGTGGAACATCCGGCATTACGCTTTTGCCATCTGTGGTTTACACAGTAAATTCATCACGTGCGACGAGAGAGGCGATTGAAGAGTCCGGAGGAATAGCCATAGAGTCTCGTGTGGGTCATGCGCTTATAAAGAAACTCATGCGCGAAAAAAATGCCCTTTTTGGCGGAGAAGTGAGCGGACATTTTTATTGGCAGGATTTCTTTTTTGCGGAGTCCGCGTTACTGACACTGCTCCGCATGCTTTCCATTCTTTCGTTGCAAAATGAATCACTTGATGAAATGGTAAAGCCATTTCTACGGTATGTATCGTCCGGGGAAGTGAACGTGTCTGTTGCAGATAAAGACAAGGCATTAGACGCGGTAGCCGTACGGTACAAAGACGCGAAAGAAATAAAATATACAGATGGCATTTCTATAGTGTATGAAGATTTTTGGTTTAACGTGCGGCCGTCAAACACGGAACCGTTACTCCGTATTACCATGGAAGCAAAAGAAAAAGATGCGCTAGAAAAACGCCTTGCTGAAATTCTGAATCTCATCCAACATGAATAGCCGAACCGGAAAAGGAATACATAAATTGTAGGTTAAAGATTTTTAAAATTACAAACTTGACGTACGACCGCGCGGTAAGTTTGTAATTTTTTTAGCGTTATATTAAGGAAGCAAAAGAAAAAGGCGTGCTTGATGCGCGCCTTCGGGAAGTTATGAGGTTGACTGGTGGATCATAGGATTTTATTCTTCCAAAGGTATTTCTGCTTTTTCCAGCTCCAATCGCAAAACGAAAACTGGAAATAAGTCTTCAATTTTTCTTCCTTCAGTATCAAGCGCAACCAACCTCATTCGTTTAAATTGCCACCCAACGTGTTGGTGGTAGTTTCTAGCAGTGAAGTTTCCAAGGAAGACTTCACCGGCACGTAGTTCCGGGTGACCCAATATTTTCATAAAATCACCTCCTTTTCTTACACTAGTACTATTTATGATATAAGTCAAGTCCTATCTTGAGATACACTTCTTCTAGGGTTTCTGATGCTTTCACGCGGGCTTTTGACGCTCCCTCTTTTAGAATCCTAAGTAATTTTTCTTTGTTTTCGAGCAGTTCTTTTCGTTTTTCTTGCACTGGTTTTAATTTTTCAACTACTAATTCTGTGAGTTCTTCTTTAAAATCTTTATAGCTTGCATCTGAAAATTCTTTTTCAATTTCTTTGAATTCTTTTCCGGAAAATGAGGAGTGAATGGTCATCAGATTGGAAATTGCTGGTTTGGTGAAAGGGTCGTATTTGATGGCGCTTCCCGAATCAGTTACGGCGGATTTTATTTTTTGGCGAATTTTTTCGGGTGAATCTCCAATAGCTATGTAAGACAACACACTATGGGATTTTGACATTTTTTTAGTGGGGTCTTGGAGTGACAGAATTTTTTTGCCCGCAGGTGGATGCAGTTCTTTTGGGATGGGGAATGTTTGTCCAAAGCGTTTATTAAACTTGCGGGCGATGGCGCGCGTAAGCTCCACATGCTGGCGTTGGTCTTCGCCTACCGGAACAACTGTCGGTTTATAAAGCAAAATATCCGCGGCCATGAGCACGGGATATGTAAAAAGTCCCGCAAGCGCTTGTTTACCCTCGGCAATTTTTTCTTTGTACACCACCATGCGTTCAAGGTCGCCCATGCTCGTAAGCGTATTTAACACCCACATAAGTTGTGCGTGTTCGGGAACCGCAGACTGCAGAAAAATGGCGGCTTTTTCGGGATCTAACCCAAGCGCTACATAATCGGCGGCCGTAGTGAGAATTTGCTCGCGCAGTTTTACGGGGTCTTGTGGCTCGGTGAGCGCGTGCAGGTCCACAATGGGCACATATGTTTCGTGTGTATCCTGAAGTTGGATCCACTGCTTAATGGCGCCAATGTAGTTGCCGATGTGAAGTTCGCCAGATGGTTTTGCGCCGCTAAGGAGAACTTTTTTTTGTGGTTCAGGTTTCATGCAATTTATTTTACACTTTTGTCATCCTGCACTTGATGCAGGATCCAGTATTATCTAAAAATACATATATTTTTTTATGGAAATGGATCCCGTGTCGTGGCACGGGATGACACGTTTACACTTCTATAATAACCGGCAGAACCATGGGTCGTCGTTGGGTTTTTAAGAACAGAAACTGCCCAATATGTTCACGGATTTTGTCTTTCACATAAGCGAGGTTCAATGGGTGCATACGTTCTGTTGTTTCTTCAATGGTGCGGCGAACGCGCCCTCGCGCTTCATGCAGAAGATCCCGTGATTCACGGAGATATACAAACCCGCGCGAAATGATGTCGGGGCTTCCGCGCACTTTGCCTGTTTGGGAATCTACCACGGCAATTATGACAAACATGCCATCTCCCGCGAGCATCTGGCGATCACGGAGCACCACTTCTTCCACATCTCCCACACCAAGTCCATCCACAAAGATGTAATTTGCGGGCGCGGATTCTTTGGTGAGCGTAAGTTCTTCCTTGCCGGCTGACTCAATGATTTGTCCATTGTCGGCAATGATAATTTTATCCGCGGGAAAACCAATATCCCGCGCGATTTTTCCGTGAATTTTAAGAAACGAATGGTTGCCTTCAATTGGAATAAGATACTTGGGTTTTACCAGACTGATCATAAGTTGGAGATCTTCTTGTTTCGCGTGTCCTCCGGCATGAATGTCAAGCATTTTATAGTTAATGACATCCGCGCCATCGCGGTAGAGCTTGTCGGTAAGATATTGGACCGATCGTTCATTGCCAGGAATTACAGACGAAGAAAACACAACGGTATCCGTTGGCTGAATGCGCAAGAATTTATGTTCCTTGTTTACGATGCGCATAAGTACTGCGTTTGATTCGCCTTGAGCGCCGGTTGCGAGAATTAAAATTTTATGCGGCGGATAGTCTTTTATTTCTTGCACGGGTATGATGGTGTTTTTATCAAACTTCATGTATCCCAATTTGCTCGCGATTTCTATGTTCGTGCGCATGCTTCTGCCTTCAATGACAACTTTCTTTTTATGATGCTCCGCAAGTTGGATAATTTGTTGCAAGCGGCCCAAAAGCGAAGCAAAGGTGCCTATAATAAGGCGGCCTTTTGATTTTGCGATAATGGTTTCAAGTTCTGTTTTAATTTCTTGCTCGCTAAATTGATGTCCGGGCTCGCGCGCGTTCGTGCTGTCGGACATGAGCGCAAGAATATTCTTTTCACCGAGCGCTTTTATTTTTTCAATTTCAGTGCGCCCCGATATGTCTGATTTAAGATCAAGTTTAAAATCACCCGTATGAACAATAATACCCACGGGTGTTTTTATAATGACACCTACCGATCCAGGCACGTTGTGTGAAACCCCAAAGAACGTGCATTCAAATACGCCCAGTTTGACCCGCGTGCTGTTGGTAATTTCACGGGTTTTCAGCGGACCTGAAATCTGCTGATAATCATCCTGTCGTTTGTTGATGATGGCAAGCGTTAAGTCGGTGCCAAATAAGGTTATATCTTTTCCAAGTCGGGGCATTAAGTGCGGAATGGCGCCAATGTGGTCGTAGTGCGCGTGGGTGATAATAACCCCGCGAATATTTTTGCGGCGAGGCATGAGATACGCGATATTGGGAATAATATAATCAATGCCGGGCATATTTTCTTCCGGAAATTGAAGTCCCATATCAATAACAATAATGTCGTCTTCATATTCAAATACGGTCATATTGCGGCCCACCTCTTCACACCCCCCTATAGGAATAATGCGAAGTTTTCCTTTTTCAATAATACTTGGAAGAACGGGAGCCATGGCAGGCAAAGAATCGTATGATTTTTCACGAGGCGCTTGCCGGCGATGAATCGAACGACCTTGACTGGGGAGACGGGTTTGCTCGAATGGACGAGATGGCGCGCGCCCGGGGGGGCGCGTTGGATGTGGTGTTCTTGTAATCATAGTGAAATGAGTTAATAAGTTAGAGATAAGAGATAATAAGGTGCCGAAGGTGGGACTTGCCGCCCAAATTTTTGGGCGAGCCTCGCTCCAGTAAAACTGGAGCGGGAACCCTGTACAAATGGTGGGCAAGGAGGGACTCGAACCCTCAAGAGTTGCCTCATACGCTCCCTTGTCCCGTTAGAAATATTGGTGCTGGAGGAGGGATTCGAACCCTCAAACCTTACGGTACTAGCTTCTGAAGCTAGCGCGTATGCCAGTTCCGCCACTCCAGCATTTCTAACGGGATGAACGTACGCGTATACCAATTCCGCCACTTGCCCTCCATTTGTGCGGAGTGTATCTAGTTTTTCCACTGTTTTTTAGTTTTAATAAACCACTCATGTATGCTTCCGAAACGGTCTGATAGGTTTGTGATGCGTGTAATGCTGTGCCCGTGAACGGTAGCCGAAATTTTATAATGATAATAAGGGCTGTAGAGGAAAACCGCGGGATGTTCTTCTGTTACCATATGTTGGAATTCACGATAGGTTTTTTCTCGTTGGGCGCGGTCAATTTGAGTGCGCGCTTGTTCCAACAATGTGTCCGCGCGCGGATTTGTGTAGAGCGCAATGTTAAGTCCGGGGTCGTTTCTCTGTGAGGAGTGCCAAAAGGCAAATGGATCCGGTTCAAACCCGAATACTTCTCCAAACAAAACGGCTTCATATTTCCGCGGGCGAAGGACATCTTGTTCAAAGTCCCCTATTTCAAAAATAGAAAGGTTGACTTGGGCGCCCACCTGGCGCCACATCTCCTGGAGAAGCCGCGCGGTGCTAACTAGATCGGGCGCGTCCGAAGTGCTAATAGTGAATGACAGCGGAACATTTGCTTTGTCAATTTCCTTTTCTCGTATGCCATCTTCGTCCGAATCAATCCATCCGGCCTTTGTAAGAATTTCAGTTGAGGCGCTTACATCAAAAAGATAGGGGTTTTGATTACTGGTGTTTTCTGATGTAAGGGTTTGCGGTGGCAAGGGCTCCCAAATGGCAATGCCTTGATTTTGTAGCACTGATTCAACAAGATGCTCGCGGTTTGTTGCGTAGGTAAGAGCTTCCCGTACCGCATCATCAGCAAGCGCTTTGGAAGAATTTTGATTAAAAAAGACGCCAAAAATTCGCGGGAGTGGCAAAGAAAGGGTCGTGGCATCCGAGAAGGCGAGCGGTATCATCCCGGGGATGCTTGCGGAATCAATAAGGTTATTTTGATAGGCGTTTTGTAATTCAGTTGCTGATGTAAAAAAAACAAAGGTAAGCGTCTTAATAGGGGGGGCGTGTGGCATATAATGCGGGTTTGGTTCGAGTGTATAGGAAGCGATGCGCCCGGTGGAATTTTGTTCGAAGGAAACGACGCGGTAGGGTCCCGCGCCCACCGGTCGCAGATTTTTTTCGCTTAGGGTAAATTCTGGCGCAAGCACATCTTGCCACACATGCTTGGGAAGTATGCCAATTGTCACATTTTCAAGGAAAGGAGCATAAGGTTTTGCAAGTTTGAACTCAATGGTCTTTTCATCTTTTTTTTCTACGATAACCCCTTCCCAGTTGGGCCGTAACACACTGCGGTAATTTGGGTCTTTTACCAAAGAGATGGTAAACAAAACATCATCCGCGCCAACGCGCTCTCCGTCGCTCCATCGAAGATCGTCCTTCAAATAAAATGTATAGGTAAGACCATCGTCTGAAATTTCAAAATGATCAGCCAAAGATGTCACAAGTTCGCCTTTTCCATTATTGCGCAAAAGCCCGGAATACACCACGGCGGTCAAATCACGGTCCGCGTCGGAGCTTGCAAGCAATGGGTTAATAAAGCGCGGGATGCCTATGATGCCTTCCCGCAGAGCGCCTCCTTCGGCGGGCACGGCAATGGAATATCGATCTGTCAGAGAATATGCACCATAGGTGAAAGAGACAATAAATGCGGTAAAAAATATCAAAAGAAGCACTCGATCTTTCTTGGTAAGAAGCCGTGGCAGGGTTTGGCGCTGTGCGGGTGAAAAAGATCGGTATGATGCCCAAAGAGAATATTTTTGTTCAGAGTCAGTTGTTTCCATCTGAAAGTATTTATTGACCTTCGTTGGAAGACACAGGTTCCGCATTTACTTCAATTGCAGGGATAGAAATAGTGTCTCCATCAACAACGGGTTCTGTTTTTAACTCAAATGATGGCGTGTTTGATGCTTGTTCTTCAGGTAGGGAGGTTACGGGTTCGAGTGTTGTCGGTGAAAGTGTTATACGAGCGATGCCGATTCCTATAAATGCTGTCGCAAGCGCTACGGTGGCAATAAGCAATGTTTTCTCTAGACCCCGTTTTGTGCGGTAAAAACCACCTTCGCCACCAAAGGCGCCCGAAAGACCTTGGCCTTTTTGCTGGAGAAGAATTGCTGTGCCCAGAAGAATGGCAACCCCTATCTGGAAATACGAGAGAATTTGTTGAGTCATATGATACAAATAGCATACCATAGGTCTATGGCAATAGTCAACAAAAAAGCTGTGTATCCAGAAAAATGGACCATAGGCATCGATGAAGTGGGGCGGGCCGCCAAAAAAAGCGAGCCTCGCCCAAGATGGATTATTGGTATAGATGAGGTTGGGCGGGGGCCTCTAGCGGGGCCTGTCACAGTTGCGGCAATTGCTACTCCTTTCCTGAAATTTGAAACATGGAACATGAAACTTGACTTTTTTGATGGCATACGGGATTCTAAAAAACTTACTCCTTTACAAAGGCAAGCATGGAATAAAAAAATCCGTGACACATATCTGTTTGCCATTACTTCGGTAGGTTCCCGAGTGATCGATAAAAAGGGTATTTCTTTTGCAACAAAAATTGCAGTTTCTCGTTGTCTTTCTATTTTATTGAAACGTTTCAAGCTTCAAGTTCCAGGTTTCAGGATTTTTCTTGACGGCGGTCTTCATGCTCCTCCCGAATACAAACATCAGCAAACTATTATAAGAGGCGATGAGCGCGTGCCAATAATCGCGGCGGCTTCCATAGTTGCGAAGGTTCATCGTGATAGATATATGGTTCGTCTGCATAAAAAATATCCCTTGTACGGATTTGATAGGCATAAAGGGTATGGAACAGCCGCACACAGAGAAGTAATTATAAAAAACGGACTTTCAGACGTTCACCGGAAGAGTTTTTGTAAGAATTTGCATTATGTAGACGAGATGATATAGTGGCAACATGTCAATCCGGATGCGTCATACGAAGGGACACAGGAATGAGCGGCGTCAGCATTTGAAGCTGGGGCGCGTTAATGCCGCTTCGTGCCAGAAATGCAAATCGCCCGTCTCACCTCACACGGTTTGCGCTAATTGTGGCACTTATCGCGGGCGCCAGATGATTGATGTACTTGCAAAATTAACAAAGAAAGAACGGAAACAAAAAGAAAAAGAACTGGAGAATCAGGAATCCAACGATAAACCTGCAAAGCAGTTAACCCCCAAAGCACTCTCAAGAAAATGACCTCGCCACACAGACGAGTGTCATCCCGGCCTTGAGCCGGGATCCAGGATACATTAATATGAATCATGTGTAGTTTATAATATGGATCCCGCATCAAGTGCGGGATGACAAGGAAAAGTGGAAAAACTGCAAACCACTCACTACTAACTAAATTGTTCTTTGTAAAATGGCATCTCGACATCTCGCACGTTCCATCGCAATGCAAACCCTCTATGAATGGGATTTTAAGATTTCCATGGGGCGGGATGTTTCTTTAGAAATGGTTCATGGCATGCTCGAACGCAATATGGATGAATTTGGTCCGGGTTTGGAAGACACGCAATTCGCAAGAACAATAATTGACGGCGTGTTAGATAAAAAAGTGGATATTGATGCCATTATAGAAAAAGCCGCACCCGAATGGCCCCTACAGCAAATTGCGGTGATAGATCGCAATGTGTTACGAATTGGGTTATACGAACTGTTGTTCGGCATGTACAAAGAAGTGCCGCCGAAAGTTGCCATTAATGAATCCATTGAGCTTGCAAAAACCTTTGGAGGCGTCAATTCCGGCAAGTTTGTAAATGGTGTTCTGGGAACGGTGTATCGTGAAATGGGCGAGCCCGGAAAAGAAGACAAGGCAAAAAAAGACCTCACAGAAGATGAAATTGCGAACCTCCCCGTGGAACATAAAGTGGGCGCCGTGGTATTTCGAAAAGCCAATAGTCATGCCGCTTTCGCCCTGGTACATGATGTATTTGGATACTGGACTCTTGCAAAAGGAAGTCCAAAAGAAGGGGAAATCCTTGAGGATGCAGTGTTGAGGAAAGTGCGGGAAGAAGAGGGTTTGATAAACACAAAAATAGTTGAAAAGCTGGGTGAAAATGAATATGTGGCACATGACCCTGACAAGGGCAATGTGCGGAGAGGCGTGGTCTACTTTTTGGTAAAAACGTCAGACTCCGAACTTCAATTGGGCTCGACCGGCGGCTTGGATGATGTTCGTTGGTTTTCCGCGCAAGAGGTCGCGGAATTAAGAATGTATGATGATGTAAAAGGGTTTATGAAAAAAGCGATGAAGATTATTAAATAATGACAAATGTCAAAATCCAAATTTCAAATCAAGCCAAAAACCAAAATGTCAAAGACACCGGTAGTCTGACATTAAATCATTTGGCATTGATTTGGCATTTGAGCTTTGTCATTTGGATTTCTTATGCTAGAAATAGCTCAACTTGAAGAGAAACTTGGCGTTGCATTCAAAAATAAGGATTTATTACAAACCGCACTAACTCACCGATCATATCTTAACGAAAACCCCTCGTGGCATCTGCCGCAAAATGAGCGTCTTGAATTCTTGGGAGATGCTGTGTTGGAACTGGTGGTTACGCGGTATTTGTATCTCAATTTTGAAAATCCGGAAGGAGAACTTACCAGTTACCGCGCGGCTTTGGTAAATTCTATAATGCTTGCGGATGTGGCAACCAAACTGGAATTGGGCGATTTTTTGCTGTTGAGCCGCGGAGAAACGAAAGACGAAGGCAAAGCCCGTATGTATATCCTTGCCAACACATTTGAAGCCATTGTGGGGGCAATTTATTTGGATCAAGGATATGATGCGGCCGCGGGGTTCATTGAGCGCGCATTGGTAACACGTATGAAAGAAGTGCTTGATAAAAAACTCTACCGCGACGCAAAAAGTTATTTTCAGGAACGCGCGCAAGAAGTTTCTGGTATTACGCCTACCTACGAGGTGCTTAAAGAATGGGGGCCGGATCACGCGAAGAATTTTGTGGTGGGGGTGTACATTGGCGAAGAGCTGGTAGCGGAAGGCAAAGGGTCGTCAAAACAGGAAGCACAACAAGATGCGGCTGAAAAGGGTTTGAAAGCGAAGGGGTGGGAGTGACTCCGCCGTGCCGTGGGTCATCCCGCACTTGATGCGGGATCCAGAATTGTATGGATACATATTATGTGTATATTCTTGCAAATAAGCGTAACGGAACTTTGTATGTCGGAGTAACAAATGATTTGATTCGACGAGTTGATGAACACCGGCGCGGGGAAATAAGTGGCTTCACTAAAAAATATAGCGTTCATAAGTTAGTTTATTTCGAGCAAACACCTGACATCAAAAGCGCAATTGCAAGGGAAAAACTTTTAAAAAGATGGAAGAGAACTTGGAAAATAAAACTTATTGAAAAAGATAATCCAAAGTGGAAAGATTTGTATCAAACATTATTGTAATTGTAATGGATCCCGCATCAGGTGCGGGATGACACCGGTTTAGTTTTTTTATTTTTGCTCTCTTCTTTTAAAAATCCGTTTGATTTCAGGAAAGCAAGAACCGGTTTACTGCAAGTTGTACAAAATATGTTATTTCCCATTGAATATTCGCTGTATCCAACCGAGATCATCTTACCTTTTATTGTTTTCTTGCAAGAATCACATTTTCGTACGATCATAATTTGTTTTTATGTTACTAATTTCTGTATGATACTTTGAATTACGAAACGCACTTTTGTCATTGCGAGCATAGCGAAGCAATCTCATTTCACATTGCATAGTAAGGGGATTGCCACGGCTTATGGCCTCGCAATGACAGAACTTTCTGGTGTTTCGTAATTCACAGTATGATAGAGTGAGAAAGGATGTTTGAGAAGTGGATAAAGTAAAAAAAAGCCCCGCTCATGGAATGAGTAGGGCTTCAAGTGCGGTGGAAGGTGCTAGGAAAGGAGGGGTTATTCTTTGATGTAGAATATACCCGTGATATGAAATTCCGTCTGCTTGTACTCAGCAGACGCAAGCAGTACGGTTTGTCCCACAGTCAGCTGAGTGTGCTTTGTACTTAACACACCCAAAACCATGCCGTCATCTCTTTTGACTACAACTCGCACTAACTGCGAGTTGGGGATGTCCTCCACCACCGCCATGACCCTTGCTTTATACTCATCCTCATCGATATGGGGCGGAGAAGAAACATTCTCCACTCGTCTTTGGATAATTTGCCCCAGTGTCAAGCCAGCGGTGTGGACCATGTCCACCACCATTGCGGCAAGTACCACCAGGGTTACCAGCATCAGAAAAAACACATATCTCATTTCTACCCTCCTTCTGTAAATTTGTCTACATTATACCGCACTATTATTATTATGTCAAGTGCTACCAGAAAAACCGTTGTAAAATAAGGATATTACGACAGCAGTTTCCCCCTTTAGAGAAGGGGGATTAAGGGGGATTTTTTGAAATTCATGTATCTGCAATATAGTAGAAATCTTAAACAAAACGCACGTTTACTTCGCCGAAACATGACTAAGCCTGAAAGATTTTTATGGTCAAAGATACGAAGTAAACAAGTCCGAGGGTTGCAATGGTATCGGCAAAAGCCAATCGCAAATTATATTATTGATTTTTATTGCCCTAAGGCAAAATTAGTAATTGAGATTGATGGAGATCAGCATTACGAAGAAACTATGAGACTTAAAGATGAGGAACGAGATAATGCGTTGCAAAGTTTAGATATTTGTGTTTTAAGGTTTGGGAACAATGATATTTTTCAAAATATAGAAGGTGTGTTA
>Ga0209542_10010024_pt1 | contig 17223 bp, 18 predicted proteins | sample RifCSPhighO2_01_FD_184028 | JGI IMG/M metagenome (GOLD analysis project Ga0209542, IMG submission 184028) | Soil microbial communities from Rifle, Colorado - Rifle CSP2_plank highO2_0.1 (SPAdes) (version 2) | ecosystem: Environmental > Terrestrial > Deep subsurface > Rock core/Sediment ...
GTCGAGCATACGAAGTCGTTACGGGGTTAAATGACAATTTGTAATACATGGACGGAATCATGTGCGGATATACCAATCTACAAAATTTTTCCGCGTTGTTACTTGGAATGTAAATTCGATACCCATCCTGTATCCAATGCAGACCACTTTCAAGAGAAAAATTTACTTTTAACGCTTCTCGGAGGAGCTTGTGCTCCTCTTTTGTAAAAGAGAGCGTGTTTAGAAATAAGCCATAACTGTCGTTACGTCTTCCGCCATCATCCATAAACCACACTGCGAGGCTTAGTGGAGATGTCAGGACTTTCTTGATATTCTTTGGAACAATTTTCTTCAGATCTCTATAAAATATCTGATGAAATTGGGTAAATTCAGAATGAACTTTTGTAGAGAATCGTAACTGACGATATGTTTTGTTGTATCGCTTGTCGAAAATATGAATCGCATGCGGTTTTGCTCCGCTCAAATTCTGCAATTCGTTATATTTCCACATTACATAATCTCTTTGATTTTCAGAATGATTGACTTCCAGTCTTGCATTGCTTTTAAGCATTGCAAGATGTCCATCTCCCAGTATCGTACCTAGAATTATTTCTTTTTCTCTTGACGAAATTTCTTTTGTCATCAACTTCCCACGGTATTCCCCGTTGCATAAATTATATAATTTTTTGCACTTGGGCTCCACCGTTATGAGTTGGTTTAGCTCCGAAATTTTATTCGGAGGGGCAAACGCTGTTACCCTTGGGACCTTCTCCAGCCCCAGGATATGTTGAGCCGACATCGCTGTCGTATTTTCTTCCGTTACCGGAAGGATCGGACTATATCTTCATCCCTCCCTGCGAGCAGGGAGAGAGTTCGGCGTGTTAGCATGAAGTTTTTCTCCACACTCCGACCAGTTAAGGTCAAGTCTCTACAGGGTCAATGCTATTCTTTCCAATCAACAAAATTCTTTAAATTCGCTAGATACCACAAATTAAGAAGAGTGATAATTCCAGTGATTAAATTAATAACGAGTCGATTGACATCTAAATTATATAAAATTAACCCTAGCAATGTTGGTGGCGATATAAACCACACGCAGAACACTGCATAAAGCAACCACTTTCTATTCAGAAAGTTTTTCATATAACTAAATTATAACACGACTTCCCACGGTATTTTCCATACAATAATTATATCATCGCGATATAAGGCTGTGTATGGGGTTCACCGTTATAAGCCAAATTATTTTTGTATGAGATTACTCTCATAGGCACCCCGATGTTTCTCGGTGTTTAATCGAGAGTTAAGGTGCCGAACTCCGCCGTCGATATGGCATTTCATAATTGCTTATGAGATAGACTATACCTTCATCCTTTTCAGGATGGTGACGTGTTACCATGGTAAGTTTTTACTTCATCCATAGTCCTGCCCTTGCGGGCAAAGTCGTTACAGGGAAAACTTGTAGAGCATATTTGGAATAATATATGGCACCGTCAGTTTTTTCGTAAGCGCCATACTTTTTTCTCTGATTCTCAACCGAAACAAATGTTTGTCACGGTTGATCGTCGATTCAATTCCAAATTTAGCTTCAAGAATACGTGCGAGTTTTTGATTTTCATCATAGGTGAACGACTGCGAATTAATCCGCAATTGATTCCCCTCTCGCGTGCCGTCATCCATTATCCAAACACTAAGAGCGAGCGGCGTGAGCCATTCGATCAGTTTTTCCGGAATAATTTTTTTTGGTCCAACGTAGAATTCATTTCTGAGTTGTTCGAAAAAAGGATGCGATACGGTACGAAAATAATAACTATTCTCGTTATGCGTATCAGGCATAGAATTCACAAATTGAATAAGTTCCTGGTATTTCCAGTCAACGTACTCTTTTTGCGCTATGCCGTGGTTTACTCGAAATGCATAACCGCGAGTTGTCTGTGCTAAGTGTCCATCGCCAAGAAGAGAACCAATAATGATTTCTTCCTGTCGGGGGCTTAGATTGAGACTTCGCGCAATTTGTGCAAATTTCGTATTCATGAACAAGTTTTCTTACCCTCGGTATTGCCCAACGATAATATTAGAATTATACCAATATTACTGATGGGTTTCACCGATTTGAGTCACAGTTTACTTTTGCCTTGCGGCAAAAGGGAGCCTCATTGACTCTTAGGCGGAACTAGCCTGTTATCCCCAGAGTAGCTTTTATCCGATAATCTCCGGCCGCGTCTAATGCGTACCGTCGGTTCACTATGTTCTGCTTTCGCACCTGCTTGACAAGTACGTCTCACAGTCAAGCCAGCTTATGCCATTGCACTATCGGCACGGTTTCCATTCGCGCCTAGCTGACCTTAATAAACTCCTCCGTTACTTTTTAGGCATCATTGTTGCAAAGCAACAATCGCGGAATAACGCGGACTTCACGCGGAAGTACGCAGAAAACCGAAATTGTAGTTTGGTGAAATCATTTCTGTTTCACTCTCACTGTCGCCAGTGAGATCGGACTATATCATCACCCCTCCCTGCTAGCAGGGAGGGACGGTTAACGTTTAGTCTCTGAAGATCCTTATGTCTTAATGTCCCGTAGTTTTTCAAACAATTCATGTATAGCCGTCCTAACATCCTTCATCTGTTCTTCAGAAAGAGTTGGATTCTCAAGTCGCCTCTCGAGATCGAGCATTCTTTTCTGACATTCACGAATGTCGTACAATGTCGACGATTTTTCAACTTCATACTGATTGCTTGGATCAATTTTTTCAGACATATAACTATTGTGGCATCCTGCTGATTGTCCGCAGGTAAACATTATTACTTGTAATTACAAGTAGCTTACCATACTCGGATATCCCAGCATGTTGTTAACTTTTCGATCACGATTACTCGTGAAAGTCCCCCTATAATTTATTTTTTTGAGGTGAACACCTCATGAGGCGCCACGGATCGAGGATTCAAATAAATTTAAATCCTCGAGGATAGCGCCCCACTAAAACTACCCACCAGATACTGTTCCTCGGCGTTTTTGCCACTGAGGTTAGAAGATACATCATGTAAGAACGGTATTTCACTTGCGACTCCACCAGAACCGAAATCCTAGCTTCAAAGTCTCCCGTCTACGCTACGCATACTAAACGTATCCTCAATATCAAGTTGTAGTAAAGCTTCTGGGGTCTTTTCGTCTAACTGCAGGTAACCGGCATCTTCACCGGTATTGTATTTTCACCGAGCTATTCCCCGAGACAGTTGTCCAGTCATTACACTATTCGTGCGCGTCGGAACTTCATGTTCCTCTCCACTCTTACGAGCGGCATTGACTATATCTTCATCTAATAGTTTGAGAATATTGATTTTTGAATATTTTCTTTTACTGCCGGAGTTCATCGTGAAAGCTATTTTCATAATATCTTTCAGGCCAGAACCCTGTTTATGCTTTTGTTTTTCCATCATCAAGCAAACCTTCCTAAACTTTAGAAAATCATTTTGCTTTGCTGACAGAAGTGGGTGTTGCAAGAAGTGAGGAACAATTTTTTGATTAAATCCTTCAGACTTCTTACTTCATATTTTAGAGTCTTGTCACTATAGTCCCGTCGTATGAATCCGCATCCAAACTTTTTTTGAATGAGAAACAAAACTTCAGACCTATCCTGATTTTGACTCACGGAGAAACTAGGTTTAGTTTCCCATCCCACAAGCATCTTTTTTCTTCGAGAAAATGAGACGGAAAAACATCCTTCTCCATTAACATATCCCGATATATATTCTTCAATATTTCTTTCCATCAGAGCTGGCGTGTTATAGATGAGTTAATAATAACAACATCTATCCAGGTCACCAATGGATATTGGCGACCTAAGTCGATACGGGGCCCGCAGTTGCGAGCTTCCCACGGTATTGTCCACTTTCATCGGCCTCCTCAAGCCTCCAGTTTGGATTCCACCGTTATAAGCCAGTTTTTGTCTTGATATCGCTATCAAGTTGGGCAGTTCCTACCCGACAAGGAATTTCGCTAGTTGTCAACCCCATATCGCTATAGGGAACGAACTCTATCTTCTAAATATTTCTACTTAGTCTGACGTTTGGTTTCTGAGGATTCTAAAAATCTTGATTTCTTCTTGCGATTCATTGTTTCAATTAATTTTGCAATCGAAGTAATCCCTTCATGGTTTAAGTGACTTCCCTTTTTTATCAGCTTCAGAATTTTGCAGAAGATGAGGAAATCATTGCTTTTAAAGGTCTTTAACTGATTCTTTTGGAAAAAAGGGATGATCTTTTCTTCCAAATTTTTGATCGCGCGGACGCAATATCTATAAAGATGTTCTTTATGATTATCGTATCGCTTGTTGACGAATATCTTGCCACATTCAAAATACTTTTGAAATATTTCCAACGCGGGAAGACTTTTCTTCCCTTGAGTTATGACGAACTCTGGGAAAATTTGCCAACCGCTCTTTGAAGTTTTGTTTTTCAATATGCTTACAGAAAAACATCCTTCACCGTCAGTAAAACCTACTATCCATGACTCGATTTTTAGTCTTTCCTGCTGATTGTCTGCACTGATTACTTTTTTACTAGAGATAATTTCCATATGGAATAATTATACCATAGTAGTATCAGATACTAAGCATTTTATGCACAGATTTCCCAGCATATAGTCAGATATTTTTAGACATTTCATTTGCATGAAATAGGCAGCGTTTTAATCACCACTTTAATAAAAGCCGCAGGACAGTCCCAGTCCTTACACCACCCTCAATTTTATTACGTGAGAGTGGCGTAACCTTAGGACCGTTCTGCATTTAAGGTTGCCGAATTTGTGTTTAACTTACGTTTCTATTTACCAAATTTATTACTTATTTTGTTAGCTCTCTATCGCTAGAGAGATCGGACTCTATCATCATTTTCAAATCGTCGACTCCAATTGTTGATTCGAAACTGTCTTGCGTATAGTCTCTGAGGATTCTTCTTTTGATATGAAATCTGATAAATTATATTTACGTTTTCTTCCTTTTCCTTCATTAAGAGTTTCTCTTAATTCAAGAACTTTTAGAAAACCTTTCTCTGTCAGATGTTCTCCATTTCCCATTTTCTCAACTATCGCGGAAAAAATAGAGAAATTCGTTTTTTTTCGTGCCGAAAGAAATCCAAACCGTCTAAAAAACGGAATTATTTTTTCTTTCAGAGAAGTGATATTCGTCACTTCATAATAAACTACTCCATCTTTTCTTTCTCGTAACGTCCCGCATCCAAGCTCTTTTTTGATGAAAGCAAGAATGACGCGATCTTTTTGAGAAATATTGAATGAGGCAGTTAATTTCCACTGATCTCTGTAATCAATTCTTTTTTTCACTGATATATTGAAGCTTCCTTCACCATCAGTGAACCCAGCAATATAGTTTCCTATTTCTGGTTTAATTTGGCGTAGCCAATCCATTTTCTTTGATTACAAAAGAAGTCTTTCCTGCTGATTGTCTGCGTTGTTACATTGTTACTGCTTTTCAACGAAAGCGAGTAGTAACAAACACTTTTTTCTTCACTTTTATAGTGAAGCCAGATTTTCCAGCATATAGCAAGATTTATTTTCGTAACTACAACGGTCACGTCTATAGTTACGGCCGACATTCACCAGGGCTTACATCAGTCAGCTTATACCAAACTGGGCACGAGAGTAGATTCAGGAATTTAGATTTAGGATTCAGGAATTGAATTATTCTTGAATCCTAAATCGCGTCTCTTGAATCCGCCTGTTGCACGCCCACTTATGGTATAAACCGCCGATGTTTGACCTTCTGGCATTGGTCAAGTGTCACCCCCTATACATCCTCTTGCGAGTTCGCAGGGAGCTGTGTTTTTGGTAAACAGTTGCCAGACATACTTTAGCTGCGTCCCTCCCTACTTTTGGCTCAAACGACTTTTTGTTAGTCGCTTAAGTAAAGAATTCATTGCGCCACCATGTATTTTTAATTTACGTTCACGATCGCGGGCATCATTTTCATCTCTATACGCCTCAGCATATACAAGAATCCATTCACCTGTTTTTCGTGTCGTGTACTTTTGCCCGCGATTGTTATGATCGCGAATTCGTCGTTTGAGATCAGTCGTATACCCAACATATAATTGTCGAGTATCTGAATGCTCCAAAACATACATGACATACATTTGATAATCCTACCAAAAGTAGGGAGGGAAAGCCTTATTCCGAAGTTACGGCTGCTTTTTTGCCGAGTTCCTTGGGGAAATTTCACTCGTTCGCCTTCGTCTACTCGACGTGATCACCTGTGTCGGTTTCCGGTACGGTTCTTTATTGTGTAACTTAGAGAATTTTCTTGAAAGCTTGCTTTGTCGGATCCCGCGCACAGCGCGCGAAAATCCCAATATCCAAGCCCCAAATACCAAACAAATTTCAATAAGCAAACTACAAATTCAAAATGAGATTGTTCCCGTTTGAGTTTTGTTATTTGAACATTGAGTATTGTTTGTGATTTGGAATTTGTTATTTGGAATTTTCCTGCGCCATGCGCGGTCCTTCGCTCCGCTTGCATTCGCCATTAAAGGCAGACTTCCGGATTTACCTGGAAATCACACTGACGGCCCGAACGCAAATCCAATAATGCGCCCGACATACTAAACTTCGTCCTCCCATCGAAACAATAAAAAGTCATGGAATATTAACCATGTGTCCATCGGGTTCGGCTCTCGCCATCCCCTTAGGCCCGACTAACCCTTGGCTGATTGTCATTGCCAAGGAAACCTTGATCTTTTGGCGTGCGGGGTTCTCACCCGCATTGTGGTTACTTGTACCAACATTCTTACTTCCACACGCTCCAGCATGGGTCACCCCTTTGCCTTCACAGCTTAAGTCCTAGTTCTTTCGAACAGACGAGTGGAATACTCTCCTACCACCCTCCCTACTTTTGAATCATCGACACTTCAATAACTCAAAAGTAGGGAGGGTCCTCAGTTTCGGTACTACGCTTAGCCCCGATTATCTTTGGCGCAGCATCTCTTAGTGAGTGAGCTGTTACGCTTTCTTTAAATGATGGCTGCTTCTAAGCCAACATCCTCACTGTCATAGAAATACCACCACCTTGTGATGCACTTAGCGTAGATTTAGGGACCTTAACTTGAGATCTAGGGCTGTTTCCCTTTTGACCAGTGGAGCTTAGCCCCCACGGTCTAACTGCCGGACTAGACTGCTGGGTATTCGGAGTTTGATTGGTCTCGCGAGCTTTCGCCCTGTCGAGACCATCCAGTGCTCTACCCCCCAGAGGAACATCCGACGCTAGCCCAAAAGCTATTTCGGAGAGAACCAGCTATTACCAAGTTCGATTAGCTTTTCACTTCTTATCACAAGTCATCCGAGAGTGTTGAACGGCTCACCGGTTCGGGCCTCCCCTTCGCTTTCGCGAAGGTTCACCCTGCTCATGACAAGCTCACCTTGGCTTCGGGTCTGATATGTACTACTTACGTAACTCCCAACAACCAACCCCCAACAACCAACGATAAATTTTTGCTTTACGAAAATTTATCCATGTTGGAAGTTGGAAGCTCGGTGTTGGAAGTTGCGTGCACGCGCTATTCACACTCGGTTTCCCTACGGCTCCATCCCTAAAGGACTTAGCCTTGCAGCACACATCAACTCGTTGGTTCATTCTTCAATAGGCACGCCGTGACGGTCATCGCGCAAGGCGCGATGACCGCAGAATCAGGATTCAGGATTCAGGATTCAGGAACAAGAAATCGCCTTGCGATTTCTTGTATTCTTGAATCTTGAATCTAAATTCTTGAATCTGCGGTCATCACACTCTGTGTGATGACCGCTCCGACTCCTTGTAAGCATATGGTTTCAGGTCTATTTCACCGCCCTCTCCGGGCTGCTTTTCACCTTTCCCTCACGGTACTAGTTCACTATCGGTCTTTGAAAGTATTTAGCCTTGCCGGTTAGTTCCGGCAGATTCCTCCGAGCTATTCGTGTCTCGAAGTACTCAAGAACAAAGACAAAGAAGATTTTATGTTTTCATCTACAGGGCCATTACCTTCTTGGGCCAAGCTTTCCAGCTTGTTCGATTAACATAAAATTTTGTAACTTCTCCCAAGCACCACTTTTGAAATAAAGCGTTCGTTTACCAACTTTTGAAAAGAGTTATCTTTCGCAAGTCAGTTACAAATCACTTTCCGTCAAAAGTGGTGCTCGGCGTCTCTGCCTTACAACCCCATCCGCATCACGCGAAGCGCGAGGGGTAGAAGCAAGATTCAGGATTCACGATTCAGGACAGGAAATCGCTTCGCGATTTCTTGTATTCTTGAATCTTGAATCTAAATTCTTGAATCCACCCATCACATTCCATGTGATGCAGACGGTTTGGGCTCTTCCGCTTTCGCTCGCCGCTACTCACGGAATACTGGAACCCATCTCAAAAATAACCACATTGTCAAATATTTAGGTTATGTTTGACTGCCCAAACATCAAAATTTCGGCAAAAATAAAGTTTCGTCAGTCGCTCGTACTCCCCGTACGCCTTCTTCCTCATCCTTTATTTTTTTCTCGAAATTTTATCGTTTGGCCGAGTCATTATTTTTGAGATGGGTTCCTTTGGTTTCTCTTCCTCCAGGTACTGAAATGTTTTACTTCCCTGGGTATGCTCGCACCCCGCATTCAGTTCATAAGTTCGCTCGCCGCGAGCTTTAAGTTTCTAAGTTGATAAGTTCTAAGACTTACTAACTTAACAACTAATAAACTTACTAACTAAATGCGGAGCACGTCTCGTGCAATGCACGAGGGGTTTCCCCATTCGGAGATCTCCGGATCAAAGGTTGCTAGGCACCTCCCCGGAGCTTATCGCAGCTACGCTACGTCCTTCATCGCCTTTCAAAGCCAAGGCATCCACCATATGCTCTTAAATTTCCTATTAGGAAATTTATACATCATTCGATTCTATTTTTGTAAAACTAAAATGAACCGAATGAAAACCACAATCTTTTTTACCTTTTTGCGCGCACCGCCTCTCAGCGACACGCGCCTTACCTCTTCGCTACTCGCAAAGAGATATTTTCGATCTGCCTATAATCGACCCCGATATACGGCAGAATTCGGTTTTCAAATTGCAGTCATTCTTTCGTGTCTCTCTTTCATCCCCTCGGGCACCTTCTTTATTTCCGCGAATCTATGCGTTTGTTCCGCATGTTCCGCGTCCTTCAGAAGACGCCCGACGAGAGAAAAGTCTCAATTTACCTTTTTATCAACCCTCCTTTATAAAAAAATCCGCTTATTTCGCGGTTTTCGTAGGCCACACGTTTCCACAACGTTTTCTACGTCTTCCGCTCGAATAGATTTAGATTACTTAACATATTTGGGTATTAGTCAGTATATATGAGGCGTTTTTGATGTCAAATCTATGATAATAGAGTGGGGAAAATGGACAGACCCCCTCTTCAGAAGGCTTAATATTTGTCGGAGGAGGAAGTCAAAATAGCCTCATAGATTCGGGCAAATTAGACAAAAATACATTTATTGCTATAGTTGTAATGAAAATAGAAAGTTGTTCTTTTTTCCCTGTTTAACGGTTTCGCCGTTTCGCCGTTTCGCCGTTTCGCCGTTTCGCCGTTTCGCCGTTTACCTGTTTTGCCGAGCTCCCGGGAGCTCGGCATTCTTTTTATTATGATTCAAGAAAAAACCACTCTCTGCGGAGTGGTTTTTTCTTGAATGGTAACAGTAAACCCAACTACTACATATGATGATGATCCGCAACTTCCTTTCGCATTTTTGCAATAATCTCTGATGCCGCTTGCTGGCCTCCAAGACCAAAAGCAAGACCGATTGAAAGCGCAAGTGCCGTTACAACGCCCATAAAGAGCATCTGCAAAAGGGGTGCCGCAATACCGAGTTGGAAAAGCGCCGCGAGAACAGCAAATATCCAGACCGCCCATTTTGTAATTGTGCCGAGAAGATTTGCCGATTTCAATTCAGCCGCGCGAGCCGAGCTCGCCACAAGCTTTTGCATTGCGTCGCCTATAATGACCGCCGCGATCAAAATCAAGACTGCTACGATTACGCTCGGTAAATACGACAAGACAACATTCTTTAAGAAGTCGGTAACCTGGCTCAACTCCAACACCTCAAGCGAAGCGAGGAGAAAAACTATGACGATAAACCACTGTACCAAGACGCCGAGAAACTTCCCTATATCAAGGCGTATGCCTGCTTTTATAAAGTAGGTTTCAGCATTCGCCTTACGAATAAGTGAATCAATCTTAAGCGCGCGGACAATTTGCGCCACGACACGACCAATAATATTCGCGACTATAAGACCGATAACAAATATGATAAGCGCTATCAGCAAATTTGGAATAAAATTTGCAATACCTTCCCAAACACTTTCAAATGATGTTCGAAGACCGTTACTCAATGATTCAAACATATACAATATGATTAATTGGCTCAAAAGAGCCTATTTATAATAAAATCCTTATTCGACAAGGATCCTTAATACCCGGCTAAATTTTAACACTACTGGGACTTTATGGTAGGGCTATGTGGAAAATGCAAAATCAGGCGTCAAGCTTCAAACCTAGCCGGTCTAAAATACGCCTGTGAGGAAAATCAAGGATATCGCGCACCAGCTTGTCGCACATTGCGAGGCGATACTGAAAATCAGACGTCTCCAGCACCGCGAAAGTCAATTCCTTCCCAATTTCTGCCTCCATATTTTTTATCACATTATCAAGCACGCGCTCTTTTAACCTATCGCCTACAACCAATATATCAACCCTACTGTCCCATTTCTGAATAAATACTCCGGCAACAGCGACAAAACGCACCTTCCCCGCCTTTCCGAGGCGACGGACGATTTCTTCTTCGCGAAGCAAGATGGTATTTATGAGCAAACTCTGCAATTGCTTGATATACATAAACCTTTCATTCAGAATCCAGCCCCGAGTTTTCTTTTTTTTAACCCCCTTTTTAGACGCAGTCTCCTTTACAAAAACCTTGGGGTTGATGAGTTTGACTTTTTCCAGCACTGCCGTCTGGCGCTTTGCTTCTTTTTGAGAGATATGCGCACGCTCAATAACGTTGAAAAGATCATATGCGACTCCGGGATTAAAAAGAAAAAGGCGCATAATTTTCACCTTTGCTTCCGAGCCAAAAATTTTTCCTAGGGTTTCCATCCCATTAGAGGCAGGTCGCGGTCATCCGCACATGCAGGCTAGTTATTAATTTTTCCGTAATGTAAATTATCATATTGTTTCTTCTTATTTCAGCGACCGCGGCCTCTAACGGGATCCATTATAAAAGCGCAAATCTCGACGTGTCAGGCGAGAGTATTGCAAAAGAATTAATGGCCGTATTGTAGCATTGAAACGCGTCAATAAAAGTGTTGACCTTTATACTTTTGTGATGTAGTTTGAATTGAGGAAGTCGCAACTGAATAACAGTATGAAGACAAAAATATCTTTACCAGAAGAACTACTTGAACAACTTCGGAAAATTGCAGCTGAAAAGAACAAAACACTGGAGCAACATGTCGAAAGTGTTCTGTACCAGCACGTCTGTTTTGAAGCCGTGGCAAAGTTTGCCAAACCTACTTCGCAAACTAAGCCGAAGTAGTAAGTATCCGGGAAACCCTCCGGCAGGACATATAAAAATCCTGCTCCACCGCCCTAAAGGACGGTTTTTTAATTTCAAAAAAACTGTACGATATATCGTACAGTTTTTGTTTTTTATTGAATTTTTTTGCGAAAATGCTCTAATGGGTAAAATCTGGTCTTTATATGCAAAAACTTTTGCCGAATGATATCCCACTTTCAGAAATCAAAGGTATCGGGAACTTTTCACCAATCGAAAACAATGTCGCCTGGGCGATCGTCAAATTCTGCCAAGTTGGGAATACTTGGCGGGAATTTACTGCCGAGGATTTGCAACCTTTTATATTGATGCGCTTCATCTCCTACATTCTCGATAGCATGATGATAGGGCACGAACTTGTGGAAAAAAGGGGCAATTTGTACACCGCAACCGATAAATTTATTTCCGGCCTTATGAACCAAAACATCTCGTGAGGTGTTTTTTTCGTCTAATTCAGGATATCACAGATCGTCTCTAATACTTTAATACAAAAATCATACGATATATCGTATGATTTTTGTTTTTGTCGATTATTCTCTCTATTCCGAAATCTATATTCCTGATTCCAAATTCTACTACTTGAGTTCAACTTTAGCTCCTGCTGTTTCCAATTTCTTCTTAATTTCCTCTCCCCTCCCCAGTTTTAGAGAATTTTATTTCTTTATTGCGAGATAGAGAGATTCATACTCTCCGAAAAAATAGTTTAACGTCAGTGAAACTGGGGAGGGACTTCTCTTTGGAGTAAAGAGATTATTTAAGCTCTACTTTGGCTCCCGCTGCCTCGAGTTTAACTTTTATTTGCTCGGCCTCTTCTTTCTTTACTCCAACTTTAAGGTCTACCGGCGCTCCGTCAACAAGGTCTTTTGCCTCCTTGAGGCCAAGCGCAAACGCTTCTTTTACAACCTTAATGACCGCAATCTTTTGAGCACCGCTGTCAGCAAGATGAATCGTGTAGGTGCTCTTTGCTTCAGGAGCCGCTGCGGCTGCCGTTGGCGCTGCCGCGACCGCTGCTGCCGATACCCCGAATTTTTTCTCGAGTAATTTTACCAATTCATTCAAATCAAGGACCGACATAGTGTCAATCGAATCAACGATTGATTTAAACTTTGCCGGCACCTCTACTACTGTTGTTTCTTCTGCCATTTTAATTAGTTATTAGTTGATAGTTTTTAGTTTCAAGTAAAAGCAAATTATGCTTTCTTTTTCGCAATCTCGCTTAATGCCACCGCAAACCCCTGTATTGGAGAATTGATGACATTGAGGAACTCGGCGAGAAGGGTCTGTCGTCCAGGAATTGAGGCGATCACCGTCATTTCACTCTTCGACATGTACGCGCCTTCGAACACTCCTCCTACAATCTCAAACTCCCCCTCTGTCTGCTTTTTTGAACCCTGTGATTCTCGAGCAGGGGCGATAAGATCTTCACCGTACGCAAGTGCGAGTTCTCCCTCGAGTTCCGGCATCGTGCCTGTAAGCGTGAGGCCGCTGAGAGCTCTTTTAATGAGCGTCTTCTTGGCGACATAAAGTCCCACTCCAGCATCGCGCATACTGCGGCGAATCTTTGATGCGTCTGCGACGGTAACTTTGTTGAATTTTACAAAGACTAGGGATTTATTCTTTTGAATAATGCCATCCAATTTTTCTAGAATTTCTTTTTTCTTTTGTTTTGTTATAGCCATATGATGATCCGAAATCTGTAATCTTTAATCTTTAACCAATTCGATCTGGTTAAGGATTAAGGATTTTAGATTAAGGATTTTTAAGATCGACCTTTATATTAGGACAAGGTCTTCCGCAAAATGCGGCTAGAGTAACCTCGGCAGAACTTATGGTTAGTTTTTAAGTTAAGAAGTTTATTAGTCGAAAAGTTTAAGACTTAACAACTAACAAACTTATCAACTAACGAACTAACTTGTCTGCTGTCTTTGGCCTAATAGAATGAGTCTATACAAGTTTATAAAAAAGTCAAAATTTTGATGACATCGGCACACGTCCGAATAGACACACGTCTGGGCGGACAACTTTTCCGGACGAGTGTCGAATCTAACGCGGGAGAAAAGCGTGTCTTAAAGTATCGGGGATAGAAGCATCAAACGCGGATACTTGACACCGCAAAACATTGCTACTTAACATTGCTCTTATATGATCAATTTCAAATATACTATAATTCCGCTATAGCAGAATTATAGTATATTTGAAAACGGCGAAAGTTTTACATTTGCCGCACAGTGGAGCTACGAGAAATTGAGCTGGGGACTGCGAGGAATTGGTTTGATGAATCACCCCACCGCAAGCGGTGAGGAATTCTTTTTGATTAAAACCAGCTCTTCTTTTCCACAGCGGACTGACGGGATATTGGCGGACGGTCTTTTATTTTGGAAACCTTTCCGATTCAACGTTGGTACACCTTTCGCCAAAGCACTAGAGCGTGGTTCGACCGCGGTCTTGCAAACTCCAGTATCCGCTATCACCTCTCGATTCAGAACGCTCTCCCGGCAAAGCGGGTCCGCCACTCTCCTAGGATTTTGTTACCGAGCAAATTCAATTACGGCCGTGGCTTCCTGATTTCGCATCTCATAAAAACCTGTAACAATAAAGAGGAGAAAGCTTAGGCTAAGAATCGCCACAAATATTCCTGCAAAATGAAAGAAGGAGCGATCAAAGAGTTTAAACATGAATCAATTGTATAGGGTCGTATCTTGCTTGTGTATAAGTATGGGGATAAGTGGCTAAAACATTTGCGCCGCGCAAATGTTCGCCCGGCCAACCCATATCTGATATGGTTTGCTTAGGGGGATAAGTACGCCACTCCCTCGATGACACAATCAGCTTGATCGCCACCGATACATTAGGTGAGTTTGTGCTGTTTCTAAGGCGGAAATGCTCGCGCTAGGAAGAATATTTCGCAAGTAGTGCTTTCAGTTCAGAATTTTGAGGGTAAATCTTCAGTCCACCATCGACAACCGCCTTTGCTTTTACCTTGTTATTCAACACATTCGCGTAAAACTCCGCAAATTTAAAATACGTGGAAATCTGCGAAGAGTCGCTCGATAGGGCCTTTGTATAATTTTGTTCAGCCTTCACATTATTTTTTATGTCATAGGCATAAATATCACCGAGATTCACATACGCAAGAAAATGATCAGGAGATACTGTCGTTATATAAGTCCACACCTCTGCGGCCGCGAAATAGTCTCCTGCGACCTTCCAATTGTTGGCAAGGCTGACCCAAAGACTAAGGTTATTCGGGTCCTTGAGGATGAGTGCCTTAATATTTTCGATATTTTTTGTGAGCTGTATTTTTGCGGAAGCGGGATACGAGGCTGGGATAGTGACTTTGCGATTGAACGTCGGATAACTTTGTGCTTGAGTAGCAGAGTTTTGCGCGACGGGCACGTTCTTGGAATCTACAATTTCAACAGTCACACCATCAGGGAGGCCGCTAATTGCCACATCGCCGCTCGGCGTTGATACGATAGTCTTGGTTGAAGTGGCGCTTTCGGTAACGAGGAAATCTTCGGTATCTGTGAGATCTTTTTTGTTATCAAAAACAAAATAAGCTCCCGCGATTAGCACGATAACAAAGAAAGCGACCCACCGTGACTTCAATTTTGCGGTGTTGGGATTGTCCATAAGTAATCAGTATTATAAAGGCGCTTTGCGCAAAGGACAAGCTCTTCATTTTGTTAGAAGTAAGAGAAATTCATACAATTCGGACAACAAAAAACCGCCCATTGGGCGGTTTTTTGAAAGTCTCTTTTGGAGAACTTAGGCCTAACTAGCGAGACAATACTTCGGCGGTGAGGTTCGTGGTTGGAAGACCAGGAACTCCGTAGCCGTTAGCAAAGTCTTTCGCAGCTGCCGTGACAGACGTCGTCGAGTTTGGAGACCAGATGAAGTCATCATTCGAGGTGTCAGCATCAATTTCGGTTGCTGACTCCATGAAGCACTTCGTCGAATCGGCCAAACATAGACCTGACGATGTCGTCGAAGCGTATGCCGAGTCTCCTTGAAGCTGTGTAGATACCGATGCGCCTGTTGTTGCGCCTGCTACCGTACCGCGAACTTCAAAGTATCGAGACTGTCCTGCCGGAACCTGAACAACCGTATCTGCCGCCGCTGATGTCTGTGCGGTGACGTTGAGGTCGGTTGATGCAGATACCCAGGTTGTGTTAACGGACGACGCCAAGAGGTCTGTCGCAAGCAATTGACCCTGTGAACTCAAGCCAGAAACTGGTGTTGAGAAAGCTGAATCAGTGTATGCGTAGACGTTAACTCCTGTAACCGATGCTGTTGTCGTTGCGATTCGAAGTGTGAACTTGTAGATTCCCACGTCGCCCACCGCGTCAGCCGTAACTCGGAACCGGAGCAATGACTGCTCACCGTTCGAGAGTGTGTTTGTCGGTACCGCAATCTTTGCGACTGTAGGTACTGACTTAAATACACGCACTCCTGAAGAAGCGGTATCAGACGTTGAACTATGGTTAATAGTTGTACCCGAAGCAACTCCTACACCTTGTGTACCTGTCGGGTCAGTGCCGTCATAATCAACTGCAATCAAGTGACCTGAAGTACCTGGTTGTGACGTGCCGATTGCGGCAAGTTCAGCCTTCAACGTAAGGATCTTATCTGCATCCTTGTTGACGCGAACCGGAGCAGTCAACGTTGAAGTTGCATGAGTCGAACTTCCTGCAAAAACTACTTCACCAACTTGTGTTGTACCATCCCAAACGGTAACTCGTGTTACATCGCTTGCTGATGAAGATGATGTGTTCGTCAATTGAAGTGCGATTTTTGTAAGATCGATTGCTTCATTCGTTGCTCGGAATTTCAACGATCCTACTGTAACACTCTGCCCTGCAGCCGCCGCAATGTACGAAGGACTGGAAGGGTCGAGAGAAACAGTGAGAGATCCGCCTGCAGACAATGTCATCAATTGACCAGCTGAATCATTCTCCGTGATTGTTGCAGTCTGTCCTGAAGTAAGGCCGGTAGCTGTTGGAGATGACGATGAGTCATAGCCCCATGAGAAGATGCCAGTTGAACCTGCCGCAATATCGCACTTAAGAGCGAGAGTCTTTACTGTTCCTTTCTGAACTGTAAATCCTCCAGAAACCGTGAAGGTTGTTGAAGAAGCTGCCGCAGAAGGATCTACCTTATTTGAGCTTGTTGATAGGTCTGTTGCTCCGTCAAAGAGTCGGCAGTTTTTGATATTCGTTGCTGTGTTTCCGCCAATGTTGTATTCAAGCGGAAGAGAGTTGAATCGAATATCTTCTCCAGAAGCTGTGGCATCAAGCTGGTAGTTGGCAAAAGTAAATCCATTTGCTCCCGAAACTACAGTCTGTGCTACAGGGTTTGAAGAAACGCTAATTGTTACCGCCGCCGCCTTTGCCGTCATGGTGTTTGCCGCTACTGCTGTAGTAGGCGAAGGGGTAACAGTGTTTCCTGTTGTTTGACCTGTAACTGATGTCCAGTCTGAAGAAGGTGTTGTTGAAGCCGCGATTGTTACATTGTTCGTAAAATCTGTTCCGAGCTTTCCTTTCAAACTGTATACACCCTTTCCTACTGGGAAAGTAATAGTGTCAGTGAAAGTAAACTTTCCGTCGCCGGCTGTTGAAGCCGCGCTTCCGTCA
>Ga0209542_10010025_pt1 | contig 17223 bp, 16 predicted proteins | sample RifCSPhighO2_01_FD_184028 | JGI IMG/M metagenome (GOLD analysis project Ga0209542, IMG submission 184028) | Soil microbial communities from Rifle, Colorado - Rifle CSP2_plank highO2_0.1 (SPAdes) (version 2) | ecosystem: Environmental > Terrestrial > Deep subsurface > Rock core/Sediment ...
TACATATAGGGGATCATTACCGGTCATGACCAATGGGTCATTTGTCTATAAGCTTGATGGACACTGGGTCGGTATCGAAGTCGTCTGGAATCTGCAAGGCGAGGATGACGAACACTACTCAACTACCCTAGAATCCAAAGCAACCATTATTGTTGAAAAAGGACCACAGGATAAGCATCAAAGGATATATGTAAAACCCACCAATGGTGAAAGTAGTACTGATTTTATGAAAGCACTTTCCACACAGGTGGGAACATTGACAAGGAGGGGTATTACAGGTGCAAGTATTGGAGCGTATGTTACAAATAGAAACGGCTATGAAGTCATTATTCCAGAGCTACACTTCACCAATCACTTCGCGCACTTTACTGAAGTCGCAGAGCAAGCATTCCGGTATGTGGCCGGAACAGAACCATTCCCAAGAGAGGTGGAATACAGCAGGCTCCTGACAAAATATCACTTGACAACGCAAGCATTGAAAGCCGCAAGGGCAAACATGGGGAGATAAAAATGTCAACAAAGAAACCAATATCGCTGGCAGCGGTCGGCTTAGCGGTTGATGACCAGGTCTATCACGCAAAACCAGGAGTTGCCTATGCTCAAATTAGGGAAAAAGTGCCTGGCTTTCCGGTAGATGAGGGGGGCTTAAATGAAACTGATGATGCAGAGATCTTTGAAAGGTCCACAAACCAGATGGCCGGATCTGGTTTGTTTAGAGAAGATCCCAATGGCATCAAAGGGATGTATGTTGAGAGAAATCCAGGTGGCGGGTTGAATGCTTTGCTGTTCGTTGCTGGCTATGCGCGCCAGTTAGGGCTGCCGAGCACAGGCGGTTTCTTTGCGCTGGGAACCGATGGTGGAGAATATGATACTTCTGCAAAGTATCTGATAGAAAGCGGCGAAGCAGCAGGCATAGACATGTCAGGATGCTTCCCATTAAAGGGAGGAACAGCAAGAACTGTTGCGGTTGTGAGAAAGACAGAATCAGGTGATTTGGAGAGAAGTTTTATTCACTCGCCTGGTGTTGCTAACAATGCATATGCACCTGATTATATGGGAGCCGCAGATCCCTGCCAGATTCAGGCAGCAACATTTTACTATCTGAACATTGCACGTTCGATGTGCTTGAGATCAGGCACAGGTATACGGGTTCTGTTTGAAGAGTTTAAGAGACGTAAAACCTTAACAGTTCTTGATACAGGAGGAGACCTAAAAAGGATGAGGAACATAGGACTTGATGGCTATTGGGGGCCTTACCTTGGAAGATCTATCGATATATTTGCACCAAGCGCAAAAGAAGCATATCATTTAACAGGAAGAATGCCCTTTGAACGGATGGCTGTGCAATTGGGCTATGCTGAAAGTGGACCAGGCATAGTAATTTTTAAGAATGGGCCTGCCGGGAGCACTGCATTTACGTGGGATAATAATAATTTGTCTGACCTTAGCCAAGTAAGTGGGGGCAGTAATCATGATTGGACATATACAACTTCCATCGTACCCTCGTTTGATGTGGAAGAGGGCGGAGCAAGTGTCGGAACTGGAGACAAATCATTAGCAACCGGAATTGTCCGATTAATCACAAGAAGAGTTTCCACACCTAAAGAACTTTTGATTGCAATTAATGCAGGTGGTGCCCTAGCAGTCCAGGGAAAACCTCTTACCCAAGCAAACTTAGATGATATTCTAAAAAATGGTATACCCCGCTTTTTCTAGGGTGTTGTTACCATCTTAACAATATCTTTATAAACAAACATTTTGTTCTTAACTTAAATGTGAGGTGTAATTAAAATAGATTGTTACGCCAAACCAATATAATCAAAAAATTCTCTCAGAGAATTTTTTGGTCTTTGCGATTTACAGCGCAAACCCAGCATTTTGCTGGGAGGCAAAAAGCGTAAACTATTGATTCCGGAAAATAAACACAAATATTTGGATGTCAAAATGTCAAAGCTAAAAGTAGGCGTACTAGGAGCAACCGGCATGGTTGGCCAGAATTACATCAGGCTATTGGAAAACCATCCTTGGTTTGAAGTTTCTTATGTAGCTGCGTCTCCCAAATCAGCTGGTAAATCCTATAAGGAAGCACTGGCAGGAAGATGGGCAATGCAAACACCGATTCCAAGAAGTATAGAGAACTTAATAGTCCACGATGTATCTAAAGTTGAAGAAGCAAATGAGGTAAGCTTTGTATTCTCGGCAGTTGAGATGGAAAAAGATGAGATTAGAGATATCGAAAACCAATATGCCGCAGCAGGCATTCCGGTTGTTTCGAACAATTCTGCCCATAGGTGGACCGATAATGTCCCTATGTTGATTCCTGAAATAAACCATGAACATATCAATATAATCCCTGAGCAGCAGAAAGCACATGGGTGGGAGAAAGGATTTGTTGCAGTTAAGCCAAATTGTTCGGTGCAAAGTTACCTAACGCCAATCTACGCCCTGCTCAAAGCAGGATACGCAATAGACAAGATGATCATAACCACCATGCAGGCCATCTCAGGAGCAGGAAAAACTTTTGACACCATGCCTGAAATAATAGATAATGTGATTCCTTATATAGGCGGCGAGGAAGAAAAATCAGAGAAAGAGCCCCTAAAGATATTGGGCAGAATAGAGAAGGGCAGGATCAAGAACAATGATACAATAACAATTTCTGCCCATTGCAATAGGGTTCCAGTTACCGATGGTCACATGGCATGCGTAAGCGTCAACTTCAAGGGCAACATTCCAACAGTAGATGAAATAAAAAGAATTTGGAAAGAATTTAAATCAGTGCCGCAGGAGTTAGACCTCCCCTTTTCCCCTCAGCAGCCTATAATCTATGAGGAAGAGGACAACCGGCCTCAGACCAAACTGGACAGGAACAACGATAAGGCAATGGCTGTCACAGTCGGCAGGCTAAGGCCCTGCAACATCTTTGACATAAGGTTCGTCGGATTATCCCACAACACAGTGAGGGGTGCAGCAGGTGGCGGCATATTGAATGCTGAACTGCTCTATAAGAAAGGATATATCAAATAGCTATTTCTTTCGTTTCCTGGAATGTTCCTGCTGAATAAGTTTTCTCTTAGTAATTGCTCCAAACAAAGCCACCAATAGTCCGATGACTAAGAAAGCAAAAGCAAAGTCATATCTTTCAAAAGCCCCCGAATACACAAAAGACAAGAAAATGAATAATATAGAAGCAGCAAGGTATAAGTCGCCGATCGTCCGTCTTCTCAGTTTCATTTTAAAAAAAGTAAAAAAAATAAATTTATGGTGCTTTCGCAACCAAGCTTCCGGTTGTGGTCTTGGAGAATCCATCTGAATCAGTAAAGACCAGGGTGATGTCTCCCTTGATTTTAGCGCCACTTGCAGTCAATGTTGCACAGGTTCCTCCACCGCTGAATGTGAGCGTTGAAGAGTTGTCTGCGGTAACTGCAGTATCTGCAGCTAAGGTGCAACTATTTGCTCCCTGTGAGATTGATGAACCGCTTGCTTCTAGCGTAACTGCCTCAGCGAGTGAGTTGGATACCTTCAGCTGTATACTGGTACCAGAAGACACGCTGAACTTATCGCAGAACAGACCGCTTCCTGAACTAATGACGCACTTCTCAGGCAAGAATGTATCCGGATTCAATACTCCGAAATATGCCAGTGCACCAATAGCTACCAAGACAACCAAGATAGCCCAACCATAGGTCATCAAAAATTCCATGGCTGCTTGTCCTTTCCTTGCCATTTTTTCACCTCGTTTAATGGACTGAATTATATGTAAATGGTCACTGGCAGAGCACCTATTTAAATCTTTTGGTTTTATATACTAGTATACTATTTTGTCTACTCAGGATATGACAGTCCGACAACATCATAAGTGCTTAGATGATCCCCATCAAGCTTAACCCAGGAGGGGGTGAGATTAATGCGGTATTCGCCATTAGTCATACCTACCCAATAATAATGGTCAACCAGACTGCTCTGGGTATGTATTTCTGAACCTGAAAAGCCAACGCTTTCCAGCTCCTTTAGGTTAACCAGACTTTCAATGCCGCAGCATGAAGACCCTGAAAGATTGCTTTCAAATCTCATAAGAAAACTGGGAGCATCCGGGTTAAATGTGTAGTAGGAATCATTGATATGGTCCATGAAGTTATCCACATACCAGGTGTCCCCCTGTTTGTAGGTGTAATTGTCTCCATAGGGTGTGATATTTATTATATTAGTGATTCGGCCTAAGCTGTACACCACATACAATGGATCTTCAAATTCTGCTATCTTTACCTGAGTTTCAATAATCTCTTCCCTCTCCCATGAGGCAATGCCGGTTGAATCAGAAACATTGATGCTAAGATTTACCCATACCGAAACTTTCCATGGCTCTATTTGATACGCCCTTACCTCATGCAGCTCCACACCAGCTTCAATATTGAGCTTGGAAGCTTCAGACTGCACATTCTCAATCCAGCTTGTGAACTTGGATGCGACCATAAGGCTTGAATTTATGCCTTCAACTGTTCCATTGAGCAAGGCTTCCTTAAAGCTGTGCTCGCTGTCATTCAAGAAAGTACCAGTGTTAATGACCCTTTGCTCCATGGCCATTATGGAACGAAAAGAAGAGATGTACAAGCCTCGCTCAAGATCGCGCTGCAGATCCTTAATAAAATCATTCATGGAATCAACTCGCATTTCAGTCACTGCCATCTTCTCACCAAGCCTGCTGTAGCCGGGAATGACGAAAACAAAGATAAATATAAGCAGGAATCCAATGGTCAATATAGTGAAGTACATGCCCTTCTTGTTCATTTCCACACCCTCACCTCAAAGATAGTTGGTCCCCACATGAACGGTATCTTCCCGATGGAGAACGATTCTACCCCTATATCTCCAGATCCGAATTTGACGAAGAGCATGCCATCATCATCAAAGTCAAGCTGGGAGAAGAGATGACAGACAGCATTGTCAATCGCATCGGTGTTATGATCAATATTGCAATTGGATGTATTGGTGAAGATACAGGTCTTGGAACCGGTATAGGTCTCGGGTATAGGTACCGTTGTTTGGCTCCCATCATCAAAAGTTACTGTCCATGAGCACCCATCAGCGCTGCCGAACACGCCCGTATAATTGATCTGCAGATCGATACCTAATGTATATATCACTCTATTGTCTGGAGAACCAATTGAAATGTTGCCAGGCCCTTGCGCGGTAGAAACATAAACGCTGTTATTCCCTGAGCTGACATAACTAATGGGCACATTGAGTGTGTACGGATCTCCTAATAAAGAATATTGGAGTCCATAATGTGAAAGATTGTAGAAATAATTCCAAGGTGTGGTTTCATTCTTGATGGCAGCTCGGTCAGTCCATCGCTGGCCAGAGTAGGAAGTTAACTTGGCGTCATACACTACAGTGCCGGGGGGCACCTCAAAATCAGCCGCGCTTATACTGTTTCCAAATGGATCGCTTTCCAAGGTGACAGGCAGCCTCCCATACTGAGAGGACACCCCTTCTGGAGTGTAGTCCAAGGAGATATAGGAATCGGTATAAAGAATGGTACTTATATTACCGGTTATATTTGCAGCCTGTTCCTCAAACTGGAGCTCAATGATGTTATTAGCTATCGTACTATAAATCGAGGTGAGCTCCTCTGCATTGTTTGCGTTGTAGGCATGGCTGCAGTCATCACAGCATGCAATGCTCTGCATGGTTCCAGTTTCAGCCCCGCTGCCAAATGCCACTGAATAAATCCTGATACCATAATCCTCAAAGGCCCGGCAGGCTTTTTGTACTGCCTCATTATCGGCATTAGCAGAGTCATAGCTGCTCCGATGGCCTATCTTAGTGTTTGCCTGTCCATCACTCATAACCAACATTGACATATACCGGTCATAAGTATAGGTAGTATTGCTCCATCGCAGTGTAAAATTCAGATTCTGGAACTGCCAGCCATCATTAGTGCCTGAAGTAAGCTGGCATCCATCAACTGTTCCTGAAGTGATGCGAATATCGACAGTAGAATCATTCAATGCGTATAAGGGGACATCAAAACTGACATTATTCCACAGATTTCCTTCATAGTATCTCTGCTCGTCCATCCGGCCGATATAATTATTGTTGACGAATACACAGTCATAATAATTTGGAGCAGAACCCAATGCATCAAAGGTAAGCACACCAGATTTCATAAATTCAGGCATAACACCCGGATTGAATGAAGTAGTATATGATAGAGAACTCTCTCCCAAGGTCACTGGTCCAGCTAAAAAGTGATTGGATTTCTGTATGTCAACAGGCCACTCCCATGCAACGAGCTGCACATTCTTGAAATCCCAATCATCCTGCTCTCCTGAGGTTCCGAAGCAATCGTAGATGTTTGCGCCTGTTAAGGTTATATTGTTGGTACCAGTCTGCTCGACAGAATAGCTTATGCTCACATCCTGCAATAGAGGAGTTACATTACCGTCAGTAGTGCTCATATTTGCCCTCCATTGGATATACCTGCCTGGTGCTTGGGCTACAATGCCAGAAGAGGTATAAACTGAGTCACCCCAGCCATAATTATCCCAGGTTGCATCAGGCGATGCACTATTGCCTGTCCTAATCTCTATGACTATGTCTGTTCCAGGAGGCACACTTTCAGTCCAGGTAATAGTGCCCCATGTGGCTGATCCTCCTGAATCAAACACCGGAGACAATAGTAAACCAGTAGGGACATAACTTTGTGATATGCCTGCCTCAACTTCTTCATCACCATAGGAGATAAAAGAATCAGTTAATGAAAGGTATTGGGCTTTGATCCAATCAGCAGACAATGCTTTATTGGTCAGACGAAGTTCATCAATAAAACCATCATAATCGTCCTCTCCACTAGTCCCAGAATGCATACGCGTGTCTCCAAAACCTATCTGAATATTTCCGGTGTTGCTGTATAATCTCCTTCCGTCACCAGATGAGAATTCCTGTCCATTCAGGAACCCTTTGAGGCAGTCAGCGCATGCGGAATTATCCCCATCCTGTAGCCCCAATACAGCATAATACCAGGTTCCGGTATTGATGCCAGCACTCAACCAAGTCCCATCCCAATTGCTCTGGCTAGAATCCCTATTCCACCCACCTACGTAAAGGGAAGTGCCAGTTACATATAGGTTTAATCCCTTGGTGCTGCTTCCTTGCTCATAGAGTATATCCTTACTGGCGCCTGAGCCTATGGTATCTGCCTTGAATAATATCTCAATGGTTTTATTGTCCCAGGGACCACCTGTATTTATCAGGTTTGAATTTGCGACCAAGTGACGGTCATTGCTGCCATCATACCAATATGAGCTGCCAGTCGCTGCAGGACAGTTCGTACAGCTCAGGTCATTATTATTAGGAGAAGAATCCTGATTTGATGCCATATGCCATACTGCGGCATAGTCGCCCCAGACAGAACTGCTTTGATTATCTGCTGCAGCAGGATTTCCATAATACATCCATACGTAGTCTGCATTGGAAGATCCGGCAATAGAAGGAACCTTGACCCATACTGAAGATATGCCTGATTCATTCCATTTCTCAATTTCGTAAGGCAACAGCATGCCGGCACTATTTGTGAAGCGAAGGTCCTGTCCTTGATTCTGAGTTTGGCTATAATCAACCCTGCTGTTATCCAATGAAATAATAACCGGGAAGCCTTCAAGGATTTCACTCTGCGCACTATTATCAAAAGTTAATTTCCGCCGTTTTGTATAATCACTGTCCATCCAGGCACCCTCAAGGTTGAGCTGAGCGCTTCCTGGTACACTATTTACATCTATATCAGAAAGACTGCATTGTTGGAACTCTGCCTGGGAAGAGATGCTCCATAATCCGGAAACTGCGCCTGAGGACGGAAGCCACTCCTCCAAAATAGGATAACTGCAAGTGTGCCATCCGGTGCTGCCATCATCATTAGATTCGCACAGTCTGCCAAGGTAATGGTCATTGAAAAATACACAATCCTTGTAGTTGTTTTCTGTATCAATGCTGCGTGCAAACACATTGAGCTGAGCTTTTACAAAAGCAGAATGATTTACAGTGAGGTCCAAATTTTCTGTTACTGATACAGGACCGCTGTCCCCGACATGATATTCAGTCTGATCCTCAGCAGTCTTTTGGTTGCTGCCGTGCAGCATCTTGTTCTCTACTAAGAGCTCAGCTGCAGACACAATGCCGCACGATATACATGTGTAACCGCACCATTCTCCATAATAATCATCAATGTGCTGCTGTAAGGTGTTATTTTCATCAGTGAGGTACGTAAAGGAACAGACAGGGTTTGACCGCATGCCATAACCAATCAGTCCTACAGTATTTCCCTCAACCGAAAGCATCTCATTGATGAATGTTCGATCAGAGCTTTGGGCTACCTTATCCCTGCGCTCATGGCACGTAGCAGTCGAATCGCAGATGCCTGGAGTTGAGCAGCTGATTTCAACATCGCAGGCGTTCATGGAACCAGTGCGGTCTGTGGTAAGAACAGCATCTGATTTGCCCCCTAGAGTGAAACTGACGTTTCGTATCCCGAGACGAAGCGGAACAGTCCGCATACCTAAGGAAGTAAAATCTAACAAAGAACTGATATAGGTGGAGTTGAGCAGTATCTGCTGGCTTGAAGCAGACGCATTGATTTCCACAATAGTAGAATTACCCACAGAAAGGAAAACCGGAGCATTGGATAAGAGATGGAGGAATATCTCAGCCCCATGTAAAGTGCCAGGCACATAAAATGAGTCATATACATTTATTATTCCTTCAATACCTGGAAACCAATAAGTGGATTCCCCCGCATCATTATAAAGATCAAGCTCGGTTGATGCATAGGTAAACCTGATATACCCACCACCGATATAACCATGGGAAGTATCATTGAAGAAAAGCTCAACGGTATTGGCACCCGAATGCAGGTTCAAAAGGTAAGATGCCTCCATATCCCAATGGTCAGCGGAAAGGTTTGATGCGTTGGTGGCGCTCACCCCAAAATATCCCGCATATTCTCCATTAAGGAATAGGGTGAAATTAGCGCTTGCATCAAGTTCCAAATATCCTGAGGTAACATCATTAATTCCGGATGGAAGCTGCAGTATCCTGGTTATGTTTCCCTCTCCGATGTATCCTCCAAAGTAGATGTATACCGATGAGGTCATCTCATTTATGCCGGAAAGGAATACCCGGGAAGTGAGCCCTTCCACAGCCCTGTCTTTCTCTATACCTGAGATCATCTGTTTGGAAGAGATCAGCTGATGCACGCTGTTATTAGAGGATACAAACAACGGATCAGAGTATCCTTCAATGTATACCCCGATAGTGAACTGACGAGGAGTAAGACCTTCAATAGTGAGGTTTAGCAGTTTTTGTGCCCTATATTCATCACCCGCCACCTGAAAACGGAGCACCTGCTCAATGATGCTCCGGTTATAGTTGGTGATGTTGCTGGTGTTGAGCAGTGTCTGAACATCGCTGTTGTTGATCTCTACAAGAGTCAGGGTAGACAAAAGCTGGATTATATCTGAAGAATAATAGACCGGATTGGTGGCCTCTTCCTTGTTGATGTAAAACACGGGTATCAATACCAAGACTGCCAATATGAGCATAACTGCGATCAATGCATCCAAACTGTAGAAGAATCCTTTTCTTACCATACGTACAGCACCATTTTTATTATCTCTGAATTATAGGACACGAAGCGGACAATTCTGATGACATTATCAGGATCCGCAGCGCTGTAGTCTGCGCCAATGCGGGATACGCCATGTATGGTCAAAGTCGCATTGGTTCGGTCCTCAAAAAAAACTTCAAAGTTGTGGGATGTCGACAACAGATGTTTGCTGGTGGTATAATCGGCAGCCGCCAACGCAGCGAAGCTATCTATCTTTGTTTCGTCCAATGCAAGGCTGCCATCAGTAAGCCCGATGAGGCTGACATTGCTTTCAGTCCAGTTGGCTGGATATCCAGCAGAAACTAAATAGTTTGAGACAACCTTAGCATCCAAGACCAAATCATTGATGTCTTGCTGTTGTCTGTTGAGTTCAAACAAACCCTGTTGGTAGAATATGAAGAGAGCTCCTACTAAGATAACAATCGCTACAAAAAAGTCTATGCTCCATACCTGAGCCTTAGTTGAGGTAAATGATTCCATTTGCTTTCCTGATTGTGTTAGTGCCTAAAGTAAAATTGCCGACTACTGGAGGGATGGTCCGCCAAAAATCATCATCCATCACATGAAGCACAATCTCGTCCCCTTGGATAGTGAGTGTATATTCCTTATTGACTATCCGCTGTGGAAGCGTAAACTCCCGGGAATACCCATCTAAGACCCGCGCTGCCAGATGAACTTCTTTCTGGATCTTGACTACCACATCCTCTGCCCGCAGCAGTATCTTCTGCTTGTTGGTATCAGAGGCCTGGGAGCCAAAAATCCCCATGATGATTGCAAACAGCAGCAGAAGTATTCCTGCCAGAACCATAAATTCCATGGCACCCTGTGCCCTTAGGTGCTGTTTATCCACACATACCCCCCCTTCGCCTCAATGGTAACAAAATGAAAACCAGGTGTGATGGCTAAGTCTCCTTGCAGTGGAACAGAAGAGGAATAGAAAATATCAGTATCGCCGCTCTGGGTCTTGACATTGAAGGTAAGCTGCTGACTGTTTATCGTAACCGAATTTACCCCAGTGGGAATGTACACTTTAAGCGTTGTCTTCGAAGGCTCTCCAAAATAATACATAGACTCAGAAGTATCCACCACTTCCTTCACTATTCTATCCAGTTGGTTGGTGTTGATTACATCTTCAACCTGGCGGGAATAATAATGGGACATCACCAGAAGAAAACCGGCAATGAGTGTTGCCATCCCCACAATAAGCATATACTCAAGACTAATCTGACCTCTTTTTTCCATTTTTTACAATGGGGAAACTGTCATATTTAAATTTAATCATATTTTGGCCCGTAGAAATCCTAAAGTTGGTGTCAATCGGTGAGGCTCTTCCATTATGAGGTAAAACCGACAAAGGGGAGGCTCCGTCAGGGAAACTTCCGAACGCAGTGAGTGAAGTACCAGAAAATGAAATTTTCTCAGTATGTGGGTAATGGCCATAAACATCGAAGCCAAACCTGACACTAACCAAGGCGTAGCCGAGAAGATTTCTACGGGCCCCCCATTTTCATCTGAAGAAGTCACTATTAAAAGATTAATACACATCTTTAAAAAATGCCTCCTGCATAGTATATGCATGAGGGTGGGGAAAAAAACTAGTCCGCAGTCCAAGAAAAAAGTAATTGTCCCGCTGGTACTCGTCCTTGCTCTTGGTACGGCAGCCGTATTCCTAATCAGGTATTTTGAAATACCATTATCAACAACAACCCTCATCTATGGGGTATTAGGCATAATCATCCTGGATGGCTTGTTCCTTTGGCACAAGCTCCACCGCCATAGCAAACGCCGTAAAAAGAAAGTCCACCCGTTACCAACTGCTTTGATAGCTTTAGCCGCCATACTCATATTTAGCGTTGCCTTTTTTTACCAGAGCTGGTTAGGGATGGGAGCAGGCACCTTATTGTATGTTATAACATTGCTGGGAAGGCTCAAGCATAAAAAAGTGGTTATATCACACAAACCTCAGATACGACAACTACCAAAAAAGAAAATTTCTCTCTTCCTCCTTTGTATCTCTATAGCCCTATTAGGATATTCATTATATATTAAAAATACAACCGGAGCAGTGCTTTTCGGTATAGTCGCGTTGATGTCCCTCGTTGGCTTCAGACCCTCAAAATCTGAAACAACGAGAGAAAAGAAGCATATAACAAAGAAGCAGGTTATGCTTGCTTTGTTGATAATATCCCTCCTGGTTTTTATAATTTCGGTTATCATAAAACAAGCAATCGCAATCATTGTTTCGATTTTAGGCATGATTGTATCTTTTACCAGTTTGGGAAGAAAACCAAAGTCAACGACTCAGAAACCTATGCCCCAGGAACAAACAAAGAAGGTTATGAGGCCAAAGATTGTGGCGCTGCACGAATTGCCAAAGCAGCTGAAGATCCCCCTCAGTGGTAACGAGACCGAACTAGATGTGCTCTGTAAAATAGTGCAGCAGAAAGGGTATGTAAAGCTTTCTGCCTTGTCAAAATATTTCGAAGTGGATAAGAAAGTGATAGAAGAATGGGCATCGATTCTTGAAGAACAAAACCTTGTCAAAATAAATTATCCCATTATCGGGGAAATAGAGATAGGAAAATGCGAGAACTAGAGACATACAACATAGAAGCTGATGGCGTCCAGGCCCAGGTGCATATCCAGGCTGATGAAGACAAACAGATGAGGTATAAGGTAGTTGTGCCTGCTATAACTCCACCTACCAAAGCATTAACTAATGCAGTCAGGGACAGCCTCATCACTGAAGTAAAGGTGAGTGCTGCGGAGATATTGGATCCTAAAGTTATGGACAGTCTCAAGGAAAAATTCAGGCTGAAAGCAGCCGAACTCTTTAAGAGCAAAGTACCGAGCATCAAGCCATCGACTGCCCAATTCCTCATCGGGCATCTAGTGCATGACATGCTGGGCTTTGGCACCATGGAATTCCTTCTCAATGATGGTGAGCTCGAAGAGATCATCATAAACTCAGCGACAGAACCTATACGAGTCTATCATAAGAAGTATGGCTGGCTCCTCACCGATCTGACTATGGAATCAGAAGATAGGATTCAAAATTTCGCAAATATGATCGCGCGAAGGGTTGGCAGGCAGGTAACGACCCTTAACCCATTGCTGGATGCCCACCTCATTACCGGAGACAGGGCAAATGCAGTCTTATATCCCATATCAAACAAGGGCCACACCATTACCATCAGAAAATTTGCCAGGGACCCATGGACGGTAACTGACTTTATCAATAATAAGACCGGTGACATTAACATATTTGCACTTATATGGTTAGCGATACAGTATGAGATGAATGTCCTTATAAGCGGAGGCACTGGTTCAGGAAAGACATCATTCTTGAATGTGTGTACACCATTCATGCCACCAAACCAGCGCATCATAAGCATCGAAGATACCAGAGAGCTCCAGCTTCCAAAATTTTTATACTGGTGTCCATTGACAACCAGACAGGCTAATCCAGAAGGCAAGGGAGAAGTTACCATGCTTGATCTGCTCATAAATTCGTTGAGAATGAGGCCCGACAAGATAATCTTAGGAGAGATCAGGAGAAAAAGAGAAGCAGAGGTCCTCTTCGAAGCAATGCACACCGGCCACAGCGTCTATGCCACTATCCACGCCGATTCCACAAATGAAACCATTCAGCGGCTCACTAATCCACCCATTGACGTTCCTGCAAATCTTTTAGGGGCAGTTAATCTAAACGTAGTAATGTTTCGGGAGCGAAGAAGGGGCATAAGGCGGGTATATCAGCTCGGAGAGTTTATCACTACTGAAGATGGAGGCAAAGTTTCTTGTAAAGGGAATATTATATACCGATGGAAGCCTTCAAATGACACTATGGTGCCGCATGCCCCCCCAGTCAGGCTATTTGAAGACCTTAGCAGGCATACTGGTTTAAGTCAGGCTGAAATAAACAAGGATCTTGCAACAAAAAAATCAATTCTGAGCTATCTGGTAAAACACAACTTGAGAAAGCTGAATGAGGTAGGAAGCATTCTCTCCCAATATTATCTCGACAATGACTTCATTGTAAAAGGGGTAACGAAAAACGTAGATCCCAAAAAACTGATAGGTTGATGAAATGTTTCGCATGCCCTATTCATTGGTTCCCGTGCAAGTATTGGAGAAGGGCTCTCCTTTTTTTCTAGGCGCTGCTGAAAGATCCCAAAACCTGTTTCCGTTTCTCAAGGTGAATCTGCGCCAGGCAAAATTCCAGTTTACGCCGAAGGAATACCTAAGCCTCTGTTACACGGCAACTGTCCTATTCTACATATTTTTCGCATTCCTGCTGAATATCCTGCTCCTGATTGCGGGTGTGGAAAATTTCATTCTGATCGGATTGTTTATTCCCTTGGTATTTGCTCTCTTTGTATTCATGCAGCAGCTCTATTATCCCAAGATACATGCAAGCAGACGCATCAAGAGCATAGAGCAAAACATTCTGCCGGCGCTTCAGAATCTATTGATTCAACTGAACTCAGGTGTGCCGTTGTTTGAAAGTTTGGTCAACATTTCCAAAGAAGAGTATGGCGAGATTTCTATTGAGATGTCCAAGGTAGTCCGGGAGATTAATGCGGGAAAACCGCAGATTGAAACCTTGGAAGACGTGGCAGCGGTCAATCCCTCGGTTTTTTTCAGGAGAGCTGTCTGGCAACTGATCAACGGCATTAAGTCAGGATCTGACATGACCGGAGTTATTGGAGAGATTCTAAATCTTTTAGCTGAAGAACAGGTGCTGCAGATTCAGCGGTACGGAAGCCAGCTCAATCCGCTTGCCATGTTCTACATGCTCGCAGTCGTCATTGCTCCTTCGCTGGGCATGACATTTCTGATTATACTTTCTTCATTCCTCGCCTTGTCGCCTGGGGCAACTAAACTGATATTCTGGGGCCTGTATGGGATGGTGTTCTTTTTCCAGCTCATGTTCATAGGCATTATAAAATCAAGGAGGCCCAACCTGTTGGGAGATTAGGATGCTATACCATTTCTTATCCCGATTCTATCCGCAGAAAGTCAAGCAAGATTATGTCAATCTGCTGAGGTATTCCCATGTAAAAGTGAACCCTTTGCGATTCATGGGGTTCATACTGGTATGTAGCCTACTGCTCGCCGCTGTGCTTGCCTTTTTCACCAGTGCTTGGTTCAGGATACAGCTCATTGTTGCTTTCCTTTCCTATTTCCTGATGCTGCAGCTTCTCACCTATTTTATTTTGGTGCTCAGATCAGATGCAAAATCAAAATTTGTCGAAAGTATTTTGCCTGATGTGCTCCAGCTGATGGCTTCCAACCTGAGGGCAGGATTTACCACAGACAAGGCGCTGTTATTGGCAGCCCGGCCAGAATTCGGGCCTTTTCAGGATGAAATAAACCAAGTGGGAAAGGAGATTACCACGGGCAAGGACACGGGTGTTGCCCTAATGAATATGTCAACACGGATCAAGTCTGAACGGCTGGCAAAGACCATGTCCCTCATAGTATCTGGTTTAAGGGCAGGTGGCCAGCTTGCGGCGTTATTGGAGCAGACAGCCCGCAACCTGCGTCAGGAAATGCTAGTCGATGAACGGATCAAGGCAAATGCCATGATGTATGTTATCTTTATTTTCGTTGCCATTGCAGTGGGTGCGCCAGCACTCTTTGGACTCAGTTCATTCCTGGTGGAGGTCCTGACTGAAAACATTGCAGGCATAGACATTCCTGAAACAGCCCAGGCGAGCCTGCCGCTGACTTTTACCGAAGTCGCAATCTCAGTCGACTTCGTCATTAGGTTTGCAGTCATTTTCCTGATAACTTCATGTGTTCTGGGGTCACTGATTCTAGGCTCAATTTCAAAGGGCAAAGAAAGAGAGGGATTGAAATTTCTCCCCGTTCTGATTGCAATCAGCCTTGCTATCTTTTTTGCATCAAGGTACCTTATGAAGAATCTACTGGGCGGCCTTTTTGGATTTTGATGCCATTACTTTCTGTATTTTCCGTGCCTGGCCAGAAAAACCAAATTGGTGACCCATCTGAAGCACCTGGTATGCGGTAAATACGAAGATTATGAAAGAGGCTGCAAGGAACAGGTAGCCAGGATACATCCATGCTTCCACTATGGTCTGGCGCCAGCCAAGAATCTTCGAGAGGGTATGCCAGATCGAGAACAACAAGATGGATATCAGAGAGATGAGGAAATACACCGTATGCTTCCGCAATGATGAGCCTTTAGACAAAGCGCCCACTGACATAGCTGTCCAGATAATAGCCAAAATGCCAAAGGAGATAGTGAGAAAGCCAATTGCAACCTCCAAATCAGGAACCATCTTGAATATTGCTGCAACCCCAAAGGCGACTGATAATAAAATGGTCAATGTTTTTCCGTTCATGTTCACACCTCAAAAATCCAGTATTGCGTCGCAAAACTGAGTCAGTTCATCAATCAGCGCCTTATCCTTTTCCTTGCGCAATGACACTATGACACCCTCGACACCCCATACCCTCATCTTCCCTGCAAGAAAGTGGATAAATTTTGCAACCGTGGTTACATCATTGAACATCAATAAGGTGGAGAGGCTGTCAAAGAAGACAAAGCGTTCTTTTGAAGGGAGGGCCATAACAGCCTGCTCCATGGCTATGGACACATCACTTAAGTTCTCTGGAGATCCGATGTACAGACATTTGTCAGTCTTCTGCAGCTCTCCGCCAACTGTCTTAGTAACTGCGTCTATGAATATGACCATGTCTGCATCTATGTTTTCTTTCTTGAATACAGCAATCATGCTTTTAAAGGGCTTATTCAGGGTTACATACACTCCCGGAATGTTCCTTTCCTCGATGAGATGGTGAATGATCTGTAGGTTAGTCTCCTGATATTTTGACGCATCTACGGTAGCTAATGCTACATATTCTTTCAATCCTTTAAGTTTTTTATTGAATTCTGCAGATATTCCCATAGTTAACCAAATATTAGCGCCTGGTACCTCTTTGCCTTTTCTAGAATATGCCGTACATGCTTGGCCAATCCGAGGATCTTCCGCTCTTCATCAAGGACAGACTGGGAAAGTTTCTCTACCTCATCTATATTCTCGTTCAGCCTTGCCCCAAGCTCCTTGACGCTCCCGTTGATCTTGAGGAGGGTATTCCCCTCTTCGATTTGCTGGATGTAACCATCAAGGAAGACCACATTCTCTATGAGCTCCTGCAATTTTTTCTCAAAATGCTTTATGGCCTTTAATTCTGCTTCCTCTGCCTTTTCGAGCTTCTTTACTCTCTTGAAATCCTGGATTAGATATGATTTCTCTTTCTCAGTGAGCTCATGCGCTTCCTTAATCACTCCGTCAATTTGCACATGCTCATGGTACTTGCCGAATCTGATGACATTTTCCTTTGCATTAGCCATATGTCTTTCCCAGTATTCCCTCTATTTAAATCTTTTGAAGATCTTTTTTCAGTGTTCAATTTGATAATCAGTTCACACATTTAATAATTAGCTCAAATTTCCATGCTTTCGGTGATTAACATGGAAACCTTAAATGAAAAAAAAGAAAGTGGATAATAAACCAGTTTAGAGCCGGTAG
>Ga0209542_10010027_pt1 | contig 17221 bp, 14 predicted proteins | sample RifCSPhighO2_01_FD_184028 | JGI IMG/M metagenome (GOLD analysis project Ga0209542, IMG submission 184028) | Soil microbial communities from Rifle, Colorado - Rifle CSP2_plank highO2_0.1 (SPAdes) (version 2) | ecosystem: Environmental > Terrestrial > Deep subsurface > Rock core/Sediment ...
TGCATGGAGGGAACGATTAGCACGTGCGCCCGGGCGAGCAATGAGAATTTTCTTTGTTCGGAAACGTAGCCATGGAACACTATATGTTTTTCAAGCTTGTGCTTTGAAACGCGCTTTTTTAAATAGGTAACATAAGAGAATTCTCCCGATCCGACCATCCATAGTTTTATATTGGGTACTTCGTGTCGGATAATCAATAACGCTTCGATCGCATCTTCGGCTCCTTTCAGTCTGTTTAATCGTCCGAGATACATAATCGTTGGCTGTTTTTCCTTTTTTTCAAACGGCATATTATCCAGCAGCGAGACACCCATCGGAATAACGGTAATTAAATCTGTTGAAAAACCATAATCGAGTAATTCCCGTTTCGTCGACCCGGAAATAGCCATCGCCGGCGCGTCCTGGTAAAGCCATAAATAGTAACGCTCGATCAATCGGAATAGTGCCGCAAGAGGAGCGGGGAAGAGTTTGAAAAATCTCCGATTGGCGACTTCGCACGCAAGGAGAATTGTTTTCTTCGGCGCATAGAGTTTTGCAAAATACGGAAACCAATGCACTTCATCGATTATAACGTCAATTTTGTTTCGTAAAAAAAGAATGTAATAAAAGAATGCCCAGAAAGCAACATTCCACCATTGCCCGAGACGAATAATACGTACACCATCGATGACCTCCTTTGAAGAACATCCCAAAAATCTTGCGCTAATCTGCGTGATCTCATGTCCGTCTCGCGCCCAGCGACGTGCAATTTCATGGGTCAGTTGCTCTGCCCCGCCTGCCGAAGGGTTTTTACTGTCACGCCAGTTCAAGATAAGTATGCGCATGGATAGATTCTAACACACTTTCCGCTATCTCTTACTACTATGAGAAAGAAGAATATCGTAGAAATTTCGGTCGCCTTATATAACTACGAGCACCGGCAACACCGTACACCAAAACCATACTATACGCCGTGTAAATGCTTATGGTCATAATGCCGTCAATCGATCTGCTGAAAAAATACAAACTTATGCTGTACAGTCCTGCAATTGCTGCAATCACGTATACTACGTTACTCCCGCGTGCTAAAAAGAAATTGTTAAAAAAAATAATGATCAGCATGCCAACGCCGTATACGGACGCGAGTACTGCGTACCTGTTTAATTCGGTAAATGCCTCGCCGAATATATTCTCAATCAAAAATGATCCGAACAGGATATATGCACCCACATAGGCGATCGAACCAATGATTAAAACCGCTAATGATACGAGGAATACGTGCGAATGTTTGTGCCGCATATGCTCACCGCTGAAAAAAATGTATGCCACGGACAAAAGCGGGCCGACGATATACAGTGCGATATTGGCAAGCAGGAGCCATGCAGCCAACAACCCGGCTTTATGCGGACTTAATGTTATTTTTGCAATCGCCATCGGCACGTGTTGCATAATGGTAATAGATCCGACGGATATTGCGCTTAATAATACTTGTCGGTGACTGATCACTTGCATGAGTCTCTTTTCAATACGCCTTACAACCGCCTTTCGTCCGGAAATAATACGATGCACCGCCTGACTGCTTACCAGTAACCGGGTAATATATGACGCTATGATACCGGTCATAATCACCATAAGCGGGACAGGGGATATTCCGCCAGCGAACACCGATATCAGTTTGATCCCGACGACACAGATGCTAATAACCGCAAACAAACGAAAACGCTGTAATCCTTGTAAAATACTGTCATACAAAATCGTGAGTGCTGTCAGGAGAATAATTGGAATAATCGCATACCCTGCTACAGGAGAGAGATTGGTGACCGCAGGCATAAACGGTATCAGCGATAAGGCAAGAGCTACCACATACCAATACTGTCGCATCAGATATAAAACCCACCGCTCCAGAGAAGCGGAAAAGGAAATATTATTATTTCCTGACTCGCCAATCTTCTTCAACAGCGCCATGCTCGCGATTGTCAATGGCAGTGTGCCGATTGCAACATATGAAAACAGGGCGATAATATCACTATATCCCGCGGGCCCAAGTAACTTCGCGGCATAGCTGCTGAATACATAGTTCATCAAACCAACAAGTACATTTGATGCAAACAGATATCCTGCTCCTGATACGTAGGTATTGCGAAATAAGGTTATGATTCCCCGGTGCATATCGAATATACAAAAATAACGTAGTGTTTTATACTAATACTGAATAAACGAACGTATGAAAAAAATCAAACATTATGCCGGCATATGGTTTGCGTATGACCGGTCTTTTTTTCTTTTGATTACGGGCATAACTATCTTCGTCTATACGTTTTCCTGGCGGAACGAATTTGTGTCAGATGACATAGCAGGTATCGCACAAAATCCGGGCATCGGTAATCTCTGGCAACAAATAACCTCAACAAATATCAACAATATCGTGTATTCGATTATCTATGTCGCCTTCGGACCAACGCCGTTTTGGTTTCACCTTAATAATACCATTGCGCATATTGCGACCATATTCCTCGTCTATGCGGTTATATGGTTGATAAGTACGAGTAAATGGCTGTCGCGTGTGGTCACATTGCTCTTTGCGCTTCACCCTGTCCAGACAGAGGTTGTAACGTGGATATCAGGTTATTCGTATACCGCATATACATTTTTTTCACTCGCCACGTTATTTGTTTTTATGCTTGTTGATAAAAAAATAATCCGGCAAGCATGGATATGGACAACTGCCCTACTGTTGTTATTGGCGCTCAGATCATCTGAAAAATCCGTCATACTTCCGGGTATTCTGGCGTTATATATTGTGTTTTTTTCAAAAATATCTTTCCGGAAGCTTTTCCTACTAATTCCGACCGCAAGTGTTGGTACTGTCTATGTGATGTATTTATTTTCCAACCTGTTCAAGCGCATCGAGTACGTCAACCCGTCATCTCAAGGCAGTGATACCATCGTCTACAACCCCCTACTGCAGATACCGACGGCCATCGGCACCTATATAAAACTTCTTCTCGTACCGGTCAATCTGACACTCTACCATGAATTCATCCAGTACCCACCGGGGGAATACATCGGCAACGTTGTACTAACCATTATTGTTTTGGCTCTCCTGTTCGTCTGCTGGAAATATAACCGCTTGGCCTCATTTGGCATTGCGCTGTTTCTCACGTCGCTCGCGCCGACACTTTTACCGATAAACGTCGGCTGGATTGTTGCCGAGCGGTATGTGCATTTCGGATCAATAGGTTTTTACCTTGCATTTGCAGCTCTTACGTACGAATTGATAAAAAAATTCCGTGTACAAGACGAGCACTTACTGACAGGAATGGCGGTTCTTGCAGTCATTCTCGGTGGCCTAACGATACGGCGCAATCTTGAATGGCGCAGTCAGGACACGCTTTGGCCGGTGACTGTTAAGCGGTCGCCCTACAGTGCCTATGCGCATAATAACATGGGTGATTACTATGGACGCCACGGTGATGTACAAAATTCTATTCGTTCTTTTGAATCCGCGCGTAAACTGCGTCCGCGCTATGCAGAGGCGACCCATAACCTTGCGAATGTTTATCGTAGAATCGGAGAAGCTACCAGAGCGGCCGAACTCTACCGGGAGGCAGTGGAATATAATCCGACGCAGTATCAATCTTATCATCAGCTGGCCGCCATCGCATTTCAATTGGGACAATATGACGATGCAATCTCGTATTTTGAGAAAGCCGCGCAGTTCTCGCCCAACCCTTTCCAACAATATATCGGCCTCTACATAACGTATCAGACGATGGGAGAGCGTGAAAACGCAGAGAAATATCTTGAAAGTGCACGGTTGCTTGCGGGAACAGACGTTTCACTCCTTCAGGCTCTGCAGCAAGTGCAACTCCAATTTCCGCTGCAATAACGTATGCCGGAAGATATGGTATATTCTGTACGAGAAACCGGTATCTACAGAATGCTCTACTCGTATGGAATATCCTAAAATCATCAAGCCGTCAAATAAAACCTGGCTCATACGGTCAGGCACGATAATTTACGCATCAAGCGTGATCGGTGATTTTCTGGAAACCGGCCATTATGCGATCATACGGGAAAGGAATACGATCGGCCACCATGTATTGGTCGGCGTCCACAGCTATCTCGGACCCGGAAATGTCATCGGCAACCATGTGCGCATCCACACCGGCGTTTTTCTGGAATCAACAACTCTTGAAGATAACGTTGTTATCGGGCCGAACGTCACTTTCACCAATGACAAACATCCTCCTTGCAAAATATGCGTTAATGAGTATGGAGGAGGGTATGCTAAACAAGGAGCGGTTATCGGCGCAAGTGTAACAATTCTTCCCGGCATAACAATAGGAAAAAACGCTATGGTAGGAGCCGGAAGCGTCGTCACGAAGGACGTGCCGGACAACATGCTCATGAGGGGAAACCCTGCACAAATTATCGGTCATCGTCCGAAAAAAAGACATCCACACACATGAAGTCGCCTGATGTTTCTATTATTATCCCCAATTACAACGGCGCGGGATTGGTCGAAGATACGATAAGATCAGTCCTTACCAACACTTCTGCCTCCTATAAGCTCGTTATTGTCGACGACGCATCGACAGATAACAGCCCGTTATTGATTCGACGAATGATCAGGAAATACTCACATGCTCAATTAATTATCCACGAACGAAATAAGGGAACAGCGTCCGCGATAAACACCGGCATCAGAAAAAGCAAAACTCCCTTCATAGCGGTACTTGGATTTGATATGTCCGTTGAAAAAAATTGGCTCTCCGAAACAATACGCTATTTGAAGCAACGTCCTCGTGTCGGAGCCGGCCAGCTGAAAATATTGCGATTCGGGACAAATCACTTTGACAGTGCAGGAGAATTGTTGACACCGTTTGGTTTTCTAGCAGAGCGGGCACAAGAGGCGGAAGATAGCGGACAATTTGATTACATACGACCAATTTTCAGCGGAAAAGGAACCGCTACCATCTTCCGAAGAGATGTACTGGAAAAGACCGGATTGTTTGATGCATCATACCGGATGTATTGGGAGGAACCCGATCTCTTCTGGCGGATATGGAAAACGGGATACCGAGTTGAATTTCTGTATCAGTCAAAAACATGGCATAAATATCTTACCGGGCTTAAACCCCTATCGAGAAGTCAACAAATCAATGCAACTTACTTTGGCTGCCGAAACCATATCATCACCATAATAAAAAACGCGACTGGTCTAAGGGGAGTTCAAATGTTTATTTCCGTAATCGGCGTATGGTTCATATTTCTTTTGATATTTCTCGCGACGTTCGACTTTAAACGTTCATATGCGATAGTGAGAGCAATCGGCTATATACTTCTCCATATACAAAACGTGGTCATACAGCGTCGTGCATTGCAAAAAAGGTTGGGGGGGAGATATAAATCAGATTCATTGTGGTATCCGCTCATAGGCGATTCACGTAGCATTGGATGGTATGCAGGCAAAATGTGGGCATATTGTCTCGGTAAACCTTATTAATATATATAAACCGTAGATACCGTGTTGTTGATAATTAAAGAATAAAATAGCGTATGAACGCACATACATTTTTCACGACAGTTGAACAATTTCATGCGCCGTCTACTATTCTGTTTAGAAGTATTGAGCTTAAATTACTTCGAAAAACTATTCACAAATACTGCAAACCTTTTCATACGATTCTTGATCTTGGTTGCGGTGACGGCATAGCAGCGTCGCTTTTGTTTGATAAACCAATAACATTCGGCTTGGACACTGAACAGGCATATATTGGTATAGCTTCAAAAAGCGGCCAATATGGCAATGTTATACTCGCTGACGCCCGAACAATTCCGCTTGATACGGGTTCCGTAAATACGGTAATATCCAACAGTGTTATTGAACACATTCCTGACAAAGATGCGGTACTTTCCGAAGTTAGGAGAGTAGTAAAAAATAATGGCTATTTTATCTTTACGTCAATTGGCCCAAAGTTTAAAGACTATAGTATATTCTCGAAACTGAAAATGAATTATCTTGCTCAATTGTATGGAACCGCACGCAACCATAAGTATAATCATTATAACTGCTTATCTGTTCTTGAATGGAAACGGGAACTTAAAAAGTACGGATTTGATGTTGTAGACAGTTATTATTATATAGACAAAAAAACGGCAGAATTATGGGATATTTTACTCATAGCATCCTATCCATTCCGGATACTAAGCAGATCACTTACCACAATACTATACAACAAGCTGCTAAGAAAAAGAGTATATTATCATTTTGCTCACGCACGAAAAGTCGCAAGCGGCGCAGGAGTTTGCATAGTTGCGAAAAAAATAACAATACCGCACGCATGAGCGACGATTATTAAGCACCTTACACTAGTAATACAATGAAAGATCAAATAAAACGCCGTTTTTCCGCCGTTTCGGTAATAGTCCTCAACTATAACGGAAAAGATTTGACAGCAGAATGTATCGAATCTGTGCTTAAAACTAATTATCCCCGCTATGACATAGTGCTCGTGGACAACTGTTCAACCGATGACAGTTATAAGTATTTTAAGGCTAAATATAAGAGTAATCCGAAGATAACCGTTTTAAAAACAGACCGTAATCGTCAATTTACCGGCGGATTCAACTTTGGAGCACGCCATGCAGAAGGAGACACTATTGCTTTACTAAGCAATGATATTGTAGTCGATCCGGAGTGGATAACCGAAATGATTGCTGTTCAGGAAACGGATAAATATTTGGTTCAACCAAAAATTCTCTCGTATGACAATCGCCGGATTATAGATGTTGCAGGTGGATCATATAATATTTTTGGGATTGGCAGTGCTATAGGACGTGGCACGGTCGACACCGGTCAATATGATTATGTGAAACAACTTGATTATACCTGTGCTACTATGATTATGATCAATCGGCTGTTTTTTCTAAAACTGGGCGGATATGATGAATGGTTTGTTTCACACTACGAAGATGTAGATCTTTGTCTTCGTGCAAAAAAACATGGCGGTTCGTGTGTATTCGCATGGAAAAGCAAGCTTTATCATAAAGGCTCGATCACGTATAAGCGATACGTAACAAATGAGAAAGTCTTGTATGACATAAGAAAAAACAGAGTACGCGTGATTGTCAAGAATTATACCGGGATAGAAAAGATGCTGCGGATACTCCTTTTGTGTGGTAGCTTTGCCGCATTATCTGTATATGAAATAATATTTGGAAAATGGTCTCATGTTGGTATATCTCTTCGGGCAATTACAGCTGGTTTTAGATATAACAAGAGTATACTATCAGCACTATGAACTCCAAAGCAGCACTAAAAAAACGCATCCACTCGCTGATAGCTCAATATTTCAAATTACACAATAAACGAAATTCATTTATTCCCGGAAAATCAACGGTGCATTATGCCGGTGCGGTCTATTCAGCAAAAGAATTAAATGTTATGGCAGATGTTCTATTAAACGGTTGGTTCGGGATGAGTAAACAGGGAGAATTATTTGAAAAAGAACTCGCGGATTATATCGGTGCACAACATGCTTTCCTCGTTAATTCAGGATCTTCCGCAGACCTTCTCGCATTTGCAACACTTACCTCATATCAATTCCCGGGCCATCTGCAAGCCGGCGATGAAGTCATCACGCCCGCCTGCACGTTCCCGACTCTGGTCGCTTCTTTAGTCCATCACCGCCTCATACCCGTATTCGTAGACGTTGATCCGGAAACCCTTAATCCGCTGCCGGAAGACATAGAGCGTGCGATCGGTAAAAAAACACGGGCGATATTTGTCGTACATACGCTCGGAAATCCCAACGACATGGATGACATACTGTCCATTGCAAAAAAACACAATCTGTTTCTTATTGAAGATATTTGCGATGCATTGGGATCCACGTACAAAGGGAGAAAAACAGGCTCATTCGGTATATTGTCAACCGAATCGTTCTATCCTGCGCATCATATAACCACTGCCGGAGAAGGAGGCGCATTACTAATAAACGACCGGCGGCTTACGCGCATCGCCCAGTCGCTGCGCGATTGGGGAAGGGCATGTTGGTGCGGGGCTTCCGGCGGCGGCCCGAATGGTGTGTGCGGCAAACGGTTCAATTACCGTATCGGTGACATTCCGTACGACCATAAATATATTTTTTCGCATGTCGGCTACAATCTTAAGCCGGTGGAGATACAGGCGGCGATGGGGCGGATTCAACTTTCGCGAATTGAGAATTTTGTTGCCAGGAGAAAGAAAAATTTCGCTATGTATCGCGCGCTATTTAAAAAGTACGAGCACTTCTTCATTTTGCCAAAAGCGACAAAAGGGTCTGATCCGAGTTGGTTTTCATTTCCTTTGACGATACGGAGCGATGCGCCGTTTGACCGGTATACTATCACCAAATACCTGGAAAGGCACCGAATTGAAACGAGGCCAATATTTGCGGGGAATATTCTTCGGCAGCCGGGATTTCGAACTATCCCGCACCGGGTTTCCGGAACGTTGAATAATTCAGATCATATTTTTTCGCATACTTTTTTTATCGGCGTCTATCCCGGACTTACTCAAGAACACGTCTCGTATGTAAAGCGGGTATTTGAAAATTTCTTCCGGCGCTCATCCTTTTACGCTTATTAAGGATTGAGGAAAGATGCTATACGTTCCACAATAATCCTCAAGAATAAACCATAATTATCCGGTTTTCCTCATGACAAAACCGGAGGATACGATTTACCGGTCAGGAAATGATATGAAGGGCTTCACGGTACGAAATGAGTATCCCTGTACAAAATCTTTTCCGTTAAATTCGTGGGTAAATTCCTTTTCGACCAGAGATTTCCAATCAACCTCTCTATTGTGTCCCCATGTTCGTACTTTCTTGAGCATATTTTTTTTGCTGCGGACCCATCCGAAATGATGCACCATGGGCATGCCGTCGAGACCCAGTATCATTCGTTTTTTTGGAGGTTCTAACTTCTCATATATTCCCTGCCGCTCGCTGTAAGAAAAAAATGAATCATATGACAATGTGCCGTTTCTAACCATAACAGGCGAATCTTCAATCGTCGTCGCCTGATAAATCGGCCTTCTGAAATACCAATAATTTGAAAACTTCATGCCATATAAGTTCTTATATTGTCGTCCGTTCAGCCAATGGATGAAGCGTTTCGTGTCAATGACCTCATCCGCATCTAAAAAAAGAACGTAACCTCTTTTGTTGGAAACGGATGAATATCCTCTGTACCTCGCATAACAAATCCAAAACTGCGAGCCTGATTGGACAGACAGGCGAAGTATACGACGCAATTTCCACCACCAGATATGCTGCTCTTTTAAAGTGGGATCAAATTCAAGATCTATAAATGTGGCCTCGGAGTTTTCGCGTTTTGTTTTTTTGAGAAGCGAATAATTTTCGGGCGACCCGTCATAAAAATGGTCTGAAACAGGAATGATAATTTCAGAAGCAAACGGCGCAACTGCTTTTACAGTATGTCTGATAAACTGATAATCGTTCGTGCAGTAGTTAATGACAACGGAAATTTGATGTTTCATTTCCTTAAAAACTTCGTGATGTTCTCGGATACGCATTCAATTTCTTGTTTTGTTATCCATGGCGATAAAGGCAAGGATAGTATCTCGCGAGAGTATTTTTCTGTAATAGCAGCATCCGCTACATTCTGTTTCATTGACTGGTATGCTTTTTGCTTATGAATCGGGACGGGATAATGAATTGCCGTATCAATCCCTTTCTTCTTTAAATATAATTGCAATTGGCCGCGCTTTTTTGTCCGGATAACATATACATAATACACGTGTCGGACATCCGGTGAAATAGAGGGAGTGATAACAGATACGTTTTTCAAAAGCGAAGAATAATATTGTGCAGCCTTTATTCGCTTCGTATTCCATGCATCAAGTCTTTTCAACTTCACGCGCGCAAACGCAGCCTGCAATTCATCAAGTCTGCTGTTATATCCTTGCTCGCGGTAATAGTATTTTTTCGACTCACCGTAACTTCGCAAAGATCTGATTTTGTCTGAATACTCTTTTGTATCGGTAACCACTACTCCCCCATCTCCATACACGCCGAGATTTTTGGTAGGATATAGTGAAAAAACACCGATATCTCCTATCGATCCGACTTTTTTATTTTTATACCTTGCGCCATGCGCCTGGGACGAGTCTTCAATAACAAACAAGCGATAGTTCTTCGCTAACGATAGGACAGCATCCATATCCGCAGGATGTCCGAACATATGGACTGGCATTATCGCTTTTGTACGCCGCGTGATTGCTCGCTGCGCCGTATGTATGTCAATACAATATGATGCAGGATCAATATCGACAAATACCGGAACTGCGCCGGCATACGAAATGGCATACGCACATGAGATAAAAGAATTTGCGGGAAGAATTACTTCATCTCCTTTTCCAATTCCAATAGCCAGAAGTGAAAAATACAACGCGTCTGTTCCGGAATTGAGAGATACGGCATATCGGGAGCCGCAATATCTCGCAAATTCTTTTTCAAACAGGTGTACTTCTTTGCCCAGAATAAATTGTCCGCTTCGCATCACACGGTCAAATGCGCTCTGTAAATCTGTCTTTAGTTTCTCATATTCTCGTGAAAGGTCTGCAAAAGGAACATTCATGAAAATTATTGTAACACGCGTAACGGAACACTATAATGAACGGGTACGATATATCAGATTTATGTTTCTGAAAAAATTTCTTGCCACACCCACTGCATTGTTCTATAGACGCATATCTCATTTACGACGCACAGGTTTCAAGCCGCGCTTAATACTCGATATTGGCGCGTATCGAGGAGGTTGGAGTCAATACATGCGGAAGTTTTTCCCTGCATCCAAATTTTTTCTGGTAGAAGCAAACGAAGATCATCGGGCATATTTAGATAAACTGACATTTGCAAACTATGCCATTGCATTGCTCGGAGAAAAGAGAAAGAAACGAGTCGACTATTATGCGGTCAAACAATCCGGCATCAGTACGGGAAACTCGATATTTAAAGAGCGAACCCATAGCTATGATGATGTTGATATCCGAAAACTTCCTATGGTAACGCTCGATTATGTCGTAAAAAAATACAGAATACAGAATATCGATTTTATCAAACTTGATACTCAAGGGTCTGAACTCAATATTATACGAGGCGCGTCTGCAACAATTGATCAATCCGAATTCGTCCTCATTGAAACGCAAAATTTGGAATATAACAAAAACGCCCCCTTCATATTCGAGGTGTTTTCTGTAATGGAAAACTACGGATTTGCCCTTTATGATATTACCGAACTGCACTATCTTCCGTCCGGCGAGCTCTTCCAGGTCGATCTTTTATTTGTTAAACAAACATCGAAGTATTTGAAAACGGGAGTGTTATGTTAAGATTTTTATCTAATCTTATATTATGAAAATATGTTTTCCGCCAAATCTCTTTAACTATGACTGGTATTCAATCATGCAGTCATATCAACAGTATGTGACTAAAAAAGCCACCGTACTTGAAATCGGGGCATCTACTCCATCCCACACAAAGGAACTTGCACGGTACTGTAAAAGAGTCATTGGCGTGGAACTTATGCCGGAACGAGTGCCTAAAAACAGTGATAATATTACCTATAAACTGGAAGACTGGCAATATCTGACAAGAGTTGTACATCACAACAGCATAGATGTAGCCTTTAGCACACATGTTATTGAGCATATCCCCAATGATTTAAAGGCAATCAATGAGTTATATGAGGTATTGAAGCCAAGAGGCATAGCTCTCATCAACACGCCGAACCGTGAGCGCCTTGTTCGGGTAATTATCGAGTTATTCACCGGAAAAAGAACATTTCCCTATTGGGAACATCAAAGGGAATATACAGAGAAGGATCTCATTGCCTTACTTAAAAAAAGTAAATTTGAGAAATACACAATTATACCCGTGGTATTTGGTCTTCACGGCGTACCGATTTTTATATATTTTGAAAAAGTGCCGAAAATATTTAGAAGATATGCCAACTTTTGGGAGATTCACTTATTTAAGTAGGTCTATCGCTACGCAAGATCAGGCTAAAGAAACGTATATATTTTTTCGCAATTACATCCCAACTATATTTTTTTAACCATTGTGCGTTGTATGTAATACTTTTTGTTACTAGTGCTTTTCGCAATACAGCAACATATTCATCTACATTTTCAGGAGCAGAAACGTAAAAACCGTACGGACCCATAATTTCTCTGCGCAATGCATCGTCCGGAATAACAACGGGCAACCCGCACGCTGCCGCTTCAATCATGGCAGTTGCAAATGCTTCCGTTTCTTCGGAAACAAGGGTAAACACATCACACGCACGATATAAAAAGGGCATCTCTTTATGTTTAACTGCCATGCGTAAAAAACGGCCGCCCAATGTTCTCTTCCCATAGTTCTCTTGTTCTTTACTTCCTCCGACAAGCAATAAACATGCATTTCCCAGCTGTGAAACGGCGTCAATTGTCAGATCCACGCGCTTATATTTCTCTCCTCCTGCAACACATATAACAACGGGATGCTTCAACGGAATACGGTTCTTATTTCCTTCTGATGAAAACTGTTTGAGATCAGCGCCGTTTGGAATCACTCTAACACGTGTTCCAAATGCATAGTTTCTGTACCATGCAGCGTTCCGTTCCGTTAACGAAATATATCCGTCAGGATGCGTCAACACAGTCATCCGGTCTTTATAGCCCGCCTGCCCGGACACAACCATCTTCGATCCCGATACCAAACAATACAATCGAATTACTATACCCTGCCACCCTCTGTTTATGGGCAGAATGATATCGGGTTTCCACGATCCGAAAGAAAATATGACTAATATTGTGTATAACAAATACGATAAGCCGAGACATCCTTCTTTCAGAAACTTATCAGATTGAATAGTCCTGTTCATTGGTTTTAATAACGGAAAGCTGAATTTCAGGAGACGCTGATTATATGCATTGGTTGAGTTGTCGGATATTCTCGATTGGTAAACGCGAACGTCATAGTTTTTTCCCCATCTTTTTGACAATTCATGAACGGCTGTTTCCGCACCTCTATTTATGATGCCGCTCGTAAATGACAATAGCGCAATTTTCATAGTTTGTAGTATATACTGAATAGTACGATGCAACGAGTAAAAAATTATTGGTACGCCCTTACTGCATGTATAGTATCTTTTTTTGTATATCTTCTAACTCTTGCACCGAGCATCACCTTTAACGATTCAGGTGAGCTCATCACCGCGGCATATCATCTGGGCATCGCCCATCCCCCGGGATTCCCGTTTTGGGCACTCCTTGCTCATGTATTCACCTATATTCCTTTTGGCTCTGTAGCGTGGCGGGTAAACGTATCAAGCGCTGTATTCGCTTCACTAGCCACCGCATGCCTTTCAGTTCTTTTTTTCAATATACTACCGAAAAAGCAAAACGGCCAACGCGCGCGGTTATTATGGTATGGATCTGCAATAACAAGTGCGTTACTTTTTGCGTTTACGAAAACGCTCTGGTCGCAATCAGTCGTCGCAGAAGTGTATTCCCTTACTATATTGCTCGTGGTTCTCCAGTTTCTCTCTCTTATCATGTGGAAGAAAACAGAACACATGCGTTATTTGTATATGGCGTCTCTCATGTACGGCCTCAGTATTGCAACGCATTATCTCGTCCTGACGCTCGCACCAGCATATATGCTATGGGTTTTCATGCAATATAAAAGCATCATACGTAGTTTCAGATATCAGTTTATTCTATTGCTGTTCTTTTTAGCAGGAATCAGCGCGTTTGTATATATTCCTCTTCGCGCAGCGCAAAACCAGCCCATGAACTGGGGGAATATTGAAACGCTTCAGGATTCGGCCGATCATATCAGACGCAAACAATTTGCCGGAGGTTTTAAGTTTGATGGAATAAACGCCGGTATTTATCTCCCGCCACCAACTATTTCAAACGGGCAGTCATTCTTCTCACGTATTGTTCTTGCTCCGGCACACGTCGCCGTGGTTATGGGACGCGTCTTTACTCCGGTGTTGGCTCTCATTGGCGGAATCGGTATGTTTTTGTTGTATCGCCATTCACGAAAAACCGGATATCGTTCATATTTTTGGCTGGTATTTCTCTGTTTTGCCATCTCAACATTTGTATTCGATTTTATTCTCATGCCGGTACCATTTACCACCCATGATACCGGAACACTCTTTATAGAACATCTGATCCCGCTCATGATATTTAGCCTGTACATCGGTTACGGACTATATTGGCTTGCTCTGAAAATTTCGTCATATAATAAATATCCTGCCGCTCTGGCGTTATTGCTCTATCTGCTGCCGATAGCCTACCTTATCTATGCCAATTACCAGCCTTACACCATGCGGGGAAATACGGTCGCTTACGATCACGGCATGAATATTCTCGCTACTGTCGATGAAAATGCAATTATATTTGTTGATAAAAATGACTGGTTATTTCCGGTCCTTTATCTCTCAATGGTTGAAGGAGTGCGTCCTGATGTAATGCTGTATGACCGGACAGGAAATGTGTTTGAAGACGTGTATAAGTTTTCCGAAACGCCAATACGTTCCGACGAAGAACTTGAACAACATAGAACTGCTATTGAGAAAGCTATTAGTTCTCAAAACCCGAACCGTCCAGTGTATTATGCAGCAGACAAAAATTTTGACAATACAGACCGTGACGTTCTCCAAGAGGGAATTTTATATAAACAGGCTGCTTATCAGGCACGTACGGTTGATTTTAACAAAGAATACGCCAATATTATGAACATAACAGAAAATAAATGGGGAGACAACAACACTGCATACATACTTGCCTATTATCGGTTTCGATTAGCGGATCAATTATTATCCAATGGTAAAACAGATGAGGCGTTATCCGTACTCGAATCCATTCCGGATATTTCAAAGAGCTCGTATCTGATATATACCCAGCTGGGGACCTATTACTATGGATTGCTCGACTACGAACGCGCAAATTCTGCATATCAAGAGGCTCTTGAACTCAACCCGTATGCAGCCGTCGCCCGGAGAAATCTGGACAAACTGACCGCTCTGCAAAACAATCATGAAGTAATTCTTGCAATTGAACAGGCAATAAACAATCAAGACTGTAGTCAAGCACAGGATTTGCTTGGGACCGTTGATACGGCACATCCAAGTTTACCCATGCTTATGAATAATACCGGCGTATGCTGGGCCCGCAAGGAGAAGTATGACAAAGCACGTGCCGCATGGGAAACCACCCTCGATATTGATCCTTCCTATGAAAACGCCCGCGAGAATCTGGAACGGCTCAACCAGGAACTATTGTAGCAGTTCATGCCGATCTAACCAACCGCTCTTAAGAACGTGTTGGCCGGGATGAGTTTCTGTGGAAAATCGTGCCTGATCATTCAAAAACTTCACCTTATTCCTCATCCGTATGCTTCTTCCCACGATTAAAGCTTAAGATAACAGTATAAAAACTGAAAGCCAGAAAATATAGGGAAAACAACGCCCAGCCTTTCAGCGATTTCGGGAAATAACTGCTGATGTAGAACCGCGCAAAATTATTGAGCCGTTCCCAACCGGCACGCCTGCGGTGAAAAACTCCTGACCGGCTTACCCGGTGTTCAACGGCTATATTTTTGTCGAAAAATAACCGATATCCTTTTTTACGGATTCGGAAGGCCACGTCGACCTCGCACCATTCGCTCGTCCCGATGTAGCCGTAATCATAACCGCCAATTTCTTTCAATATTTTTTTCGGAATCGCAAAATTGCACGCCTCAAGATAATCCACGCGAAACGGCCGAGGTAATTTCCTCGATGCAGGAAAATTGGATCCCGGCGACCATGCGCCTGAAGGATATATTTTCCCAATTGCGTCGCGCTCACCCTGCATAAAGAGATTGAAATACAAGAACCCGATCATCCTCGCCAATGGATGTAAAGTTTCATGAAAGAGAAATACGTCACGCTTATCCAACAGATTGCGGGGAATAACCGTAGGGCCGGTAACGCCGCCGGGATTTTTCAGAAGACGAAAGGCTCGTTTGATCGAACGAACCCAATTCTTTGTCACCAATACATCATCGTCGATAGATGCAATGATATCTCCCTTCGCCTCACGCCACAGCCGGTCGCGGATTCGGGAAAGGTGAGGCGTGGGATCAACGATGACTCGTATCGCTAACTGTTTTCTATATGCATCAATCACTTCGAGCGTGCGGTCACTTGAACCGCCGTCAAGAATCAGAATATCGAACACTGCGTCTGTTTGCCCGGCTAGTGAGTTTAGGCATTGTTTCAGACTATTCGCCCGATTAAAGGTAGCGATAACAACAGTCAGACTATTTATCTTGTTCTTTTGCTCGTTTGCTCTTTTGTTCCTTTGATATTGAACCATATTTTCTTAATAACGTACCAACTAACCGTTTCAGCATATATAATCGTTATCAGAAAGCAGAACGCAGGATGCACAAACCATGCTATATCGCGCTTTTTCATGTATCCCCGGATGCTCAACCATAAAGGTTGAATAATGGTAAGTGAATATACTACGAACAGTCCTAATTTCCCTAAATCTCCCCAATTGTCCAACCTGAAAATATGATATCTCCTTAACCCGGTCTTTTCTAAATAAAGTTCTCGAAAATACCGACGCCGCTTATCAAGAAGAGAAAATAACGTATTCGCCGTATCGTGGATAATGCCTGTTTTTACCACGGCGAAGCGGTCATACCCTAGTTTCACGATGTCATGGATAACATCGATATGAAAATAATGATCGGGATCTATGCGGGCTTTTTGCAGTATGCGGCGCCTGATAAAAAAACCATTTGCACCAACCGTCGGTAAATTATTCTCTGAAAAGACTACGTCATAGTAATCGCCGCGATCAGCCGCATTGCCGGAGAGGTGGTAGCCTTGGTATAACAATGACTGCCGGTCAGCCTTTCCGAGATAAAACGGTACCGGGTCATTTACGCCGAATAGGCTGACATAACGGTTAAATAATGTATCATGTTCACGATATGTGTACCAAAGAGGATAACTCGCAATTATGTTCACATTTTGTATAAATGGGCGTACCATCCTTTGTACCCATTTATTGTCCGGAATGATATTATCGGAACCAAAGTCTGCTATGATCTCTCCTGTTGCCTCTTGCAGTCCGTGCGCTTTTGCCGCTTCGGCGGCGGTGCCCTTTTGATGTAAA
>Ga0209542_10010028_pt1 | contig 17220 bp, 23 predicted proteins | sample RifCSPhighO2_01_FD_184028 | JGI IMG/M metagenome (GOLD analysis project Ga0209542, IMG submission 184028) | Soil microbial communities from Rifle, Colorado - Rifle CSP2_plank highO2_0.1 (SPAdes) (version 2) | ecosystem: Environmental > Terrestrial > Deep subsurface > Rock core/Sediment ...
AACAGTCTTGAAGCCAACGAGGTTTCCTTCAACCTCTCTCTCATTCATCCAGACAGCAGCTTCTATGCCTCCAGATTTATATTTTTTAATAGGTCTATTTCCCATTTTGCCCTCCATTCCTTTCGGTTTTTTTTCAATCAGAGCCTTCCCAAGAATCTTTTATCCTCAGTTCATCTCATCCAAGGTTTATTCAACCCTTAAAAGGATAAAAGCAGCAAACATTTATAAACCTGACCCGCGCGGTTGTCATCTGTCTATTGTTTCAAAAATATACTTCACAAAGTATATTTTTGAGACGCCAGATTCCCACCAGGAATTTAAGCGTTTTTGATATATATTTTCCAGTATAATATTACTTAAATAAAAGGCGTGCATACTTTTCTGCATGAGAGGAAAAAGAATTCTCACAACATTAGCTTCTTTAGTCACCTCTGCTTATATAGCATTATCCCCAATACAAACAGAAGCGCAGCAGCCATCAAGAGCAGGCAAATGGTATCTTGGTCTTCTGGGAGAACTCGGCAAACCTTATACTCCAAGTGAGTTCAAAGATTATTTCTCAAACAGCGCCTCTTTCGGATTAGCATATGGAAGACTTCCTCTCGGCAATATCACTGGAGAATTCTCCACTCAATACACCAGATTCTTCCCAAGAAGCAGCCAGCCCATGCAGTTCAACTCCCTTGAAATCGGTATGGAAATGAGGGCATATTTCGACCATGTGAATGATAACTCAGCTGCACTCTATGTTGCTCTCGGTGCCAATCTCGCCTTGACAGAATTAAAGGTTCCCTTAAAAAATGTTCAGGGACTGCTCCGCCCAGGAGACAAGCTCTCAGAACAAAAACCAGCCATCGTAGGCGGTGCAGGGGTTGTGCTTTTCGCTGGCAATAATGTTGCAATTGACATCGGTGCACGCTATCATTGGATTGCCACAGCAGACCAGCCTACCAGTTTCACAACATTAGGAGGAAGATGCAACTTCCTATTTGGTAAATAAAACGTGCTTGAATCAATTCTTCTGGGAAAAACCAAAAAGAGAAAATTCTTGAGAGCTTCTCTATTAACAAGTCTGGCAGCATTATCATTATCTTGTGGAAAGGATAAACCAACACAATCAGGTTCTGGTTCAGGAACAGGTTCTACAGCATCTCAAGCACATTACCAATCAACCTCAAAAACAAATTCATTAGGAATAGCCCAAGTTTCAGTAAAAAACTTTGACCTCTCAACAAAAATAACCAATGAATCAAATCAGCCATTACAAGGAATTGATGTAGCTTTAGTTGACCAGGGGCAATGCTATAGGTTAATTTCAGTAGATCTAAAAGAACAGCCTCTTTATACTTCAGCATCAACCTTCATCCCACTAAGCAGGTTAACAAAACCAATTGCAGAATCAACAAGCGAAGGTCCAGATTTAAATTTAATTATGTATCAATTTTTTGAAGGCCAGCCAAGATTATTCGAAAATAAACTTGTAAATGTCAAACCAGGAGACAAAAGAAGCAAAGACTCAAGAAAAATAACTACAACACCTTTAGCAAATGTATACCAAGTATTTGCACAAAACGATGCCCTTGTAAAAAACTCAGGGATAGTCGAGTTCATTTTAGACAAATCAGGTTCAGCATTAAAAATTCCTGAGTTGCAATTCGCATCAACATTAAACAAAGAAAGAACAAAGTATCTAAACAACATGGCAAGTATACAATCAAGAGTAATGTCTGTATTAAGTCAGGCTTACGGCAAAGAATACGACATCTGGGCGCATTATTTGGACATTTACTCAACACCAACCCCTCTCGGCACAGTACTTTCAATTCAAGAAAGCGATGAAAAATTTTGCACCTTAAGATTAAACATGTTTGTCGAAGGCGGAGGACAAAGAATTCCTGCATACACTGCAACAAGGTTAAAAGGGATGAATGTTGCTCATGATAAATCAGGAACAACAGCATTTTACTATCAGCTGCAAGAAGGATTATACACCATAACAATCACAGAACCAGGTTTCAAGAACATTTCAAAAGAAATAATCTTACGTACAGCCACACCGCCATTCTTTAAGTCCACAACAGTAGATCTGCAAGTCATATTAGACCCAGAAGGAATTTCAAATCCGAGAAGAAGAATAATTCAAACATATTATGAAAGCGGCCAGGCAGCAGTCTGGTTTGATTTCGAGTCAAATACATATGTAAAAGCATCTGGAGAAATCCCTCCATCATCATTGCACGACTTATACATTGAACCTCAAGACCCAGAAATTTCATCGCCAGATTTAATCAGCAACAGAATAAAAAACATTGCTTTAGTGGGAAGTGTCCCTCTTAACCAAATTAAAAATGGTTCAGCTTACAGATTAGTTTCAGGTTATTATTCTGGAAAAGATTCAGAAGGTAGAGACGCAATTTGGGGTCCAGGCTCGTCTTTTGTAGTAAAAACAAGAGAAGGCAACTGGGCAAAGTTCATGGTAGAATCATTAGAAAGAGAAAACCATAAGATGATAATAACCTATCAGATCACAGGCAATTCAAACGGAATTTTTCGTTATTAACACCACAACAACAAAAATCATCCCAATAAAAAACACCTTCTCAAACAATCCATTAGTTCTCAAAAATCCTCTTAACTTAAATTGAAAAGGCCAAAGCACCCTCACTCCATCTCGTGTCAAACAATCCAGCAAAACATGTGAAACAATCCCGACCAGCATTGCAATATAATGCCCTGGAAAAAATCTCATACCAATTGAAGCAGCAATCAGCATAAAAAACAAACTGTGTGTAAATCCTCTATGTGTAAAAAATAATTTCAAAGGATAAGAAATAATTTTCAATCTTCTTCCAAGAAAAGAAACAGAAGTATCTAGGTCTGGAATCAAAGCCCCAGCCATAACAAGCAAAACAAGAATCAAAGAATCCAAGTCCAAACCATAAATCAACAGCCCAATCAAAAATCCAAACAAAGCATGGGTTCGATACATCATAAACTCAAAACCTCTTCAATCAATTTCGTATCATCAGCATCATCAACCCCATTAACAATAATCTCACATCGGTCAAACATCTCATTCTTAACAACCTTCCCATTAACAGAAATCTTCTTTCCCATAACTTCATTTCTAAGCTCATTAAACTCTTTCCCATTAATAATTTTATCAGCATGTTCTCTAAAAGCAACAATCCTTATATTGCCCGAGCCGTCATCCAAATAAAAGTTCAGAATAGGAATCCTCCTCGCTGTTGTAGCACCATGCTCATTGCAAACATGCTTATCTTCCTGCAATGTAACTTTTTTATAACATTCTGAGCAGGAATCATAATGCTTAGGTTCAAAAACCTGAACAACATACCCATTAACATTAACATTCTCCCCAGCAGTAATCTCAGAAATTTTCTTCTCAACAGTAATTCTTCTAAGAGTTCCCTGCTTAACCTCAATATCATCAACGACATCAAAAACTATTGAAGATTTATTTCCTAAGTGCAGTTCTTTAAATCCATTATTTTCTTTTACATAACCATTCTTAACTTCAATAATTCTCCCTTCTCTAACAGCATTACTCTCAAGATGCTGAATCAAGTTAGTATCCCACAAAGCAACTCTTATCATTGCAGTTTCATCCCCAAAAAGAAAACTGCCAACCTTTCCAATCTTTCCATTCTTATTAAACTCTCTAACACCATAAACATTAACAACTTTGCCAATCAGGTCAACAGAGGTTATTCCTGGAACAACATCATTAATTTTCAGCTTTCTTCTTCCTTCTTCATAAACCTTCACATTATACTCATGGGCAATAATGTGCGCAGCCCCCTCCAAAGAAATCAAATCTCCAAGCTGTTTCAGCTTCTCATCAATTTTCTGCTTAATAACAATCCCATCAACATCTTTCTCTTTCTTTATCTTCTCAACAATTTGCTCGTAATTTAGTCCTATCATAATCCATCTCCATCAAACAACCTTCAGTATAAACACAAAATCTCTCTTCTCAATTTCTATCCCTTTTCCAGGTTTAAGAAGGAATGCTTTTTTATCGTTTTCTATACTCAAGGGTATATATCCGTTCTCCACTTTCCCAATTCCAGAGTAATCTCCTTTATTCCTTGCATCAATTAATTTTCTCTTAAGCTCCCCAATCTTCTTGAAATCAATCTCTATTTTCTTCTTCAAAATCAATCCCCGCGTATAATTCAGATGGGCGTTTCCAAAATCCCCGTTTATTTCTTCTTCATTAAGCTCTATAACCAGCTCATTGTTTTCAATTTTCAAAGATTTATACTCAATCTTTCTCTCTTTCATCTTCCTTTCAATCAATAATCCAAAATTCTTCTCAACATCAGGCCAGCACATCTCAAAATCCCAGATAATTTTCCCATTGCTCCTCTCACATATATTGTCCTTGCTAAATCCCCCATTCTCCCCCATCTCAATCAAAGCATCATTGACAGCGAGTTCAACAATCATCTCTTTTCCCAATCTTTTTTCCTCGCTCTCAAAGTATAATTTTAAAACCCCTGCTTGCGTCTCTCCAATTTTATCAGTAGTCTCAGCTCTCTGCTTAAATAATTCATACATCAGCACACTCCCCATAATTATCATAAACACAGCAAAAAAGAATAACAATTCACCGCTCCCTTTTTTCCCAAGAGAAGTTCTCTTTTGGATACAAGGCATAATGCTTTTCTTTGTGGATACAAAGTTTTTCTTTTCGCAAAAGAAAAAGGTTGTTAGCATCTGTCCACCATCCTAACCTCAATCTCTTTATTCTCATCAGGAACTTTAATCAAAATTACCCCGGGATTTTTCTCTTTGCCAAGCTTGGAATTCTGAATAACATGCAGTTCTTCCCCATCGGGCTTTAGGTTAATTTCAATCTTCCAGGTAAGGCATCCTCTTCTAGGATACAAAGGATTAAAAATTTCTTTTGTCTTCTCATCCAATAGCTTGTAATCACCAGAATAATAACCATGCAATATAAGACCCATCATGCTTATATTTACCTCTGAATATTCAGCCTCGCTCCCAAGATAAGACGCCAAATTAATGTTATTGTCCAAAGAACTTTGAGCATCTAATTTCTCCTGAAAACTGGTTCCAAAAAAGCTCAGTAAAAACAATATCAAAATATAGCAGAACAAAATAAGAAAACCATACAGATACATTCCAATTTCAGCTATCCCCTTTTTATTCATTTTTAAGCTCAATCACAAAAATATTAATCCATCCTTTTTTTATCCCGTTATCATTAACCAAAACAAAATACCTTTCATCGCTGCATATATTTTTTCCATGGCATAAAAAATCCCTGTTAGTCATTAAGATATTGTCATAAATCTCCTTCTTCTTTCCATCATATTCCAGCGTAGCTTTAATCCCTATATTCCTCCCCTTAATCTTCAGACAATTTTCAAATCTTTCAGAAGTAAACTTCTCAGCATAAATCTCATTGCCATCAGAAAAGCAATCAGAAGATAAAACAGCTCTTTGCATCAGCAAAGGATGATGAACCTCTCTAACATCAAAGCTTTTAACAGCAAATCTGCTAAACAAAGTGATAGTCAGTATAATAAATATAAAAATAACGGGAATTACAACAATCATAGAAACAGTATCCTTGCTCTGCTGAAACGCATCTTCATCTCCCATTAATCTCAACCCCACCCTCATTTTTCTCAATAACAAACTTCTTGTAAGCCTTATCCCCAGAGCTATACTCAACCTCGTTGTCACCATCAAAAAAATCATACTCCAAACTTCTATTGTTCGCAGCAGACCTGACATTAACCTTAGAATCCTTAATCTCCAAATACAATGGCTCTTTGAACTCTTCAGTTATTTTTACATCCCCATCATCAAAAATCTTTACAGCATCTATATTCATTCCAATCTCTCTGCTTGCGTATCCAAGAAAAATAATACTGCTAAGTTTCCCAGAAAGAAATCCATAGAGAAGTATAACAATAATCAAAGCAAGTATAAAATAAAATACCTTAAGCCATAAGAATCCTTCAGCCCCTTTTTTATTCATATTATTAAAAAGAATTAATCATTTAATAGTCTTTTCTTTATGATAACTGAACTCTGCTTAAATACACAGTCCCATTATCTCTTTTAAAATAGAAATTTCCAAATTCATACCCGCTTGCCAAGAAATACCCGCAGCTATTCCCAACATCCTTAATCCCAAACTTAAATCCATAGCATAATGCATTCTCATTATCCGCGCATGCATTGCCGTCGATTTCTCCCTTGCATAAACATAAGCATGATTTCCCGGAGCATTCCGCCCATTTGGGTTTAAAAATCTCTTCCTTAAGATTAAAACTCTTCCCTCCAACCAGAGTTTCTTTGCAATCTTCTCGCCCAATCTTGTCTTTTCCTTCGGGAAATGCAATCAAACTATAATCTTTCCCAATTCCATACAGCACGCTATACACTTTGCCATCTTCAGCTATTTTTAATTTATCAACCAAAACAGCAAACTGCTGCTCACTATGTATGTTCTCTTCATTACTCCCGGATAAAATCTTAAACAAGCTTTCAGGAAAAGACCTTACAGCAAGAATAGCAACAATTGTAATAATAATTCCAAGAATCACAACAAGAATAATATTGCTATCTCCCTTTGCCATAATCAACAATCCTCATTTAGTCGGAACATTAATCGCGTTCTTCACAATCTCATCTCCAGCAGATTCATTCGCACTCTTTATCAAATCTCCAAAACTCCCCATAAGAGCGGCAAATTTATCTCTGAAAGCAATAACAAGCAAAACCAAGACAACCAGCACAAGAATAAATGCTGCAATGGTTGTTAAGCTCCATTCACCTTTTTTCATACAAAGAAGAATAAACAGGGATTAAAATACCTTATGGTTTTCCACTCTTAGTTTTCTTTTCCACTAATGCTTTTCTTTCACGAGGCGATTTGTCGCCTGTGCCCTGTTGAAATATTTCAACTAGGGTTCTAAAAGAAAAGGCTTATTCCCTGCAGTCTTTTCTCACGCCAGCACAATCCTCTTCAATAGGGAATTCCCAGCATCTATATTCCTTTAAAGAATCTCCATCCTTATCGATTATCCCATCACCATCAGCATCAAGTTTCCAACTAGCTCTGCAATAAGCGGATTTTTCCCTTGCATTCTGCGTAGTGTACGTCTGAGCAGAGCCACACTTGCTGCTGCAGTCACTTATAGCGGTATCAAGATTATCAGAACTAACCTTATTAATCCTGTCCAATAGCTTTGCAAAACTTCCAGTAAAGAACGCTACCAAAATAACAAGTACCACAACCAAGATTATTAAAATAATTATAATATTAAAAGAAAGTTCAGCCCCTTTTTTATTCATACCAATCTTATCCTCACGTATTATATAAACTTTTCTTTTCCTTTTCAAGAACAACTTTTAACAGTATTGATATAACTGTTCAAAATCCAGCAGACATTTCCTTTGTTTTTAAGCAATTGAAAGTTTCCATTAACTCTCCAGTTGTTCATATCATCTCCCAACCCAACATAATCCAACACGCTATTTTCTTTAACAGCATAAGCTCCTTTATCATCAAACTTAATTATTAATTGTCCTTTTATCTCCATTCCGTTTTTATCAATATAGCAGTTCAATCCTTTAGAGCTCTTAACCAACCCTTCATATTGAAGTTTAGAACTATCTCCCATCAAAGTGTCAGTTCTCTCTCTTATATTCCTCATCTGCACTCCAGAATCAGAAAACAGCAATTGATGGGTTTTATAAAAATTATTCAGCTCAATTTTGCATCCACAACCATCTTCTTTAAAACCTCTGCAGGAATTAACGTTTTTAATCAATCCTTCAAATCCAGAATAGGCATTTTCATCAATAACAACAATGTTCAGCTCATCCTCTCCGAATCCGAGTGCAGTTTTAGCAGCATCCCAAATTTTAGCAGGATAAACAAGCAATATCAAAACAACAGCAATCAATATTATGACCATGCCAGCAATTTTCTCAACACTCCACTCTCCCTTCTTACCCATTTCCAAACACCGCTTTCATACTCTCAAAAGCATTCAATAATTTATCCTTAAACATTCCAACCAAAACAATCAGCACCAGCAAGATAACTAAAGCAATCAAATACTTTGCAATAGTCTCCCATTCAAAACTACCCTTACAATGAATGGTCGCCGGGGGTTCATAAGGGAGCCGCTGGGAGCCCTTATATTCAAAACTTCCTTTAGTGTCATTATTTCTTAACATTGTTCTTATCATACTCCTTCAATTTGCTCTCCAGTTTCTTATCAGTAATCTCTGGATTAATATAAAAGGTTGCTAAATCGCATTCGCTCCTGACAACCTCATCTCCTGTCATTATAGCTGTTCCGGGTCTGAAGCCCTTTGAAGCCAATGTCACAGTCCCAATAGAACCAACAGTAACAGCCAACCCAACAACGTTCGCAGCCCCAGCAATCTTTCCAGGAATTTTTAAAATCAATTTTTTCGCTGTTGCGATTATCGCTCTCCCGCCAAGACCTCGTCTAAAAAGCTGGTCTAATCCAACACCTTCAATAATCCCTGTTTGAACTCTTTTGCCCCATTCAATATCGTTATCAACAGTAAACATCACATAGAACGGTTTTCCATAATCTATCATTGTAGCATCCACGCTTCCGAAATCTATTCTTGCATCCTTAACATCAGTAAGCAGTTCTGCATAGGTCTTCTCATTATACTTAGGTTTCTTGGTATTTAAAAAAATCTGATAATTACCCCAGTCAAACTTTTTAATTTCACTCTCAGAATCAACATAAACCTCATTGCATGCTCTGCAATAAGTCTTAGCTCGCTCAAACTTAAGATCGCTAAAAAAGTCCTCCCTCCCAAATCTATAACTCGAAAGACAATTTAATTGCTTATCAGCAAAGGATCTATACAGCACATCCTCATTATCAGCTTTTACACTTTCAACATAAGTCTTGCAAGGACTGTCATAATTAAAAGCTTTAAATCCCAAAGCAGGTTTTCCAAGTCTGCTCGATTGAACATCAACCCATGTCTGGCAGCTGGCCTTGCCCTGTGCAACCTCGATAAATCCGCCAAAATTGCTCATGAAAGCAATAAGCACAACCGCAGTTAAAATCAATAGTATCAAAGATACCAAAACCCATGCTTCCATCCCCCTCTTCCCGATATGTTTCATTTTTACCTGAACAGGTTACTCAAACCATTTTTAATAATCATATACACAATCAGCATAAACACAATTACAATAATAATAGTCAATAAAACCTGAAACTCACTCATCCCTTTTTTCATACGACCCCTAATTTAATACTGTTTGCAAGCAAAGTAAATATAAACGTGACAATCAACGCAACAAGGAAATACAATATTCCTGTGATATATAAGTTTTTACTTAAGCTCGCTCTCTCATTGATTTTATCCTGTCCATTTTCAATCCCGTTGGCAAGTATAGTCAAAACAATTGCAATTTCAACAACATACAGCCCAATAATCATCTGCAGATAATACCCAGGAATAATGCTTGGAATCTCAAAAAGTTGTAAAAGTCCTTGCAATCCCTGATTGCCAAATCCCTCGCCAATATTCTGGTTGGTGGCAGTAAAAACACTTGTGAGTCTGCTCAGCACAGTTATTATCATGGCAGAAATCCCGACAACAATCCCTGCAATTATAGGTGTAAGAAAACTAATCTGGCTTTTCATGCTTGATAAAATATCCGAAAGCAAATCTTTCAGTCTTTCATTAACAGAATGAATATTGTTAACATAAAAAGAAATGCTGGTCATAGACTTTGCAGCAGCCTCAGGAGATTTTCTAGCAGCTTGCAGCAAAACCTTCATGCTGCTCTCAACCAGGCTGCTGGGGTAATGCCAAATAGCTCCATCTTGTCCAAACATAGCCTCTTTAAGACTCAATCCTTGCTGTAATAATCTCTGAGCAACAATTCTAAAAAAACTTCCAGTAGGCGTTCCTTCCAAAGTATTCGCAACCTCTGAAAAAGCAACCTCAACAGGCACACCATCCCCAACCCTGTTCCCCAATTGAAACAACCCCCCTGAAAATTCTCTTTCAAGCTTCATAGTCTCTTCTCTCATTTTAACAAGTCTTCTGGACTTGATTCCAAAATACAATCCTAAACTCAAAGCCAAAGCAAGAGGTAAAAACAAACTGAAAATCACAGCCCCTGCACCAAAAGGCCCATAACAATCATTCCCAGAGCAATCCAATCCATTCTCAGATTTGTAATCCAAAAAATTCCCACCTAAAAATTGAAAATCAATATTATTGTAATGCATCATCAAAGGAACAAACCCAATCAAAGCAATAAAAACAAAAATAAAAAAAGCAAAAATCCACGCAGGTATAACAATCTCAGTCTTCCCTAAATGAAAAGAAACATTTTCATATTTCTTAAACCTCTTCTCGATTAAATTGCCCTCATGATATCCTGTTGGTCTCTTGCTCAATATTCCCATCCCTAAAAAATAAACAGACAAAGGCAAAACAATCAAATACAAAATTCCAAGTATCAAAAGTTTAACAATCCCGGAACCACCCATCAAACTTCCAACAAGAGGCAATATCACCAGTCCAAGAATAGGCAGTATAACCCCGAGCATATGAATCATAGTGATAGGATTTTTCAAGTCCTGAGCATAATGCAGCATTTTTTCATGAGTCCCCTCAAGCATAATCTCCAATGATTTCTCAAGCATCCCGATTCTTCTGTTCTCCTCATGCTCATACAAGCTCCCTTCAATCAAATGAAAAGCCTCAACAAATTCCAGGTTAGAATCTCTCCATCTTTCCAGATAAGAATCTAAGCTCTCTTTAAGATTAGAATATTTCCCAATCTCAATATCCCAAAAAACTTTCTTCAAATCCAGAGATAAAGGCTCATCAAGATGCTCCGCGGCAAACTTAACAGCATGTTCCAGATTGCTTGTATGCCTCATATACATCACAACATACAAAATACATAAAACCATTTGATTGCTCGCTCTAAGTCTGTATTTATTCTCAAGATACCTTGGAATCATTGTCAAAGGCTTTAAAGTAAAAGCAGCAATAATAATCAGGAGAAGCACAATAAGAAAATAACTAAAATCAAACCCAACAGTAAAAAATAACAGCCCGCTAATGGCAATAACAAACACAATAAACCCTAAATCAATAAAAGTCCCAAAACTATAAGCTTCCTCAGGAGTAATCTCAAGATGAGTAATCTCAATCGATTTTTTCAGTTTGTTATAATCTTCAGCATTGGGCTTTATCTTCAGAAAATTTCCAAAAACCCTGCATAATCTTTCATACAATATTCTTTTCCTGCTGAAAGATTCTTTTCTAAACTCTCTATAGTCACCAAGAGGCTTATCAATCTCATCAATTTTAATCTCCCTATCTAGCTTCTTCCCATATTTCCTGATAATCTCTTTTTCTAACCTATCCATCTTATCCCATAGCAATCAGCTTTATTAATAGTTTGAAAATCTCCCACAAAAGAATAATCACCAAAACATTCCAGAAATTATCTCTTACCCATTTAACACTCTTTTTTTCTCTGACCATAAACTCACCTTTTCTTGATATCATCTTTAACCCAGTTATCCCACAGATTAAAAACTCTTTTAGCATCAACATTCCCGCTTTCTTTTCTTACAGTATTGCTTATACTGTGAAATGCATCATTGCTCTTGGTAATAAACTCAGCCTCAATCAATCCAGGCATCCCCATCTTCAAAGAATATTCAACAACCCTCGCTTTAATCCTGGCTCTTAATAAAATTTGCTCCCATACAGCGTCCCAGTTCCCAACATATTCCTTTACCCCTCCAGCTATATTCTTCAATATCTCGCTCTCCCCATTAATCAATTCCTGGCTCGGAATTAATTCATCTTTAACAGCGTCATAAGTCATCAGGTCAACAAATCCTCTCTCTTGCAAAGGGTCCTCTCTCCAGTTTTTCCTAACCTCTGTAATCCTCAATATTCTTCTGTCCCTTTCAAGTCCATCAGCACTCTTAACAGGGTTTGAAACAACAATCACATCAGTTGCCTTAAAACTAGTTCGGGGAACTTCAAGGTCATTCACAACCCGGTCAAACACACTATAAGGGTCAGCCCCGTGAATAGTCCCTGCAACAACATTGGCCATACTCCCAACCCTCATCGCTTCGTACAAAGATTTAGCTTCCAAACTTCTAATCTCACCAATAATCAAACAGCTGTCACCAAAACGAAGACTAGTCCTTATCCCCTCGTCAGCACCCATCTCATTGCTCATTTTCATCAAAGCCCCTCTAACTTTCATCCCCTGAATATTATATCCAAGTTTTCTCAAAGAATCTAAAGGCAATTCCATAGTATCCTCTAATGTAATTATTCTATGTTTTCTCATAATCTCAATCATCGTGCTCCCAAGCAAACTGGTTTTACCAGAGCCTCTTGTGCCTGCAAACAGCAAGCTTCTGTTCCCATCAACAAGGAAACTCAACAACCCGGCAGCCAAAGGATTCATCATCTTATTTTTGATAAACAAGTTGTAAGTCCATGGATTATCTCTATGTCTTCTAAAAGCATAAGCCAGCCCGCTGGGATTCAAAGGCCTGTTCATTATACTAACCCTGGCTCTTGCATATCCCAATAAAAGTTCAGTATCCAAAACAGGATTAGCCTCGTCAAGAGGTCTCCCGGATAAAATTCTAAATTTAGTAGCCCAGCTCTCTCCTTCTTCAACATTGGGGATAATATTTGTTGAGCATTCATCATGCTCCTGATGCACGATATATATGCAGCTCTCACCAATAGGTCCATTAATTGCAATATCCTGAATTCTCTTATCCCTCAGCAGAACCTCAATCAGTCCAAATCCAACAGTATATCTAACGAGAATATTCGCCAGCTCATCCAATTCTTTATAACTCAGTTTTATTTTTCTGTGCTCAGCAAGTTCCTGCAATAATCCTCTGCCAATATTAAAAAATCCTTTTCTTATTTTTTCAGGGTCTAAAAACTCCTCTTTTGCAGGCTGATGTTTCCCGAGTAAATTTCTCGCTATATCCAATATTTCATATTTCTCCTCGGGCAGTGCAAATTCTTTAGGGGTAATATGGTATAAAATTTTAACATCATTTTTAAGTCTAAACAGATTAACCTCAGCCTCCTCGCCAAGATTATAGCTGTCAACAAGCTCGGCATCCAGGGGCATCTGAACCATCAGTCTGGTATACAAAAAATCAGGAGTAATAATCGGTCTGAAAATTCTTGAATAAAGCCCCCTGCCCCCTATATTATACCCTGAAATATTTTCTTTAACCTTCCCTATCAGCGAAGTATTATCAAAAACCTGCAGTAAATATTGTAAAACTTCAAGGTACTTGGTTCTTAACTGTATCTCCTGCCAATCCTTGGAATCTTTTATTTTTATCTTCTCTCTTCTTGCAACTCTTAGTAATTCAACATACGCCCCAATAGGATCCTGTTTTAGCTGATGAAAAACAATCCCTTGAATCTGAAATCTCCATAAACTTTTAACCTCTTCATAATACCCTGTAAACTCGCTGAACTCCAGGTTCAGTATTCCCTTCTGCTGCATCAAGTATTTGTACATCTTTGCAATCTCCTGCAGCAAGGCTGTTTGCTCCTCATCATAAATATAATTTCTTCTGTGTGTAAAAACAATCCTCATAACTGCTGGATTTTCAGTTAAAGCATCAATAACCATCTCCATTGTATCCCCGCTGCTTTCCAAGCTGGGAAGGTAATTCCCTCCTGCAAGATTAAAATAAAGCACTTGGATTCCTGATTCATAAGCTATAGAAACAGCCCCTCTCTTTTTTTCCATGATTTATCAATAGAAAAAGGATATAAAAAACTTCTTATAATATCAACAGCATATAAACCCCAAAAGACTTTTATACTCAGCCAAATTAATAGCATTGATGAATCAATTCTCAACAAACCCCCAGGAAAGATTAAGAATTCTTGAATCCGACTACTCTCTGATGCGGGATAGATTCTCAATTCTCAATCAGAACTTAATGGAAAGCCACAAAAGATTAAGCCAGGAAATCAGAATTCTCCATCAGGAAATTCAGTCATTAAAAACAGAATTATCAGAGGCAAGGATTTTAACAAACCATATTGTCCAGGAGATAAACCAATTCGCGAGAAAAGACCAGGTTAGAGTATTAGAAAAGTATATTAACCTCTGGAGCCCATTAAATTTTGCTACTCAAAAAGATCTTGAAAAAGCAATTCAGGAATTAAAAGAAAAAGAAAGAGGCGATAAACATAGAACCAGCACCAAAACCAAAAAGCACCATTAGCTCCCCGGAAGATTTATCATCAATTCTCGACCAGTTAGATCAATACTCTCCAGATAAAGAAAAAGGGGCGCAAAAGGGCTCTAAGGGAGACGCCGGCAGCCCTTATGAATCAAAAGAAAAATCACAAGTTAAAATTCAGCAGTTTCAATCAAACGAGCTTGTAGATGAAGCTCCTTCTCCAGAACACGAAGAACAACAAAGTTTCTTATCAAATCAGCAGCAGCTCCAGCAGCAATATTACTCTCAGCAGCAGCTCCAGCCTCAGCATCAGGACCAAATTCAGGAGTTAGTAGAATCAATAGTAGAAGAAAAATGGCGGCAAGTCATTGAAAAATTTGGGGACCTAGGAATGTGGAAAGAACGAACTTCTCGGGATGTAATTTCAATTAAGCAGGAATTAATCAGAACTCAAGACAGGTTTAACCAGCTGCAAAAAGCAGTTCTGGGCAAAGTTTCAGAGTACAACGATAACATCTCTTCAGTCAATAGCGAGATGAAAGCTTTAGAAAAAGTCTTTGAAAAAATCGTAGAACCCTTAACAACCAACATCAAAGAGTTGCAAAAAATCACCGATAGATTAAAGAAATAAAATGTTTCCCTTCAAAAGAAAATCAACCCAAAGAATTTCTTCAATTATAGGGATAATAATAGGAACATTATTAATGATGTCTTCTCCATCAATCAGGCTGAGCAATAGCATAATTTTCAACACGTTCATCTTAGGTGGAATAATATTTTTCATCGCGTTCTTGTATTTTCTGGATGCTCAGTAAAATGAATATAAACCAAAAAGAAAAGAACATCAAAGACTTGGAATATAATTCTATTCTAAACAAACAAAATATCACAATGGTCCTTATCGGGACTGCTTTTATTTATGTTCTCTTCGCAGAAAGTTTGCCCGATGGGCTGGCAAGAAGTGATTTAATAATCTTGCTTATATTGGCGTGGATAATAACCTTACAGTACTTCAACAGGCAATTAAACAAAATAAAAGAAGAAATTAAAGAGTTATAACAGTGCTATTTTTTAACCTTATAATGCAATTGTATCTCATCTTTAGAAATCTTCTTAATCACAAGAAGTTCTAAGCTCTTTTCAAACTCACCATCATCAAACAGCTTAACCCCTTTACCCAAAACAACAGGCTCAACATCAAGGTAAATTTCATCAACGAGATTTTCCTTCATAAAACTTGCATTCAGCTTTCCTCCCCCTCCAACAAGCGCTGAAGTAAAACCCTTTCCTTTCAATAGTTCTAAAGAATCTCCAGGAGTTTTAACAAAAAATATATTCTCTTTATTTTGCAAAGGTTTGTGAGTAACAACCACCGCCAAAGGATTCCCAATCTTCTCAAACTCGCCATGGTTCTTCATTATTTCATAAGCTCTTCTTCCAACAATAAGATTCCCAATAAGTTTAATCTTTTGACTGAAACTCTTCCACTCATTTTCAGACCAAGGAGTATCCCCATCTTCTTGAGCAATATACCCATTGACACTCATCGCCATATAAAGAATAACTTTCATCATTTTAATTATTCAAGATAACTATAAAATGTTTTTCTTTTATCTTAAATGTTTATTTTTGTTTCTTTTTCTTTTTCCACTCTGTTCTTTTTTAAATACAATGTTTTTTCCACAAGTTCACAAGTGAACTGTGGCACAGTTGACACGCTAAAATTCCTTCGGAACACTAAAATCCATAGGGATTTTGGGTGTACCCAAGAACATGGTTCTTGGTATTTGGCGTGCTCAAGAACTTCAGTTCTTGACAAGTCAACTTGTGCTTACAAGAAAAAAAATTGTTTAGTTGTTAGGCTCAGAAATCAATCTAATCGACAGTGCAGCGATAATCAATAAAAATAATGCTCCCAATACTCTTGGATGAACAATAGCTTTCAACCCCTCGCTAACAGGGGTCCCTCCCTGAATTACCCCGCTTCCTCCTTCTCCAGGAGCACTTTGCCCTGAAAAAACATCTCCAAAAACATTTCCAAGGGCAATGAAAAATACAAGCATACTAATTCCAATAACACCCCAGACAACTTTAGGGTCTTTAACAGCAAAAGCAATAGAATCTTCCTTCACCCCCATAAAAATAAAGAAGCTTACAAGGAACATTCCAAACACAACCAATAAAATAAACCACGGAGTAAGCAAAGTTACAAATTTGACAGCATCCGAGGAGAATAAAAAGATAAATGAAATGCAAAAAGCAACAGCCCAGTGTATTCCTTTATTATCTCCAACAAGTTTAAACTTGTCCATCACAGCAAACACAACAATCATAATAAATAAGAAAGTAAACACGGGTAATAAGTATGCCAATAAGCTTGTATCAAGTAGTGTTGCCATTATCCTGTTCCTCCAGCACCACCACTTCCTCTTCCCATCCAGCTATTCCACCTATTATCCCGAGCAAGTTTCTTCGCTTCGAGAACTCTTTGTTTCTGCTCTGCATCAGTGTAAGTCTCTCCTCCCTTAACAACAACCACAATCAAAACAATAACAGTAATCACAATAGTCAAAGTAGGCCAGTTATCATCAAGCCATATAGGAACATCAAATCCCATCACAGGTGCCAAAGACCAATACAATCCTAAGAGCCCAGCTATAACAACAAAGAACAGCACAAATCCTTTAAATCCCCCGCTAATATCTCCTGCAAATAAAGCAATAAATATCAAAAACATCATCGCTATAATAATAAAGTAAGACATTCTAGGTAAAAAAGTTGTCAGGCTTCTTACAACTTCAAACTGGCTTGTAATCAATAATCCAAGAACAAGAGCTATAACCGCATTAATCGCTTTAGCACCCTCGCCAAAAATCCTGCTCTTCTCCAAAATCCCAAACACAACAGCAAATATCAATAA
>Ga0209542_10010030_pt1 | contig 17216 bp, 32 predicted proteins | sample RifCSPhighO2_01_FD_184028 | JGI IMG/M metagenome (GOLD analysis project Ga0209542, IMG submission 184028) | Soil microbial communities from Rifle, Colorado - Rifle CSP2_plank highO2_0.1 (SPAdes) (version 2) | ecosystem: Environmental > Terrestrial > Deep subsurface > Rock core/Sediment ...
AAATGCTCCAAAGATCTCGGCGAAGGCAAAACACGAGGCAAAAATACCGCTCCTGTAAAAGTTAAAGCAATGCAGAAGAGATAAGCCCCCGTGTTAACAGCTAAACTTCTAGCGCGGTAAAAATCCATAGAAATTAAATAAAATAAGAGATTATAAATTTGCGCATAACAAAAATTCTTACTATTAATTGAAATTTACAGAAAGAGTTAATAAATCCATTTTCTCACATATTACATGGCTTGTTTATCTCAAAGGTTCATAGCATGGTTTCTTTCTAGAGGAGAAAGTCTAGAAAAAGAAATGTATGGTGATAAGAAAATAGAGCTATTTAAAATAAAACCAAAATCAAGAGTATTGGAAATAGGACCAGGTACAGGTATTAATTTGCAGTATTATCCCAAAAACATAGAGTGGATTGGAATAGAGCCAAACCCTGAAATGAATAAACACATTAAACTAAAATTAAAAAAACTTGATTTTAAAGCGCGGTTAATTAAAGGAACTGCTGAAAAAATTCCTATTAGAGGTAATTCAATAGATTATGTTGTTTCTACATTGGTGTTATGTTCTGTAAAAAATCCCTCTATGGCAATTAAAGAAATAAAAAGAGTATTGAAACCCGAGGGCAAATTTCTGTTTATGGAGCACGTTGCAGATAACAAAGGAACGCTAAGACGTGCCATGCAAAACCTCGCCCCGCATACACCATGGAAATTCTTTTCAGACGGATGCCATCCCAATAGAGAAAGCTGGAAAACTATAGAAAAAGAATTCAATAAAGCAAAAATAAAGAGATATTACGAGAAAAAAATAGGCCTAATGGGTTATCTAATAAACCCGCATATTATCGGAGAAGCTGCAAAATAACACTTGCTCATTTTCCCCAAATTCATTTTGCTTCCTTTAAATGATATCCTCTTTTGTCAAGATAGTCAATTATGCTCATTGATTTGACATTGTTTGGAACAATCATTTCGACTCTGGAGTTTAACACATCTGCTTTCATCTTTTTAACTGCAAACTTTGCAAGAAGAGTTTTCCTTATCATACAAATGCACCAGCTACAATAAACTCCTTCTTTTACACTAAACGTAAACTTTTTCATTTTATTTAAAATATTTTAAACAATCTTTTGTTTCAGCATGATGACCTAGATGCTCTTTCCAAGAGTCTATATCCTGTCCTGCCGGAACCCTGCATTTTTCAGGCAAATCATTTGATTCACCATTAGATGAAATGCTTTTATCTTTACCATTCAGAGCGAGCATTCCAAATGTGCTCACTAAAAGCAATATTAAGACAAATACTACAGCAATCGCCTTTCCGCTGATTTGTATGGTTTCTTTTTCCTCCATTTAGCTTAAACCTCCTTTCATTTTTCTTTTATGATTCAGCATTAATGCGATTCCAAGAATACTTGATGCAATCCCTATCGAAAAGAAAGCTTTTTGGTAGGTCATCAAAAATGATGTGAATGTGGTTAACCCCGTAATTCCAATTAGAGGGATAATGCTAAGCAGATAATGACTGCAACATGCAATCATTGATCCTCCAGAAATTGTTCCGGAAGTTGCAGCTCCTGCTTTTATTGTTGCGTCGTGCATTATAGAAGCATAAATTCCTGTTTGAGCTCCAAATCCGATAGCCAAAGGAACAAGCCATATCCATAATCTTTTAAATTCATATAGGGCAAATCCATAGCTTTGAAATATTGTAAGAACGGACATGTAAATTGCTAAAATCCCCGCTCCTGCTAAAATTCCATAAATCAAAGCCTTAGCATTAATTTCCATTTTAGTGGTGTCTACCCCAATTGAAATGATTCTTCATCATCAAGAGGTGAAGAAATATCATTAGCCCGATAGCCCCAATTGTTGTCCTTTTACTAGAGATGCCGAAAAATGGAACTACCAAGATGATTGCTAAAGGTACAATGCATGCTAAAGCCATCAATATCATATGCTTCATACCCTGATTATTTTTTCTTTCATGATTCATTTTAGTTCATTCCCCCATATACGGTATTATTGCTGATTGTTTGTGTTGCATATTTTGCTTCTAACATTTTTTTAATTTCTTCCTTTGTTTTACCTTCTTCATAGAGACTTTTTGCGTATAATGCATCTTGGTAGCACAATCCACATTCGCTCGCGTGTGCGTCCCATTTACCTTTGTTGTTTACATCTCCTTGCATAAAGCAATCTATAAGCCCTCTAGAATGCAATCTTCCTCCATGATTTGCTGCATCGCTCATACAACCGCAATTGCAGGGCAAACCTATCAGCTTATCCGCATCTAGTTTAGCGTAAGAATAAGCCGCCTTGATGTCGGGCTTAATAAAGGCATAGGTTGGTAAATCCAGAGGGTTAGCGTATGCAGTCTTCATGATTAATAATGCTCCGATTATTGAAAGAACAAGAATTCCAACCCACATGTAATTATAATGGTGTGAATTCATTCTTTGCAACACTCCAATAATTTCTTTATTCCGAAAAAGATACTTTTCTTTTCTTTATTTCCATATAAAATTTGAGTTTCTCTTGTGTTACTATCTATATTTAATTTCCAGAATAATCCATAAAGTTCGGCAGAATGATTATACATCTCTTTTGCCTCATCTTTTTTGCCCTCGTGTAGCAACCTATTGCCCACCTCAAATAACCTCATTGAAGAAGCAAGCAAATGTTTACTCATGCACCACTTCTCACTATCATCCTTGCTTACAATCTTGAGAAGAAGTTTCTTCCTCAGTTCTCTACTAGTCTCAAGAATATCTAAGAATTTTTCATCCTTTGTCTTAACATAGCTAAAAAATGAATGCTCTTCTAGACTCACAATATTCATTAGAGCAATGCTTAAATCTTCTCCTGCCGATAAGTCTAATTCATTCTTTCCCTTCACATCATTTATCTTCTTAACAAAATTTTCTGATTTCATCTCATCACCGTCCAGAACAATAAAGCATTCAGCACCAACGCTCCGAAAGTAAGGGCCATGGTCTGATAATTGAACAATACCTTGCCCTCATTTCTCCTCTTTATTTCATTACTAACAAAAAAGGCAGCAAAAGAGACCACTGCTCCTGAAACTGTTCCAAATATTATCCTTTCCACCCCAAATACCCTATAAGTGTTTGCTGGACCGAATATGCCTGCGTAGTAAAAGCTTAATATGGTAAGAACAAATGTAGCAACAGTAATACTGCCTATCCTTAAAAAAGCGTTGCCCCCAATATTTCTTTTCTTAAAAAAATTGTTGAACCATAAAGCCGAGGAAATAATCATTGCTCCGACAAAGACACCTACAATAGAATCATCCCATCCTAAAGACCTCGTTACCCCGACCCCTATAATTGTGGCCGCAGTACAGAGCGGGCAGTGAGCCATAACGCCAGGTATAATTGCAACTACAATCAATAAAGGTATTAATAACAACACCCATACACTATATGTGCGACTAGTTATTTTGATTTTCTTCTCGTGTCTGTTTTGTGTTTTCATTCTTGTCATGTTCTTCTACCTATTCCTTCTTATACCTCTCATAAAATCAAACAAAATAAAAAAATAATATTTTAGGCTAACAGCCTCCGACCATATCGCTTCCGCTTGATGCACTAGACGCACCTACTTTTCCTTGAAGTCTTGCAGGAATTGTTCCATGCATCTCATAGTTCATTTTTTCGTTGGCTGTCCAGCCAGTCGTATCCAGATTTCCAGAGCTTCCCGATACTGCACTTCCGGTCAGACCTGATGCTTTATATGTCAAGAATAGCACTGCCAAAAACAGTAACCCGATGACTATCCACATAAATGTGCTTTTATTTATTTCCATGGTGTCGATTTTAGCATCCGCCAACCATCCCGCTAGATGCGGTCGATGCCGCTGTTTTAGCTACAGATACTGTTGCTTGCGCTGCGCCCAGCGATGAGGATTTAATCGTTAGGAATATTGTCGCTATTAACAATACTCCTATAATTATCCACATCATGATGTTGTTTTTTACTTCTGCCATTTTCTTACCTCCTTTCATGCTTTCTTCCTTGTTTTCGTGTTTTGTATTTTCACAGCAATCCATTTTTTTCTCCTATTTTATTTAATTAAATGCTAAAGGGAAAAATGAAAAATAAAAGCCCCTATTAGCAACCTCCAACCATCTGACCGTCTCCGCCTGTACTAGATGCCTGATTTTCTGCGCCTCTATAGAGGTTTGAGGCAAGATTCACATAATTCGTGTAATCTACCCCGTTTGCCTTCAAGGTCTCAGCTTTCTTTTCATGAATCCCTGGGAAAAATAGAACTTTCCATTTAGCCATTTCATTCAGAATTTCTAAATCAGTCATATCTGGATGTTCGGTCAACAAATACTTTGCTAAGCCCCTCATAGCGTAACTATGAGCACATCCACAGGCTCTTTCTCCATTGCTAAAGACAAGTGTTTTGGCACCGCAACAATATTCACACGCTATTGAACTTCCGATGTTTATATAGCGCGCCATAGTTGCGTTATCCAATTTCATGTCTTCGTATTTTGTCAGTTTTGCCATAGTTGCATCTGCTAAACTAGGATTGCTTGCGGAGACATCATTGTATGATACTCCAATCTCGCCCCCGTATATTTCGGGAATTCCATTTGGCACGACATCTAAAGCAGAAACTGTGCCTATGCCTGTAGCAACATTTCCAGTCACATTAGAATTGCCCGCTCCGTAAATCTTTGCCCCATTATATATAATCAAGATTGCAAGAACAGCAATTATAACATACTGGACCGTGGTCTGAGTGTTGGATTTCTTTCCTCCTTTCATGGTTTGATTTTCGTTTTCCATGACTCTTTTAGGAAAATGGTTCTATATATGCGCTTTTGCGGAACTAGTTCCGCACAATGATTTTAAAAGAAAAAATGTTTAATAACTGCCATTTGGAGGATATAGGGAACTGCTAAAACTACGCAATCTAGACAACGCAGTTATCCATAAAATAAGAAAAGAAAAAGTTATATTTGGATTTTATTTTAGTTTATTGTAGATGACTGCAAATAGCCATCCGCCTACGAAACCAATAATAAAGACTTCTATAATTCCTATTATAACTCCGCTCCATGATATGGAACCTTTAGCTATTTCAGTTAAATCCAATCCATGAAATAAATTGTTCGCTAAACTCATTATAAATTCAGGAGCAATAGCAAACAAAATAGCGCATATAAGCGATATTATTGCAAAAACAATACCTAATGCAAACCCCACCTTTAAAGGTCTCAATTCATTTCCCATTTTTATTTATTACCTCCTTTCATTTTAACTTTTATTCTTCAATTTACTGATTCTTGTTATTTATAACAAACAACTTATGCAACCCGCACCAGCCAGTAAAGCTTTCTACAAGAGCAATTACCCCTATAATAAATATGAGCCAATTTGCCCATAGAATGCTAAATTGCGGCGCCCATGGCCCCAACCACCAGAAAGCTAATGCAAATCTCAAAATTCTATCTATTTTACCTAAATTTTGTTTCACCATTTATCTTTTCACCCCCTTTCACTTTTATTTTTTATTAGTCTCCTTTCAACACAACAACATTCGTCATACCTCTTCTTTTTCTTTCTACAAGACTGCTGCCTTCGAGCTTATCAATAATCCTAGTCATGCGCGCTTTGCTAAATCCTGTTTTTTCAATTAAATCTGCTTGGAATATTGCACCGTTTTCTTTAACTAGATTATAAGCTTGTTTTTCTTCAGGTCTAAATGAAGACAAATCTACTTTTTTCTCAATTTTATGCTCTTTTATCTTTTTTACTACTATTTTTTCATTTGGCTTGGAGAATACCAGGAATAAGCTAACCAGCACCAATACTCCTGCTATACCTAATGCAAAATACGTTTGGTAATTCACAGAGTCGTACATTTCACACGATTGCACATCTCCATGCTGTATAAGGCAGCTGTTTCTTACAACACTCATTGTTATGTTATAAAATAAGAAGATTAACAAAATTATTAGAGCAGATATCCCTAACAGCAGCCAGCCAACGTTTTTATTTTCCATTATTTTCTCCACGTTCTTTCATACTCTGTAAGATATGGATGCAATATTCGGACATGTGCTTATCGATAATGCTCATGAGGAGCTTAATAGTCCCATGATTGAGCACATAATAGATAAAGCGGTGATTACGCTCGCTTTTAACGAAGCCGCACCTTTTCAGCCGCGCAAGATCATGCGACACCGTTGTTTGATTCATATCCAAATCCCGGACAATTTCAGAAACATTCTTCTTTCCGCCCCTTAATAAATTAATAATTCTTAGACGGGATTGTGAGACAAGTGTGCCAAAGAATATTTTATATGTCTTATAGAGGTCGCTCTCGCTAATCTTTACCCTGTGCCGATGAAATATGTACTTATTCGCCATATGCTTATGTGATACATACTATATATAAACCTTGGGATTATTCCCGGCTCAAGAACTCTTCAATACATCAACGCCTTTCTCACAATCTCTTCGTCTCCAGGATTAGTAACCCCTAACCACTTGTCTGTTGCGCGATATACTTCCATAATTAGTTTGCCCTGTTCAATTAGTCTGCTAGTCTCATTCGGAACCAAAGATTCGATTGTTCTGTCTTCTTCATGTTCTTTTTTAAATTTATCTAATAAATCGCAAAGCAAAGACAAAGTTTCCAGATGAAATGCAAAAATAAGCATGCTGCATAGGGTATTATTAGACAGACCTTTGGATTCAAGGTTATCTTTTGTAATGCCAAACGTCTCTACAAGACTTTTTACAGTATTATCGGGGTTAATATAAAATACACCTCGATTAACACTGCCTTTATCAGATAAGACGTCCCCTAACTTATAGCCAACTGTTGCGCTTGTTTTATGAGTTCTCAAATGATCAGCCAGCATTTTAAAAGTATTTTTTCCATAAATATCATCCCCATTGCAAATAACAAAGGGACAATCTATTAAATGTCTCGCAGCACCCAATGCATCAAGAGTTCCCCAAGGTTTGTCCCTTTTTTCTTTATCGTATGACTGAAAGGCATAATGAATTGGAATTCCTTGATAGATATTTCCAAACATTTTTTTAAATGGCTCTTCGGTCTTTTCTCCAACAACAAAAATAATTTTCGTAAACCCTGCATGTATTGCTTGCTGCAGGGAAATCTCAATCAAAGTTTCACTATTAGGCCCAACTGAGGCAAACTGTTTTATCTTCCCGCCAAATCTGCTTGACATGCCCGCCACCATGTAAACAATCGCTACATTTTTCATGCTTCTCCCAGAAAAAGCAAGTTAATAAGCTTAATCAATCTCCAGCAATCAATGGCTGTTGCGCCATAGAAAATTTATGGCAAATACAGAAAATATAGCCCATGATATTCCAAACAAATATCCTCCAATAATATCGCTAAGCCAATGCACATTCAGATATACCCTTGTAAAGCCGATAAAAAGCACAATCAAGAGATAAGCAGATAACAAGAGTATTTTGGTTTCTTTCTTAACATAATTCCAGGAAAAAAATAGCAAAGTCCCAAAGAAAACTACGCTAGTCATAGCATGCCCACTTGGAAACGCAGAGCTTGTCTCATTTATCAAAGCATTCGCAGGTCTTAAAAAATGCGAGATGTTTTTTACAGCGTAAATCAGTATTGCATCACCGAGCATGGCAAATGCAAGAAGCATAGCCCTCTTCCTATAATTTATATGCCAAATATATATAAAAACAAAAAAAGATACAACAAGCATAGAAACCGTGTCAAAGACATAAGATGCAACTTTAGCTATTTTAGTAAAGAGATTATCTTGTAATGACGGAATAAAGCCATTCACCTTATAATCGAGAGATAACCTGCCATTGAAATATATGTAAGAAGCCAACAGCAAAGAACACAAAAATGAGATAGTAAAAAGAAAAAGAAAAAGTTTCCCATAACTACTTGATATATTTGATTTCATTAAATAATAAAGAAATAGCGGTTTAAAGAGCTCACTGTCTCAGATAATTATCCTCCCATCTTCGCATATACCTTTCATCAATTTCAACGCTATTTCCACCCAATACTCTTCGTTTCCAATCTCTGTAAAACAAACCAAATATCAAACCAATAAACATCCCAGACAAGTGCGCCAGATTTCCAGTATTATTCAAGGGATTGCCTGTGAAATATCCAATCGCACCCATTAAATCCCCTCCTGCCCACAAAATTCCAGCAATAAAAATAGGCATCGGCAGTCCAAACGCCCATACCACAAGCATAGGTCTTACAGCAATCAAAGCCCCAATAACTCCGAATATAGCCCCCGACGCGCCCAATGAAGAAGGGTAAAAGAAAACAGAAAACACATTAGCCAATATCCCGCTAGTAAAGAAAACCAATAAAAATCTCTTTCCTCCGATCAGTCTTTCAAGAATACTTCCAAACAAAGCAAGTGCAAAAAGGTTATAAAACAAATGTCCAATATCGGCATGCAAAAACACAGCAGTCAAAAATCTCCACAGCTGCACAAAACTCATTTCGTTTAATAGAAAAAGCTCAGTAAATCCTCCAATTATATTTTGCAGCAAAAACACAGCTATGCAAATCCCAGATAACCAAAGAGCATACCCTTTAAATCTCATTTTAAAATCAAGATAATTGCCTTAAAAAATGCTGTGAAAATCATGAACAAATTATAGGGACAGATTCACCAGAACGATTTATATTATAAGTGCAATCATAAAGCGTCCAGCCATAACAAAAACCAGAGCTATAATTCCCAGAGGCATCTTCATGTAATTGGCAATAGCTCTCACAATCAGTATTTTGTGTACATTCACTTCCTGCATCAGAAGTAGGAAGATTACAGCTAGGGGCTGGATTTGGCGCATTTTCCCATATATTCCATTGTCCCCCAGCACCTTCACAAGCCTCTTGATTATTATAAAAAGAAGGGCAAGCATTAAACTCGCATCCCAAGCTCGCATTCCTCACAACAGAAGTTCCATCATCGCACAATTTAGCACCCTCGGTACATACAGGCATCGCGTTGTTACAAATAAATTGGCATTGTCGCAAACCATCAACGTACTGCCATTTACCGACGCATTCAATAGTAACATCGTCCTTATGTATATTAAAGCAGCAAGCGTCCTGCCCCTCATCAGAAATAAGATTCGAACAGACTCCATCTCCAATAAGATTCGAGTCACGCCCTCTACCTTGATTTTCCCAATAAAAGAGAGTAACCACAACCAAAAATACTAAAATCACAAAGGAAGCCAGAACAATAATGTTCTTTTTCATGACACTCAATAAACTAAAGCCCTTAATAACCTTTTTATATCGCATATCTCTTGTTTTAACATGGCGGTTGTAGTTTAACGGTAGAATGTCGGTCTGTGGCGCCGAAGACGAGGGTTCGACTCCCTCCTCCCGCTTTCTCAAATTTAGATTGTAAGAAGTCTTAAATACAACATCTTAATGCAAAATATATGAAAGCAAAGCCCCAGCCCAATCATCAAAAACAACTATATGAAACTATTCTCTATTTGCAATCTCAACGCACAAGATTAGACAGCGATATAGAGAAATATTTAGAATCTAGAAAAGCCGATAGAATATTAGAAGATATGCAAGAAAGAAACGATAAAGGTAATCTTAATAGAGACCATGCAGTTGCCAAAATGCGAGGGCTTTGCGCCACACTCTTAAGAAATGGTTTGCCCCCACAGTATAGAAAGCCGCTTATACAACTCTCGTTGCCCGAAATAGCAGCCACAGTAGGGTATACAACCCATTCGTCAGCAACCACTGCTATAAAGGCACATCGAGAGACCGTTGATAAATTAAAGAAGCAGCAAACACCGCGAGAATATTTTACCTCCAGAGTAAGGTAAGATAGCACAAATCTTTTTATAGCACAATAATCTAAAGCAGACATGATTTACGAACCAGAAACAGTCAAGGGCTTTCAAGATATCTTGCCGCCAGATTCCCAGAAATTTCATGCCATAGAAAGATTAATTGAAAAACATTTCAAACTCTACGGTTTTCTTCCAATAAAGACGCCCACGATAGAATTTGACGAGCTGATGCGCACAAATAATGTGGGGGAAGAAGACGAAGCCGTGTCAGACAGGTTCCGGCTTCAAGATCGCGGAGGCAGGAATCTCGGATTGCGCTACGAATTCACGTTCCAGCTTGCTCGTCTATTCAAGCAAAACCCAAACATAAAACTTCCTTTAAGGCGCTATCAAATCGGCTCAGTTTTCAGAGACGAACCCACGGGTCAGGGAAGATTCAAAGAGTTTACACAGTGTGACGCAGACATCATCGGCGATTCGTCTATCGAAGCAGACGCAGAATGTATTGCGCTCTGGTCAGACATTCTAAAGGCCCTAAAGATAAAAGCAGAGATACATATAAGCAATAAAAAGCTCGCATATGCTATTCTAGACAGCATCCAACTTCAGCAGAAGCGAGAGATATTAAAAGAATTAGACAAACTCGACAAACTAGGAGAAGATACCATTAAAACTAATTTAAAAAAATACGCTGACGCAAATCAAATCCTTACTCTTTTCAAGCTTCTCGAAAAAGACCTCGAGTTCTTTGTTAAGAATTTATTTGAAGGGTCTGATGAGATATTTAAAGTGCAAGAATTAGGAAAAACACTCGGCTTCACAATAAAGTTTAATCCATTCATCGTGCGCGGCCTGTCATACTATACTGGAAATGTGATAGAATTCAAAGTCGCTGAAGGCAAGCATGCCATTGGAGGAGGAGGGCGTTACGACGGAGTAGCCGGTCGCTTTCTTAATAGAAAAATACCGGCCATCGGAGTTTCATTCGGAATTGAACGCCTCATGGAGTACGCACAGATAAAAAATGAAACCACCAAAACCCTAGTCATCTCGCTTGAAAAAGACAAAGAAGCTAACAATCTTGCAAAAAAACTCCGAAAAGAAAACATCTCATGCATTATGGTGTCAGACAAGCCAGGTAAAGCGCTCGAATATGGCAATGCATATCAAATTCCATACGCAATATTCATTGGCGCAGAAGAATTGGCAAAGAAAAAATACAAGCTTAAAAACATGACATCGGGCGAAGAAAAAGACCTGACAGAGAAAAAGCTCATCTCCTTGCTAAAAAAAGAATCTTAAAACTCATCCTCTTCAGCTTCATCTGAAGCTCTAGCAAAAGAAGATTCCATCCCGCCAACATCCTCCTCATCCTCTTCATCAACAGAAAGCTCAGAGCTTTCTGCGTCGCTCTTATCCTGCTCGAGCTCAGCCTCTTTCATAAAAGCCTCGACCTCAGCTCTGCGCTGCTCAAGTTCATCTTTGTGTGTCTTTTCATAAAAAGACTTTAGCCAAATCCAAATTTCCTCAAAATGTCCTCCTTGCTCAAGCCATACTCTTTGCTGTGTATCTAAGTGTAATAAAGAGACAAAAGCCATAACGCGCTCATCGCGCTTATAGTGTGCCAATTCGGAAAATGCAATCTTGCCCTCTCGAGTTGAAAAGATATCAACAAGATTATGATATACCTCTTGAATTCTCTGTTTTAAATTAATGCCGTGTTTTGGCAGTGCAAGTGCCACTTCTCTTTCAGCTTGTTTTATAAGAATATGCTTCTTAATGCGCCTATTTTCAGTTGTAATGGCTTTTCCAAGCGCAGCCATGAGCTCATCGAGAGTAACGCGGCGGAATCTAGGAAGAGGTGTTCGAGGAACAAGCGCGGGAACATCCTCATCAAGCTCAATTCTTTCTTGCTCATAAATTTTTTCTTCTTTCTTGCCAAAAAGAATTTCATCAAGTGTGGGAATGTCGTGGCTCAAAACAATTTCGGACTTTAATCTAAGCAAAAGCGAAGCAGCAAGCAGCACATTAGAAGAAATAAAAAAGTTAGCCTCCTCAAGTTCACGCACCTTCTTAAGGTATTTATTGCTTAAAACAGCTAAATCAATATTCCAAGGGTCAAGTTGCTCGCTGTTTATAAGGTCATAAATAATGGACCTCCAGCTCAGGTTATTCTCGAAAAGCAAGGCGTGAATCTGCTCCTGTCCCACTTTTTCCTGCGCACCCATATCCTGTCAAAGAACCAGACATTTATATTACTTCTGTGTCGAATAAATGCTGTTCTCATTAGAAAGTTACAACAGGCGAAAGATTTAAATACCCAACCAATGTAAACATAATATCACCTCTTTTTCCCAGGAGAGGACGTTTCATCTATCTTCTTGACGGGTGAAGCCTCCTCTCTATGGGTTTGAATCTCGAGTTTAAGGTTCTTCAAGGCCTTCCACTAAAGTCCTTATAGCAGGCAAGAAGGTATATCCGAACCAACAAAGAGGTGTAATCATACTCAAAAATCCAGAAAAAATTATACATCCAAATATCATCATAATAACATTAATAAATGCAAATCAAAACATAACTTCTTCAGAAACACAAATCGTGCCAAATCAAGCTCAAATAGACATAGAAAATTTCGCGTTTAATCCATCGACAGCATATATTGCGACTGGAATTATCGCCTCGTATAGCAAAGGACGCCGATATTTCCCCGCGTGCGCCTTTGCTTATTAGGGAAAGACATACAATTTTGGGTAATTATAGCAACTGAATTAAATAATTGAACAGTTTATCAGTTGCTATATTTGGGAAACATAGGAGAAGCGTTCAATTATTTATGTTCTCCGTTATACTTATGTCTTTCACTATAGAATCCCAAATCTATAAAAAGCACTCTGCCTATAAGGAGAGATGCGCGAAGGAGTTCATCTAATCATAACACTAATGGCCATAGCCATAGTGCTTGTAGTCATAGTTTTTTTCATTCCTTCGGAAAAGTCTCCTCCTAAAATACCCCAAGACAAACAAGCAGACGCAAAAGAAACAACAATACAAGGAGCAGCTATCGATGGAAAACAGCAAGAAGATGAAAAAGAAACCGAAGGAAATGGATTCCCGACCACAAAGCTAGAAGAAACAGGCAAAAACATCCACGAATGCACGCCCGAAAGCAAACTAGTTGAAATCTGCGAGCCCATAGACAACCCTGTCTGCGGCTGGTACGACACACAAATAAGCTGCAGCTGGGGGCCATGCAGCAGAAGCACATTTCCAAATGAATGTGAAGCCTGCCGCACCCCGCACGTCTTCTATTGGACCGAAGGCGACTGCCCGCTTCACGGCTAACGAAGGATTTATATAGCCATCAACACTAAAAATAACAAGAAGAGTGATAGTCCAGAATATTTAAGTGGATACACCTTCGATTTCTATTCATCATCATAAAATCATCTATAGCATCAAATAGAAAGGGCCCTCACACTTAATTCACTAAGACCCGAAGAAAGGAGCAATTTCATAAGAGGATTAAAAGAAAGAAAGGACCCTCTTAGCAACCTTGCAAGATTCTTAGAAAAGAATTAACTACTTCTTGAATTCCGTGTAATTGCACTTTCCGCAGTGTAATCTTCCTTTATGCTTGGCTAAGAATACGCCAATGCCGCACCTTGGGCAAGATTGGTCACGCGTCATCTTCGCGCCATCTGCCTTATAATGAATATACTTTTTACTAGTTAATTTATTTTTATGAGGCTTCTTGCCCTTCTTAACCTTGGCTTTCTTCTCCTCCTTGGGCTTCTCCTCTTTATCTCTGTCAGCCATTATTTAGCCTCTGCCTTTTTCTGCTTTGGTCGAGGCTCGATTTTTAACTTCACATCCGAAGAATCGTAAATGAGTGCCTCAATAAGAAAATCGTTAGTTCCGTATTGATTTGAAATTTTTCTTATAACAATCCTGTCCTCTTCAGACTCGAACTCTCTAGCGACTGCTGCAGAAGCTGCCGCAATACTCGGCGCACCCTTACTAGATAAAACAAACTCGCATTCGTGGCGATTTAACAAATCGTTTCTTATTTTATTGCTCATCGCAGCCTTATGGCAAAAAAGCCCTTTTTAGTTAATTTAAGATTGCGTGCAATCTCCGATTGCTCTGGTTGCAAAATATATATTTTTCCTTTAAACGAATCGCTGAAACTAATAGACTCGCATGACGAACACTTAGACCCCTCGAACAGAGTGCGGCACTGCTTGCATGCTTTTAGCGTTGCCATTATGCTGCAGCCTCCCGAGATTGCGAATGAATATATGCCGCAGAGTCAGCGATAGTCACATCTACAAATTTTCCTGCTTGATAATCTGCAGCTAATCTAGATTCAGGAATTCCATAAGTTTTACTCACAAAATCGCGCCATTTTACAAGACCTGCATTAGGCCCTAAAGCATCTGTTCCAAGAAGACTGATTAATCTAGAAGAAGAATCAACAGCCGTCCCCTCTGGAGCGATATTATCTTTTATATAACCAACCGATTTCCTGATTATACCTCCAACTCCAATAGAATCACTTGCTGGTGCAAGAACTTCTGGTTTAAGCCTCATTACTTCTTGCCCCCCTTCTTTGCCTTAGTTCCTTTTTCAGCACTCTTCTTTGCGCGCTCTGCTTTCTTCTTGGCTTCCTCAATCCATTCAACCTTTCCAAGCCCTGGCTGCCTCATCGTCAAGCCTATTTTAGGATCGCCCATTTTGTAACTAATGGCCACAACCCGTGCAAGACACTTATCTCCAACAACAAGCGTTCTTTTAGAAGCTTTGCCAGAAAGAGTTCCTGTCTTGCTCAAAGAAACATAATCGTCCATTGTTTGGGAAATATGAATCATTCCCTTTATCGGGCCGAGACCGATAAAAGCGCCAAAATTGGTAATCTCATCTATTGTCCCATAAACAAGCTCGTGCAATTCAGGCCGCATTACAAGCAAAGTGAAACGAGAACGATAATACGTTGCGCCGTCTCCGGGTATAATTATGCCGTCTCCGACGCGATCAACGCTGATAACGCTGATAACAAAACCAAGATCTTTTGTGATGCTATCTACATAACTCTCATTAAGCTGCTGTTCGACCGCGTCCTTAGTTAAAAGCCCAAATAGCCGCGGCTCCACTCGTACATGATCTTCAACATTCGCAAGATAGAACATCTTATGTTGAATAAATAATGCTTTTTAAAAGTTGCTATTGCCGTTTTTAAGCCGTAAAATCCAAAATTATAATTTAAAAACTATTCCACGCCAACTCGTTTCTGCGCGTCAAAGATAACGATGCTGTGAGGAACAGCCCTCTTAATCCCCTGGTCAAGCGTAGCGACATAATAACCTTGCTTGCCCATATGGATAAGCCAATCATCAACTCTGCCCTCGCCTAACGATATGCGCTTTATTCCATGCTGTGAAAAAATCCCAAGAGCCAAATCAATAGCCATCCTATCTTCATGAGAAGCGGATGAACGAAGCCGAATATCTTTAAGTTCCTGCATAACTTCGCGAGGCACCATAACTTTAAAACCCTGCTCCTCGAGCTGGCTCATGAAATCAATCTTCTTGCGAATGCACGAAATAATAAAATTTGTATCTAATATTGCATTCATAACAGATAAAGAAACAACTAGTATATTAACTTTATGAAAGAATGTTTATATACTTCCTAAAAGTCATACTGCAAATGGTCGTAATTAATGACAAAGAAGAGGTCGAGCACGTAATTTCAGTATTGCGTGAAACCAGAGAAGCACTTGAAACATCAGATACGTTCAAACTGCAAAAACTCTCTGACCAAACTATCCACTCGGCCTCAATCCATCAGCATACAGACTTCATAACCCTTGCCGTATTAATATACAGTCTAAGCAAAATACTTGAAAGAAAAGAAAAGATGAATATAGCGAGATGGAGTGCATATGTAAAAAAAATAAACGATGAGTTGTTTAAAGCAATGAGTGAGCTTAAAAAAGGCGACAGTGAAGAATTTGCAAGGCATCTGGAGCATACCAAAGAGCTTCTTATCAGCTTCTCCCCAAACGTTCGTGAGAATGTGCAAGAAGTTATTAAGCGCGCATCGATTAATAAAGCCTCTAAAATATACGAGCACGGAATATCTCTTTCTCGCACGGCAAAACTCTTAGGTATAACTCAATGGGAGCTTGCAGACTATGTAGGGCACAGCAAGACACACGAAGATCCTTACGCAACAACAGTAGATGAAAAAAAGAGAGCCAAAATAGCTAGGGAGTTTCTCTCATGAAAGCCCTCATATTCGACTCAGGACCTCTCATAAACTTATCAATGAATGGTTTACTGCAAGTGCTAGAGAAACTCAAATCGAGCTTTCAAGGCAAATTTTTAATCACTTCATACGTTAATCAAGAAGTCTACGAATACCCTGTGCAAGTACAGCAATTCGAGCTTGGTGCCCTGCGCATCAAGCAACTTATTAAAAGAGGGGTTATAGAATATCCTGATTCTCTTAATATAGCGGCTAAAGAGCTTGAACATGAAACAAGAAAATTGACGAACCTAGCAAATACCTCATTGAGAGCAAATGAAAAATCAATAAATATAGTCAGTGAAGCCGAGATGTCTTGCATTGCCCTAAGCAAAATACTTGAAAGAAAAAACATTAAATCCATAATTGTAATTGATGAGCGCACAGCTAGAATATTGAGCGAAAAGCCGGAAAACCTTCAACGATTAATGTCTGCAAGACTGCATCAAAAAATCATTATGATAACAAACAATCTAAAGGAATTTCAAGGCCTTTCTTTTATTCGCTCTCCCGAACTGGTCTATGTCGCTTATAAAAAGGGTCTAATCGAGCTAGACGACTCACGCGCTCTAGAAGCCTTGCTCTATGCAACAAAGTTCAAAGGCGCCGCCATCTCCTGGGAAGAAATTAACGTGCTTAAAAAATTATAAAATGACCGCCAGAAAAATCCTAAGAGCCGTTTCCCTGCCAATAGCAGTCCTAATAATTCATGCAATCGCTTTTGCAAACAATGCTTATGTCTCTCACCCTTGGATAGATATCCCTATGCATTTTGCAGGCGGGCTTGCAGCCGCATTCATGGTTTATTGCCTGCTGAGGATAGCAGAAAACAAAAACAAATTAAAAACAACTATCTATCTGAAATTCCTATTTGTAATCTCAATAGTATCTTTAATTGCCGTAGGATGGGAATTTATGGAATTCACATTCGATTCGTTAATCTCTTCAAACTTTCAAATGGGTATCGCAGACACCATTGGAGACCTGTTTATGGGCTTGCTTGGAGCTCCAGTTGGATATTTATTAGGAAAAATATTCGGATAAAAAAATTTAAGT
>Ga0209542_10010031_pt1 | contig 17216 bp, 17 predicted proteins | sample RifCSPhighO2_01_FD_184028 | JGI IMG/M metagenome (GOLD analysis project Ga0209542, IMG submission 184028) | Soil microbial communities from Rifle, Colorado - Rifle CSP2_plank highO2_0.1 (SPAdes) (version 2) | ecosystem: Environmental > Terrestrial > Deep subsurface > Rock core/Sediment ...
TTTTTTCATACATCAGTCAGCCGGGCTAATAGACTAAGGAAAAAATCCAGCGGCAATTAAAATTTCAGCAATTTGGCAAAAGTTTTTTGGTCTTTAAACGGCCCGATCAAAGCCAGGTTCAAATGACGCTGCTGAATGATTTCGGCGGCGACTTTTTTTATCTGCCCGGCGGAAACTGCCATCACTTTTTTTAATTTTTGCTCTGGCGTGTAAATTTTGCCCGACAGCAGCTGCTGCTTGCCAAACCAGTCGGCGATATTTTCTGAGTCCTCCATGTCCAAAATCAGTTTGCCTTGTAAGAAATCTTTGGCCGACTTTAGCTCAGCCGCAAAAACCCCAAACTCTCTGACCCGTTTAAGTTCGCTTAAAATTAAGCTGATGGCCTGGTTAAGCCTGGCTTTATCCAGACCAGCCTGAATGATTAAAGAGCCGGTGTCTTGATAAGCGTCAATGGCCGCTTTGATAAAATAAGCTAGCCCGTGTTTTTCTCTGACGACGGTGAATAACCGCGAACTCATGTTGCCGCCTAAAATGACGGCTAAAAGCGAGAGGACAAATATCTTAGGATCAGCCAAGGAATAGGCGGGAAAACCCAAGCCCAACTGGACCTGTTCGGTTTTTTTGTAAATCAGTTTCAGCCGCGGTTTAGTTTGGTTGGTTTTAAATTTTTTGAATTTGACCGGCTTAAGCGGCTGGTTTTGATGATTAAAATATTTAGCCGCCAATTTTATAACCTGGCTGTAATTGAAGTTACCCGCCACGGCTAAAATCATATTTTGTGGCTGATAAAATTTGTCTTTATAAGCCAAGATATTTTGGCGGGAAATATCTTTAATCACCTGGCGCGGACCGGCGATATTCCAGCCCAAAGTGGAAGAGGCAAAAACCGCGCCTTCTAAAACGTCCCCCAGATACATCAGCGGATTATCTTCGTACATGTTGATTTCTTCGATAATCACTCCCCTTTCCTTATTAATCTCAACGGGGTCAAAAACCGAATTAAAAATCATGTCGGACAAAACGTCAAAGGCCAGTTCGATTTTTTTAGCTGCGGTTTTAATGTAGTAACCGGTGTGGTCTTTGGCCGTAAAGGCATTGTACTCGGCGCCGACTGAATCCAGGGCCTTGCTGATTTCCAGACTGGTCGGCCGCTTTTTGGTGCCTTTAAAAAGCAGGTGCTCAATAAAATGAGAAACGCCGTTGATATTTTTAGTTTCATAACGCGAACCAACCGGCAATAAAACCAAAACCGTTACCGCCTGAGTCTGTTTGAGCGGCGAAAGGATTAACTGTAACCCATTTTTTAGTTTTTTTATTTTGTACATAAAGTAGTAAAAAATTAAAAGCTCAATCCCAAAAGTTTTAGCTTGACAATACCTTGATGACTTTTGAGTTTTAAGCTTTAAATTGATCTAAAAAGTAATCAACCAACTCGGCGATTTTAATGCGCTCTTGTTTCATCGTATCCCGATCGCGGACAGTGACGGCTTTATCTTCCAAACTGTCAAAATCAACGGTTAAACAATACGGCGTACCAATTTCGTCTTGGCGGCGATACCGGCGGCCAATGGAAGAAACTTCGTCATAATCGCAAGCCCAATGCGGCCGGAGATTTTGATAAATTTCTTTAGCCACCGGCGTTAAATTATCTTTTTTGGAAAGGGGTAAAACCGCGATTTTTATCGGGGCCAATTTTTTATCAAGACGCATGATCACTTCCACTTCTTTGTTTGATTGGGTCGTGGTTGACCGGCCGCCGGAAATTTCGGTGTAAGCGTCAACTAAAATCGTCAAAACAGTCCGGTCGGCGCCAGCCGATGGTTCAATAACGTAAGGAATGAATTTCTGGCCGCTCTCATTGGTGTAATCAAGCTCTTGGCCGGAAAACTTGGCATGCTGTTTTAAATCAAAGTCTTGGCGGTTGGCAATGCCTTCTAATTCCGACCAGCCGGCAAAAGGAAAATTATATTCCACGTCCGAGCAGGCTTGGGCGTAATGAGCCAATTCATTTTTATCATGCGCCCGGAGCCGGAGATTTTCTTTTTTAATGCCCAAGGCTTTAATGTACCAATTTAACCGTTCCTTAAGCCAATACTGATACCATTGCTCCGCCTCGGCCGGTGGGCAAAAATATTCACATTCCATCTGTTCAAATTCCCGGGTCCGGAAAATAAAGTTGCCGGGCGTAATTTCATTGCGAAACGATTTGCCGATCTGAGCGATGCCAAAAGGCAACTTCAGCCTCATGGTATCTTTCACGTTTTTGTAATTGACAAAAATACCTTGAGCCGTTTCCGGCCGCAGATAAACTACCGAGGAATCTTCTTCAACCGGACCCATAAAAGTCTTAAACATCAAATTAAACTGACGGACTTCAGTCAGTTCCCCACCGCATTCCGGACACTCTTTCAAATCCAAGGGCGGTTCTTTCATTGAGCCTAAATCGGGTTTAATGCCTTTAGCCGCCAACAGATGATCGGCCCGGAAACGCTTTTTACATTTTTTGCAGTCAACCAGTGGGTCAGTAAAACTTTGCAGATGACCGGAGGCCGCCCAAATTTTTGGGTGCATTAAAATTGCCGAGTCCAACCCGACAACGTCATCGCGCTCTTGAACCAAGCTCTGCCACCAAAGCCGCTTGACGTTATTTTTCAGTTCCACGCCTAACGGGCCGTAATCATAAAAAGAATTCAACCCGCCATAAATTTCCGAGGAAGGGAAAATAAACCCCCGGCGTTTGCAAAGCGAAACTAATTTTTCCATGATATTAACGTCTGGCATAACATTGTGATTTTATCGGGCTCAGGCCTTTTTGTCAACCCCGTTAGAAATCCAATCCGGAAAAATTTTGAAGAATTTTTTATTTTTTATAAATAGCAGGGAATAATTTTCACTGGATTTCTAACGGGGTCAACGCCGACCCAAATTAGCTAGCCAAAGATACTTTTTTCTGGCGGCGGGTTATTCGGTTTTGGCGGCGTTGGCGGCGTAGTCGTTGACTCGGCGGCCGAACTAGTCTGCTCCTGGCCTTGACTGCTGGCCGGGGGTGTGGCTGCTGGTTTCTGAGTTGGCGAGGCCGGCGGCTGAACCTCTGTTGGCGAAAAAGTCGGTGGCGGCACTGGAGCAGGTTGACTCTCGGATTCTTTTTGTTCAATTTTTTCTGTCACCTGCTCGGTGATAGTTTCGACTTTTTCCTCAAGATTTTCCAATTGATCAATTTGTTCGCCGAGATCTTCTTTAAGGTCAGATAATGACTTTTTAGTTTTCAATAATTCCTCCAAAGACTGGCGGCTGACTTCCACGTCAGAGACTTTCCGGGCTAGATCTTCCAGTGATGGCCGGGCGGTCAAAGCCGATTTTTCGGTCAGTTGGGGTTCAAGCGGCTGAACCGACAAAGCCGCCGGCAGACCGACTTTACCCGGCGGCGGGGTGACGGCGATCGCCTCAGGGGCTGAAGCGGTCGGCTGGACTGTCGCCGCCTCGGCCTGGCCTTTCTCCAGGCCAATGTTAAGGTCAACCACGGTTTCTTTGCCTTTGGTCACTAAATTAATATCCTGGCTCTTGGAAGTTTTGTAGCCGGTTTTATCCGCGGTTAAAAAATAAACGTTATTATCAACCAAAAAAGCGTAGCGGCCCTTGGCGTCCGTCAGCCGGGTTTCCAAAAGTTTATTATACTGCTTGTCATAAATCCGAGTAATGGCATGAGGCAAAGATTTGTTGTTTGTTTTGTCATAAATAATACCCCAGCTTTTGGGCGGTTTTTGGTAACCCAGCCGCCGGAACAAAACATAAAGTAAACAATGGAAACCAAACAAGCTGAAAGTTAAGGCCCCCGGGCTAATCACCATGGAGACCGCGGCCAACGGCACGGCGGAAAAAGAAATCGCGTACTGAATTTTGCGCAGATAATATTGGAGGACGACTTGCCGGGCCGGCGTGTTGTCGTCTTTAGGATCAAGCGGGATATTAGCGGTAATCACCACGTTGCGGTCGGTGACCGTGATATTTTCGCCGTGGTATAAATCTAAGAACTTACCGTCTTCAATTTTGGCTTTTAATAAACTGCTGGGAAAATCAAACTTGGGTTTAGTGACGGTTAAGTAATACTCGCCCGGCTCAACGATAAAAGTATAACGGCCTTGCCGATCGGTCACCCGTGACTGGACTAATTGACCCGTGCCTTTTTTGTAAAGCCGAACAATGGCCAAATCAACCGGCTGCTTGGTGATTGAATTGTAAGTCACGCCCCACTTCTTTCTTTTGCGCCGGAATAAAGCGGCAAAAGGTTGGGTGAAAAAATACTGCAGATACGACAAGAAGTTGAAAAAAGAAAAAGTGGCAAAAGTATTAATCACTGTCAAAGCGACCAGGGTCGGCGCGGCCAAAGTTTGATTGACTTGTTCAACTAATGGATTATTTAAAATTTGATTAGCCAAAAATTCCTGAAGATTCTCCAAAACCTCGGCAAAATTCAGTTCGCTGTCATCCGTCGGTTTACTGCAGGCCGGATCGGCCGGGTAATCAATAAGACCATCGCCGTCGTTGTCCAGCCCATCCAGACAAGCGGTTAAAGCCAGGCGCAAGGTCGGTAATAAGCCGCAGTCGGTCGGACAGCTAGCCGTATTTTCATTTAAATCAAACTCGCAAATCCGGTTGCCGCAGCAGGGAATCTGAGGAATACAGCTGCAGGTGTTAAAATCAATGTTAGGCGCGCAGGCGTCACAGGCAATATTGCAGATCCCACCGCAACCGACGTCAGTGACAACCGGCGGCCGGCCGATATCCAAAAGACAGGCGGGATTAAGTTTAGTGCATTCCCGGACCCTAACGCCGTTAACACACTCGCCAAAGCTGGTACAGGTCCAATTCGGATTGCACTCTTCAACGCAGTCAACCGGGCAACTGACCGGGGTCTCTGAGCCGCTGCAAATGCCGTCGCCGCAACTTTCTTCAAAAAGAATTAAAAAAGTACCGGAAACGCTGTGCTGGTCAAAGGGCAACTGCGCCCGGCTGGCCGTGATGGTGTAGTTATAACGCACGCCCGGCTCTAAACCGGTGATGGTGTAGTTGTAGTTGGTGCCGCTTAAATTATCAACCAGGCCTTCGCCGCCGCCAGAGGCTTTTTCCCATTCTAAAACCGCAGTGCTGGCTAAATTCGTCTGCCAGTTAACAACGGCTGAAGTGGTGGTGATTAAATTATTGGGCACTTCATGAAAAATAATCACCAGTTGAATTTGGCAGGTGACTGAACAGCCAAAACCGGGCGGGTCGCATTGCTCACCGGCATTAACCACGCCGTTGCCGCAAATTGACTCCAGCTGACAGGTGACTGAACAGCCATCGCCGGCCGCATTGTTGCCGTCGTCGCACTGTTCGTTGTTAACCGTTTGAGGGAGACCATCACCGCAAAAAGTTAAGGTGCAGGGGCCGTTGGTATTGGGCGCCTGGCCCTGAGTATCACAACTATCACTCACGTTGATGTTGCCGTCGTCGCAGCTTTCACCTGGATTAAGCACGCCATTACCGCACTGCTCAAAAGCACAGACAGCCGAACAACCGTCGCCGCTGACTAAGTTACCGTCATCACACTGTTCGCCAGAAGAAACCAGGCTATTGCCGCAAGCCGTCTGGGTGCAGTTGCTGTCGCAACCGTCACCATTAATCAGGTTACCGTCGTCGCAACTTTCACCCGGATCCAAACCGCCGTCGCCACAACCTTCTTCCAACCGACAGACAGCCGAACAACCGTCGCCACCGACCAAGTTACCGTCATCACAGCTTTCGCCCGGATCAACTTGATTATTACCGCAACCTTCGCTTTGGCAGACCGAGGAACAACCGTCGCCAGATAGAATGTTGCCGTCGTCACAGCTCTCCCCCGGATTAAGCGCGCCATTACCGCACTCTTCCAAAATACAAATAGCCGAGCAACCGTCGCCGTTGATTAAATTGCCGTCGTCACAGCTCTCACCGGTCGTCCTGATGCCGTTGCCGCAAGCCGTCGGCGTGCAATTACTGTCGCAACCGTCGCCACTGACCAAGTTCCCGTCTTCGCATTGTTCACCGGTATCTAAAACGTTATCACTACAATGGGCCGATAAACAATTGGTCCGGCAGGCGTTGGGCGTAACATTGGAGTTTTGGGCCCCATTGTCACATTGTTCACCGGTATCTAAAACGTCATCACCGCAAATTTCTTCTTCACAAATAGCCGAGCAACCGTCCCCGCCGGAGACATTGCCGTCGTCGCATTCTTCACCGCTGTCAACCACGTGGTCGCCGCAGTCATAAAACCGACAAGTGGTCCGACAGGCGTTGGGCGTAACATTGGAGTTTTGGGCACCGTTGTCGCACTCCTCCCCTTGTTCCTCAATGCCATTACCACAAATCGGATCGGCGGGCGGCCCGTCGCTGCCGCAACTAGGATGATTACTGCAATCATCGTCAGCACAGTCAATATTAGTGTCAAAATCATCATCTATACCATTGGTGCAATCTTCGGCTAAAGTACAGTAAAAACTAGCCGAGCAATCACTACTGTCGTTACAATCAATTAGATTATCGCAATCATCATCAACGGCATTGTTACAAACTTCAGCGCTAGAAACGCAGGCCGAAACATTGACGTTCGCAGCCTGACTAACGGGCAAAGACCAGGATAATAAAAACCAACCGATGGCTAAGCTCAGGTTGAGACTGAAAAAAAACAAAATTTTAGGCTGGTTTTTTGTTGTCACGATTTTTCATTCTTTTAATTTTTTTATCAATCAAGCGCCAGCTGAAAACTAGCAACACAATCAAGACAAAAACAGCCAGGGAACGATAAGGCAAAAACCAAAAATTAAGTTTTTGACTGACGGTTTTTACGTTGTCTGCCCCGTAGCTTAAAGTCAGGGTCGCCGTGTACGGACCAATGGTAAAATTCTTTAATTCTTGTTTAACTTCTTGCCAAAACCCAACTAAGCCAGTCGACTGAGTGCCGCTCCCCCACAAAACATCAAAACGCCTGACACTGCTAGGTAAAACGTTTCTTTGACCGGCATTAAAGTCTAGGCTCTTTTTTTGACCCAACCAACCGGTCAGTTTAATTTCTCCTTGCGGCCGCAGATGAATATTGCCGGTATTAGAAAAACGAGTGATAAAACTAATTGGAAAGCTAAAAAAATATTCTTTGGCTGGCGAAGCATAAAAATCTGAAATTTCGCCCTGCTCAATCACCGAACCGGTAACTTTCAAAAAAACCAAAGTCCCGACCTGACTATTCACCCCTACTGCCGACTGGGACACCGCTGGCTCAGCGGCCGACCGCCAAAGGATGGCGGCATAGTATCCGCCGGGCAAGGCGGACGGGGGTACCGTCACGGTAAAAGGCACAATTGCTACCTGCTTTGGTTGTAAAATCAATTCCGGCTGAGCGATTTGAAACCAATCAAGATAGTCAGCTGTCTGGTCGGCCGAAAAAAAATCGGCCTGGCCGGTTTCGCCGCTAGTGGTAAAACTGGCAACACTGGCTGTTAAAAAAAGAGGTTGATCGGTTTCATTGTAAACTTTAACTACTCCAGTCTGTTCTGAACCGGCCGCGACCGCCAACTCAAGCAAGGGCGAAAAAATAGTGGTGGCTGAAGCTGAGCCCGGCAAAGCCAGCCATAAAAATAGGGCGAATAGAAAAATACTTTTTTTCATTACCGCAAATTAAAAATTAGCCGTAGCGGTATAAGTCAAAGTGGTGGTGTAATTGCCGCCTTCCGTACCGGTACTGACATTGGCTAGGTAAGAAACAGTGAAAACAGTGGTACTGGTGTCGCCACTGGCCGAAGCGACGGTATTGCCGCTCTGATAGGCAAACTGATTGACGGTGCCGTAGCTGCCCGCCGCCGAACCAATTGGTGCCGTACCACTGGGATTAGCACCCACGCTGGGACTGGTATTAGCCGCTAAGTTGATGCCGAATTGTTCCGTGCCCGGACTGGAAGCGGCCGCGGTTGCGCCAATGGCACTAACGGTATTAGCCCCGTTGGTTAAAGTTGAGCCACTGACGGTAATGGCAAAGCCCTTAGTGGCGTTGGTGTCAATTGACATGGTATGGGAATCGGTACTGGCGGCGTTGTTCACTACAATACCTAAATCAACGCTGGTAGCACTAACTGAAAAAGTTAAATACTGATCGGGATAAAGCTCGCGAAAACCGGCTTTGATCCCATAATTACTTGAAGTGCTGGTGGCCGAAAGAATCGCCGCTTCACCGATGGTATCCTGCAGACCGTAATTAGTGGAGTTGGTATTTTCCAGTCCGCCGCCGGAAAAAACATCGCCCCAAATAATATAATTGCCGCTTTCAGTCCGGGCAAAAACCGATCCGCCGGTCAAGATCAAAACCAAAAAAATGGTCAAAAAGTAAAGTGATAGTTTTCTCATTTCCCTAAATTATTTTAACAAGAATTACTTAATTATTATACTAAAAAATTAGAATAAATACAAAATAGCAAAATAGACTAAAATACAAAAAACCTTAATTCAGATCCTGGTGCGGGGTACTAAAAAACTGACCTTAACACAAACCCCATCTTGTTCAACAAGATGGGGTTTAAATAATCCGAATTAACAGAGACTATGGTTGAGGGGTTGGAGCCGCAGGTTGGAGTGCTTGAGGTTGATTGGGTTCCTTAATATATTGATTAATCGCCTGGACCACCTTGCCGTCATTGCGTAAGTCCTCAATCAAAATGACCTGGCGGCGGTCAATGGCCATTTCATCTCGGGGACCGTGAATTTCATTGCCCAGTTTAATCAAAGTCAAGCGTTGTTCCGGCTGGGCTTCGGCGGCGGGATTTTCGCCTTCCTGGCTTCGCTGCAAAGGTTGGCTGATAACTTGGAGATAATAGATGTTTCTTAATACCACCCAGTCACTGGAAACTTTGGCCACCTTACCAAAATAGATCTGGCCGTTAGTTAAAAAGACGGCCTGCCATTCATTTTTTAAATCCAGGGAACTGCCGCCCGGCAGGCTGATACCGGTATAGCTGCTGATCAAATAAATGCCCGCACCCACAACCACGATAATAATAAGCAAGGTGACTAAACCGCGCAACCAATTATTTTCCCTGCCGGAACGATTTTTGTTTAAACTTGGGCTGGCCGGATTACCGCTGGAGCTGATTTTTGGCGAGCCAGAAAATTGATAAGCCATTTTTTTTCCTTTCTGGGGAAACTTTTTGTGATCAATCAATATTGATGTCTGTTTCCTCAATTAATTCTAGAAACTTAAAAAATTAAGCTAAATCTTTAGTCTTAATATCCACTTCCGGATTATGAGACTGGCCAGATTGGCCAATGCCATCTTTAATCAAGGCGATGTTAGACTTTTGAATGAAATCTTTAACCACTACCCCCAGGGCAGTAGAAACCGGAATGGCCAGAATTATTCCTATTATACCAGCCAGCCGGGCGCCGATCAATATGGCAATGATCGTCACGACCGGATTAAGCCCCAGTTGTTTTTTCATAACCTTGGGCACCAAGAAATTATTCTCCACCTGCTGGACCAATAAATAAAAAGCGAGTACAAACAAACCACGGGTTAAAGATGGCTCCCCGGCTGTAAAGCCCAAAAACACCGCCGGGATCGCGCCCAGAATTGGACCAATATAAGGAATCAACTCAGTAATGCCGGCCACCAAGGCTAAAACCAAAGCGTATTTGGGCAAAAGAAATAACAGACCGACAAACGATAAGCCAGCAATGGCGACCCCCAAGATCAGTTGGCCTCGAGCCCAGCTGCCGATTTTTGCTTGGATCCGGCCGGATAAGTCAGTCAGATAACCATGATAGTGGGCCGGCGCTACCGCCCGCAGCATCTTAGCCAGCGAATCGCGCTGGACGACTAAGTAAAAAGCGATGACTAAAACCAAAACAAAATTTACCAAGTTGGCAAAAATGGCGATGATAAATGAATAAACGCCGCCGGCCGCTTTGGTCAAGCCAGACTGAATCCCCTGGAGCCCCTGCTGGATATTATCAATCAGCCCTTGATCCTGAGAATAATCTTTTAAGCTTTGAAAATTTTCCACCAACCGCTGCCATAAACTGGGAAAATTATTAGTCAATAAACCGACCTGCTCAATGATTGGCGGAATTAGCATACGGACGGTTAAAACTAAAAACAAAAGTAAGGCCAAATAAATAATAATTACACCCAACCCACGAGGAATTTTTTTATTCTCCAGCCTGTCAACCAACGGTTCAATTAAAGCGGCAAAAATCACGGCGATAAAAACCGTCAGGATGATGTCACGGACAAAATAGACAAAATAAATGATCAAAACGATGCCGAAAAATTTCAGAACCGTTCCGGTGGTAATGGAGACATTAATGTTATTGCCGTCCGCCATAGATTTAAGAAAGTCAGTCTTTTACTAATCAAATTTATTATACTAAAAAAGGGCTTGAAGCACAACAATCAAGTCTGGACATTATATGTTATAATGGGATTGCCTTAATTATGAGTACAGTGGCGACCAACAAAAAAGCACTCCACGATTACCAGGTGCTGGAAAAAATTGAAGCCGGCTTGGTTTTGTCTGGCCCGGAAGTTAAATCGGCCAAAGCCGGCAGTATCAACTTAACCGGCAGTTACGTCAGTATTGACGGCCAAAGTCAGGCCTGGTTGGTTGGGACTCATATCGCCCCCTACAAACCGGCTCGGGCTCACCAGACTGATTATCAGGCCAACCAGCGGCGCAAGCTCTTGCTCAAAAAAAATGAGATTGATTATTTGCGGGGAAAAGAAAAAGAAAAAGGCTTGACAATTCTACCTATTTCTGTATATACTAAAGGCAGTCTTATTAAGGTAGAGGTGGCTTTAGTCCGGGGTAAAAAGCAGTACGACAAGCGCCAAAGCATCAAAAAACGAGAAATTGACCGGCAAATCAGACGCGCCATGAAAACCCGTTGATTGTTAACTTAATAAGGGGATGCTTAAAATCGATAGGAATCACTATTTGAATCATTCAGGTCGAGCATTGGCCGGCTGGCTCGTTAATCCTAACTGACCGACAAATATAAGTGCCAAATCACTTATGGCTAGAGTTCAGTCAGCTTTCCGCTCACTGGCTTTAGCTCCCGCCTTGGCTTAAAATCCCGAGGCCATCAGCCCGGCGATGCCTAATAGCCGGTCACTGGTGTCAAACATTAGGCTAGGTTAATTAGTCGTCTAGCTATTTAACCAAAACCAAATAGACTTTGACGGCCGGAGTTTTGTTAGTTTTACATCCGGCAGTCGAGACAAAAAACTGGCTACGCCTGTAAAATTGGTTTGAATTCATTTCTAGACAGGGGTGCAATGCCCCTCATCTCCACCAACCTGTAAAACGAATTTTTAAAAAAATTCGTCACGGGCTAGCCCCGTGGTGCCGAAGGCACTTTACGGGGCATCACTCGGCGGCGCCAGCAGCCACGTGAAAATTTACGAAGTAAATTTTATTACGTAGTCCAGTGACGAGCGAAGCGAGTTCTACTGGACATGGGCCCCGTGGTCGTGATAGCGACTTTACGGGGCACGCCAAAAAATCAAATAGCGCGTTACATAAACATAAATAGATGCTAAACTATGTTTTACTATGTATACGTGCTCCAAAGTCTTAAAGATAACCATTTTTACACCGGCAGCACTGCTAATTTAGAACAAAGGATTGCCGATCACAATGCCGGTAAAACCAAGTCAACCCAAAACCGCCGGCCATTGAAACTAATATATTTTGAAGGTTATCTAAACAAAATTGATGCCGCAAAACGAGAAATTTTTCTAAAAAGTGGTTCAGGAAAAAGATATATCAAAAAACAATTAGCCCACTACTTGAATTTAAATTTACTAATAAATAACAAAAAATAAAATTGAGAATCTCCCGCTATAGATCAAAATACACACCAGACACGAGCAAACGGTACCGAATCAACCAATACATTAAAGTACCCGAAGTCCGGGTAATTGATGAAAATGGCGAAAATATCGGCGTCATGCCAACCGGCCAGGCCTTAGCTTTGGCCGAAGAAAAAGGCATGGACTTGGTAGAAGTTTCCCCCGTCGCCCAGCCGCCAGTCGCTAAAATTATCAATTACAGTAAGCTAAAATACGAGGAAGAAAAAAGTCGACGCAAACAAATCGCTCGGCAAAAAAAAGTTGAAGTCAAAGGCATCCGGCTGTCTTTAAGAATCGGCGAACACGACCAAGAGACCAGGTTGAAACAAGCCCAAAAATTCTTGAACGACGGCGACAAGGTAAAAGTGGAATTAATCCTCCGAGGCCGGGAAAAACAGCACACGGCTTTGGCCCGGGAAATCATTAAAAAGTTCGTCGACTCATTACAAACCGAGAAACCAATTAAAATTGAACAGCCGATCACCTATATGGGCGGTAAATTTTCAATATTAATTAGTAACTAAAAGACTAAGGCAGTTAAAGCTGCAGCTGGATAGCTGTTTTTTAGTTGTAAAATAACCATATGAAATTAAAGACTCACAAAACCACGGCCAAAAAAATCAGGATCACCAAAACCAAGAAAAGAAAGAATAGAAAATTGATGACTAAAACCGCGGGCCAAAATCATTTTAACGCCCGAGAATCAGGCAACGTCACGCGCCACAAGCGGCGGGGCCAAGTTGTCGCCAAAGCTGACTTGAGGAACATCTCGCGCCAGCTGCCCTACTCTTAATTCTTAATCACTCAGCTTTTAGCTGTTAGCTTTTAGGGAATACTTAATTTTCTACAAGCTAATAGCTAATAGCTACAAGCTAAACTTATGCCTAGAGTTAAACGAGGGAAAACCCACGTCGCCAGACGCAAAAGATTGCTTAAGGCCACCAAAGGCTACCGTTGGGGCCGCAAAAAAACCATCAAACTTGGCCGAACTGCCATGCTTCATGCTGGCGTTCAGGCTTACACCGGCCGCAAATTAAAAAAACGCGATAACCGCGCTTTGTGGAATATCAAAATCAACGCCGCGGTCAGACCGGCTGGTTTAAGTTATTCCAAATTCATCGGCCAGCTGAAAAAAACCAAAATTGAGCTGGACCGCAAAGTTTTATCTCAGTTAGCCGTCCAGAACCCCAAAGCCTTTGCCGCCATTGTCGCCGAAGCAAAATCCGGTAAATAACAGACCGCCCGCACCTTTTCTCTCAAAATAACCCCCAGCAATTGGTTACTGGGTGGAGTCGTAGATCAATCGGTTAGATCGTCTCCCTGTCACGGAGAAGGTTGCGGGTTCGAGTCCCGTCGACTCCGCTTAGTAACCAATGAAAAGGTGCGGGGCTACGCCATTTTAAAATCGCCAAACCGGCGATTTTTTGGTATAATAAAAAATAATTACCATGATTAAAAAAATAAAAAAAATCCACTCTATATCGCTACTGGCAGTGGCTATTTTGTCGTTGATCGTTTGGGCAATATTTCAGTTGACGGTTGTTCCTGACACTAAAGGCGAGGGAAACATAGTTAAAAGAATTTACTACCAAGTCGTCCGTCTTTTGCCGATTAAAGCGGCGGTGAAGCTGGCGGTTCCCTATCATCACCAACAGCATGCGCTGTCCTGTGAGATTGCGTCCCTGCTGATGGCCTTAGACTACAAAGGTGTAACCGTCACCGAGAACCAACTAATCGAACAGATGCCTGTCTCCGACCCCGGACCGCGCGACAAACGTAACGTCTGGGGCGATCCAAACGTCGGTTTTGTCGGTAATATCAATGGCACCATGCCAAACACTGGCTATGGTGTCTACGAGCAGCCGATTTATGACTTAGCCACTAAATACCGTCCGGCTAAAATTATTACCAATGGAACACTGACCGACTTAATCATCGAACTAAGCAACGGCAATCCGATTGTTGTTTGGGGAGTAGTCGCTGGTCGAACTAAGGATATCTCCTGGAAAACGCCCGAGGGAAAAACGATTACGGCTCAGCTTGATGAACACGCCCGGACGTTGATTGGCTTTACTGGTACCTCCAACGATCCACAATTAATGATTCTACTCGATCCGATCTATGGCGAGATTCGATTGTCAGCCAAAGATTTTTTAAAAAACTGGGCGCTGCTTGAAAAAAAAGCTGTCATTATCTACTAGCTATTAACCCGTCCGCCTCAAATCCAGCCTAAGATTGACCCTCAAAGAACTTCCCAATATAGAATCGCCAAACCGGCGGTTTTTTGTTAAATAATTATTCTTGATTTTTTCCCGTCTTTGTGCTAAACTCATAATTATCTTGTTCTTATCTTGTTTTTTGGAGGGAAAAAATGAATGCTGCGGTATCCAATCAACTGCTGGCAGCCCGGCAGATGACTTGGTGGACTGCCAACCTGGAAATCGCCACCATCGGTGACCAGATGGCTACCCTGAGGGTGGTCGAAGTCCGGGTCCAAAAACCCGGGTGTCAGATCCAACCGCCATCAGCCGGCAAATCGATCACCCTGGCGGTAAGTTTTCTGAAAAACAACCACGTGCCAATGCAGATCAGTCATTGTTTCACTTATGAAATGCAGGGACTGCAAAGTGAACCAGAATCTATATTCGGCTTTATTCCACAAGCCGGTTGAACAACCACGTGCAATTGATAGTCAGAGGCTTCCATCGGGGGCCTCGTTTTTTAAAAAGATTCACATAGCTAAAATCGCCACATTGACGATTTTTTGGTATATTAATTAATATGGCAAAAATAATTTTAGTCGGTGATGCCACCAGCGGCAAAAGCACTTTTCTGAATTATCTGGAAAGTATCAACGCAAAATTCAATATTATTTTTGAAACCGGCTGGCAGACGATGCCGCCGGAAATTGAAAAAGATAAGTTCCAGGCGACCAGCTGGTTTATTGAATATTTTTATGACCGGGACAAAGCCACGGCTGGGCTGGATAACCTAATTATGGAGCGCGAATTTAATTATCAATATCCGGTGGCAGAGACTTCGTTTTTGACTGGACTAATCACTCAGGAGCAAAAAAATAGCCTGATAAAAAGACTGGACGAACTCAGCCAGGATTTGCCTTTGGACGGAAGTGACTTGGTAATCCATTGCCTGGTGCCCAATGAAATAATTCGCCAGCGGCTTTTAACCCGGGGCTTAGTCAAACCCAAGCATAAAGATAATTATTGGGATGTTTTGCGGGTTCAGACTGAAAAATATTACCGCGACAAAACCGACTACGTTAAAATTGATACAGCCGCTTTGTCACCCGATGATTTTGGTAAAAAGCTGCTGAATTTATTTAAAGAAAAAAAATTAATGCCTTGACCACGATTTTTTGCCTGAAAAACGCCGGCAAGGTATACTGAATATATTAAGAAATAACCTGATTATTTATGGCTAACAAATCATACACCCAGCCGGCTCAGCTGGATAAATACAGCTTTTTGTGGTCGCAGACTAGACTAGTCATCGCCGCCATTGCTTTATTTATCGGCGGCGTGCCGCCGGTTTTGGCTTTTAATCCGTTTGGCGCTCTCTACGGTTTGATCAGTCCCCTTTTAACGTTATCATGGATAATATCGGGCGTCGCTTCAGTTTACCTCCTTTACCGCTGGAGTACGAACCGACAGATGCTTTTTGGCGGTAAGACCCAAATGGATTTGATCGCCTTTTTTGTCAGCGTCGTTTCTGGCCTTAACCTGGGCATCACCGGCCTTTTAGGCACTAATATCGGCATGACAATTTCGTCAAATCAATTTGTCTTTTTTATTGTCGGCGTAATTTATTTAGGCGCTTTCGTCCACTTGTTCCGGCGCTGGAATGCCTTGGGCCAAAAAATCTTTTAATTCTGGCCAGGGATAAAAACTAAACCACCCCGCCTCGTCCCGCATTGACCGACCAGGCGGATTTTTGAAATGAAGAGTATCGACTCCAGAGTCCCACCAAGGCGGGACGGAGTCATGCCAAAGGCAGATCCGCCTCTGGCGGACAATCTTTTTGCCTCACTCTCTCCGTTCGGCAATAAAAAAATCCCCCTTACTAGGCCTTCAGGGGGGTATACTTTTTATTGACGTATTAAATGAACAAATGAACAGCGGCCAAATCAACCGAGCTGACTAGTTTAACCATTGGGCTTATTCCGTCAACGCCAATGGCGGTAACCGGTCAGCGACCGCATCGACTTGGTCGTTGACTTCAAGTAGGGTGGCAATGGTGTCCCAAGTGCCGTTGATCAGCATTTCACGCTGAGCGGGGTCCAGCGTTATTGGCAACTGAAACTGGCGGCCACGCCACTCATACACCAATTGATTGCGCTCAAGGTCGACAATAAGTTCACCCAGTGAAAATTCATTCACTGCCACCAATAAATCATGGTGTGATGTTTCGTCGACGCAGACGCAGGGTAAACCAATGGCCGTGGCATTACCACTAAAGATATCGGCAAATGACCGTCCGACGATAGCGGCAATCCCCCAGCGTTTGAGCGCTTGCGGCGCGTGTTCGCGACTTGAACCAGAACCGAAGTTACTGTCCACGACCAGAATCGTTCTACCCTGATTGACGGGATTGTCGAATGGGTGGGCTCCTGCGAGTTTGGTTCGATCGTCAGCGAAAACGTGGGCTTCGAGACCATTAAACGTGATGCACTTCAGAAACCGGGCTGGAATAATCCGGTCGGTATCAATATTGTCACCAGGCAAGTGAAATGCCCGGTCCGTAATCGATACAATTTTGAGCGGCATAATCGTTCTCCTTTACGGTTTGACTGGGACGCGGGTCTTCACACGCCGCAGAGGGTTCGAATGTCGGTCACTTCACCGTTGGCGGCGGCGATTACCACCATCTCCGGCGACATCAACAGGGTACGTCCGGTCGGACTGCCTTGACGGCCCCGAAAGTTACGGTTGCTGCTGCTGGCACAGATCTGACGGCCTTGCAGCTTATCCGGATTCATTGCCAGACACATACTACAGCCGGCAGCCCGAAAATCAAATCCGGCCTGACGAAAGACTTCGTCGAGCCCTTCGTTGATTGCCTGTTGGCCAACGACGACCGATCCCGGTACGACAATCGCCCGCACGTGCGGCGCAACTTTCAAGCCGTGATCGGCAATTAATTTGGCCGCCCGCCGCAAATCGGAAATCCGACCGTTGGTGCATGAACCGATGAACGCCACATCAATTTTAACGCCCACCATCCGTTGACCCGCCAAAAACCCCATGAACTCAAGGGTTTCAGGATCAGCGTCTTTGGGAATCGG
>Ga0209542_10010032_pt1 | contig 17214 bp, 24 predicted proteins | sample RifCSPhighO2_01_FD_184028 | JGI IMG/M metagenome (GOLD analysis project Ga0209542, IMG submission 184028) | Soil microbial communities from Rifle, Colorado - Rifle CSP2_plank highO2_0.1 (SPAdes) (version 2) | ecosystem: Environmental > Terrestrial > Deep subsurface > Rock core/Sediment ...
CTCTGCGTATTTCTTATCTCGGAAAATCTTGAAAGCTCTTTCACAACATCAGCATTCTCTTTTGTAATTGGAGCTACAATCTTCACATTTATCTTTTTCTGGCTCAAGTTTTTCAAATTCTTTCTAAAGCACCCGGCCTTTCTTATCAAGCCTTCGGCAGTAGTAATTAAAAGAACATCCTTCTGGGCTTCATTCAGCAAAAAGCTTATATGATTGTTTATATTTTCTCTTCCTTTAATAGCCCCGGATAAATCAGTAGGATCAACTAAGTTTATTCCATTATCGAATAATAGTTTAAGCTCGTCGAATAATTTAGTTCCCCTAACCTCTTCTAATTTCAGCAATTTATTATCAGCATGCTCCTTGATATTTTTCTTTACTCTTCTTACTACCTCTTCTGGCTTAACAGCTAAATACTTTATCGGCTTTCCTAATTTCATGATAACAAACCCTTTCTTTTCAAGTGTTTCAAGAACATCATAGCTTCTGCTTCTTGGCACTCCGCTTATATCCGCCATCTCGCCTGCAGTTGAAATCCCCCTGCTCAATAAAGCAGTCCAAATCTTGACCTCGTAAATATTAAGATTAAACGCCTGCCTTAATTTCGCCAAAAATGTGTCTTTAACTATCATCTTCTTACTCCGTAATTGATTTATCAATCATTAGTTGTTTTGCTCTTCTTTTTACAGTATGATAAGGAATCTTATTACTAACAAACCCAATTATATCCTCTGCAGTTATTCTAACACCGTATAAATTATTTAATCTAATATATCTGTTTGCTATTTTTGGGGAGATGCCTTCTATTCTGTCATGAAGTTTAATAATATCATATCCTGAAAGGCTCTCATGGTATGAATTTGCAGTCTCCGGAGAGACACCCTTTACATAAAGGTCAATTCTCTCATCAGCAGAAAAGTTTCTATGATAACTAAGTGCCATTTTATAATCAAGTCCAACATTATATGCTCTCATAATCGCTATAGCATTTGTACTAAAAACACCACGAGAGTAACGATTTGCCATCTCTGGGCTTATAACCCTTCCATGTAAATTAATTATTTGATCAGCATCAAATTCAGGATCATAGGCGTTAGCAATCTCTGGAGTAATACCTTTCTCGTCTAAAAAAGGTATAGCCATAGCACTAAATCTCCTCTCGTACCTATTAGCAACACCAGGCATTATTCCTCTATCAAACAAGATTTGAATATCATCAATTTCTGGCAAAAATCGTCTATCGTAAGCTTTAGCACTATCTATGTTAACTATCCTTGCCTTAAGCCAATCAACTGCATCTTCTGTTAATCTATTTTCATTCATAACCCCAAGTTTGATATCATTAAGATTATCCTTTTTACTGCATCCAGCTAATCCAGAACCAATTCCTAAAGCCAATACAGGCACCATTAATTTATTTACTAATGTCATCTTACTATTAACATCAAGAAAACCCCTTTATAAATCTTTCTATTTTCTACTACTTTACAATAACAACAATACAAAAGTAAATAGGAACCTTTATATACCAAAATAAGGATAATATTATCCTAAAAAAAGTATAATGTTAACCAAAAAAGAACTGCAGATTATAGAACTTTTCAGAAAAAATATTTTCTCTGATTTTACTATTTTAGAGATTATGAAGAGGCTCGGGACAAAGTCCTATAGCTGGACTTATAATTCAATTAAGAAACTTCAAAAAGAAGATATAATATTAATTGAAAGAAAAGGGCAAAGCCAGCTATGTAGGATCAATCTGCATAATCAAAAAACCATAGTATACCTTGGTTTATTAGAAGAATTAAATGCATTAGAAAAAAATATTCCAAATTTTAAAAAGATATCGGAGTTGATGCCTTTAGATTTTCATATTCTAATTATAACTGGAAGTTACGTTGATAAAAAATTTAATAAGGAGTCAGATTTAGATGTAGTCGTTATCATTGATAGTGAGAATGAAAAGAAGTGGATATTAAATAAATTAAAAAATGAAGGGGATTTAATGATCCCTCAATTACATCCTTATGTTTTTACTAGAAAGGAATTTTTAGAGATGTTAACAAATAAGGAAGAAAATTATGGCAAAGAAATAGATAAGAAACATTTAATACTTGGCGGAGCAGAATTATTTTTTAAGATTTTGAGAGAGGCAATATCGTATGGATACAAGCGTTAAATTATATTTAGATAGGGCAGGAAACGAATTAAGGGTTTCCATAATTTTAAAAAATTTATCCCAATCTGATGAAAAGGCCAAATTCGGTGCTGAAAAAGAAGATACTTTTTATAGCTCAGTTATTTCTCATTCTTATTATTCAATCTTCTATGCTGCAAAAGCATTATTGTTAACAAAAGGAATTAAAACAGCAGCTCCAGAAGTTCATAGAAAAACATATGAAAAGTTCAAAAAGGAGTTTGTAGACACTGGAGTAATAGATATTGAGCTAATGATGATTTATCGAAAGATGATTGTAAGAGCAGACGAATTACTGTTAATTTTCAAAGATGAGAAATGGAAGAGAGGGCATTTTACTTATAAAACAATCCCTCAGGCAAACAAAGAACCCGCCGAAGAATCAATAGATAATGCAACAAAGTTCATTAGAAATCTTAGAGCAATCATAGAGAGATAATATTTATAGAAGCAGAAAGAAAGATTCATCTAAAGAGATACACTCCAAAATAGTATAACTCGGTCAAGTCAAATCAAAATATTTATATAACTACAAATTATTGCAATTTGAGGTGATATAATTGCCACAAGCAAAGAAAATAGAGAAAGCAGAAAAACCAGAAAAATCAGTAGAAAGTAGGTCTTCTTCAGCGCAGCAGCAATTAATTGATTCTAATATAAAACTGCAGCAGAAATTAATTGAGTTAATAGAGACTAACAAGGAAGTTTCAAAGCAACTAGCTTCCACTTCAAAAGAGATCCAATCGATGACGGATTTTTTTAAAGAGGCGGGAAAATATATGGTGGCAGAGACAGAGGATGAGAAGCTAAAGCCCCTGCTGAATAGAATCTCAGATTTGGTTGAGCAGAACAAGACCATAATGCGCAGTTTGATTCTGGTTCAAAAATATATCAAATCCTCCCAGCCGGCTAACAAAGACATCTTCTCCGAATAATGTCAATTCAATTTCTATCGCCTAACCCAGAACAGAAAGAAGCGCTTGATGAGCTGGAAAAATTGCTGGAAGTTCTCGAAAGAAAGCCTAGCAGAAGGCAAAAAAACAACATTAGGTTTGTTAAAAGTTTTACTCAGGCATTGTTAGTCGCAGGAAAAAATCGTTCAAGCTCGTCAGTAAAAACTAAAAAATTTCAAAAGTCAGTAGAAATAGAAGTAAAACCAGCTGAGGAAAAAATTATTGAAGAAAAAAAACCGCTTCCTAAAATTATTCCAGTTCCTCCGCCGCCGCCTCCAAGGCCAATGCCCTCTTCTCCTCAGTTAGGGGTTAATATTAAAGGAGGAGGAAAAAGTTTCGAAAGCTTTGTCCAGAATGTTTACAAGGAAAATGGCGTCTTGAGATTCAATATTATCGAGCCTGAAATGGAGCCTCTTGACTGGAGGATTTTTAATGAGGTGAAGCCAAAACTAAAGCAGCAGATCATCAAAGAGCCCTCTGTTTTAGAAAGAGAAAATTTCCTAACAGATGAAATCAAGAATGCGTGCACTAAGCTGAAGATAAAATATTCAGACAGCTATCTAAGAAAAATAAAATACTATCTGGTAAAATACATCAAGGGGTTTGGAAAGATGGACCCGTTAATTAAGGATTCCGATGTCGCAGAAATACTCTGCAATTCATATAATAATATCAAAGTAAAATACAAAAATGAGTTTATTCCGACAAATATTCAGTTCGACACAAATGAAGAATTAGATAATTTCATTCTGAACATAGCAGAAAAATCAAATCAAAAGGTTTCAGAAGCAAATCCGGAGCTGATAGCAAGTCTCCAGGGCCTGAGGGTTTCAGCCTTCTACAATCCGATAATGGGCTCGAGATTTACTATAGTAAAACAATAGTTGTTTCACAACAAAGTTTATAAAATCATTTTTGAGATAAGAAACTATGGTAGTAACTAAGGACGAGGACAATCTTGTCTGGAAGGATAAAACCGGAACATATAAGCTTGGCTATTCTCAAAAATTAATGCGAGAGCAGGTTCGCTGGCAGAAGATTAACTTTGCGGGAAAATGCGCCTTAATAGCAACTTTATTGATTTTGATAATAATTATTTTATATGTCTTGTATCAGCTGGACAGAATAAATTTCTTCTCTGGCGTTTTATATAGATAGATTTTTTAATATTTGGGATACTCAATTTTTATGGCTTTAGACTATGATCCGACTTTAAGAAAATACATGGGGGAGATAAGTGATTCTAAGCCCCTTTCTGGAGAAGAGGAAGCAGATTTAGCCAGGAGAATACGGCAGGGAGATTTAAGAGCAAGAAATGAATTAGTTTATGCAAACCTAAGATTCGTTTTTCGTGTTGCAGTAGGTTATCAAAATAGAGGATTGACCCTAGCAGAACTAATTTCAGCAGGCAATGTGGGATTATTCTCAGCAGCAGAGCGCTTTGACGAAACTCGTGGTTATAAATTTATCAGCTATGCTGTGACATGGGTTAGGCAGTCAATTCTTTCAGCATTAGCAAATGAGTCAAGAGCTGTTAGAGTCCCTCTAAATCGTTTAGGCGATCGTTCAAGAGCATATCAAGTTGCTGAAGCGCATGAAAAAAACCTGGATAACTGGCCGGATTTAGTAGAAGTTGGTAAAAAGCTTGATATGCATGGCGAAAGAATAAGTGATCTTGAATACTCTCTTCAGATTAGTAAATCAGCAATGTCATTAGATGCCACCCTCGACGATGATGAAGGTTCAAATCTCTATAACCTCTTGCCTGATGAATCCTCTCCTCCGCCAGATAAGCAGGCTTTAGATGAAAGATTAGCGGATGAAATAAGAGAAGTTTTATCAACTCTGCCTGAAAGAGAAGCCGATATAATCAGAATGTATTTTGGATTTGATGATGGTGTTCCTAAAACTCTTGATGATATAGGGAAGATATATAGATTGTCGAGAGAGAGGATAAGGCAGATTAAGGAAACCGCGTTATTTAAACTACAGCATCCAAGAAGAGCAGGAAGGTTAAGACCCTATATAGAATCAAATAGGTAATTTATTAAAATGGCAATTATCGGAAATTTTGAGGATAGCGAAACCTGGTTTGATACAGGCTTTCCTGCGGCGAAAGAAATTCATAGCAATCTCTCAATGAATGAATCAGGAAATCTTTCTTTATCAGATCTTTTACAGGCGATAGAAGAACTAAAGCCAGATCAAGGATTAAGAATCACAACAAGAGTGCTTCCAATAATGTTATCTACTAGAACACGAAGGGGGCATTATTACAAAGAAGATCCTGATGCTGAAGCTGTATGGAGATACGGCGATAGGATTAGAATTAGGGATAAAGAAGGAAAGCTGAGATGGAATAATAGAAAAGCTAGAAATGAAGAATTTAATATTCACGCTCATACATCGATGGCGCTTTCAGACATTATAAATAGCAAATTACAGGGTAAAGTCTGGACAGGATTTCATATTTTATCTCAGGACGGCAGACCAGTTTACAGGCCGTTAATCTTCAATATCAGGGGTGCAGCATATGCTCACCTTCTAGCAAAATATCTAGATAAAGTAGCTGAGAAATTTACAGGCATAACCCCAGATATTAAAAACTATGGCGATCAATCCATAATTCACATCCCCTCTAGAACAAAAAGAAAAATTCCAGGCAGAGACTATACAGATTATTTCCTTCACGGAGTTACCTTTAGGCATTTGCCTATAGATGAAGAGACCAGATTTACAGGTCCTGTTAGGATATATTCCTCATGTGATTGTGAATGGTCCAGATTCAACCAAGGAATCCATAATAGATTTACCAGATCTGAAGAACTTTTTTGCACCCACGTTGTTGCAGCCATTGAGCTAGACCAAGCGTATAGGCAGGAAACGCATCTAGAGGTAAGAAAGGCTAAAGCAAATTATGTAGCTCTAGAAAAAAAATTAGTGAAAGCAAAAAAAGAGAAGCGAAAAGAAATTCTAGAGAAGCTGGAAAACATAGACAGTTTTATCAAAGCCAACTCTGGATCCATCCCTATTTTGTCAGATATCGCTTATAGGCCAGGAAAAAGTTTAATTTATTTTGCAGACCTATTAGACAGAAAAGTTACGATTAAAGGCGAAAAAGAGGAAAGAACACTCCATGAGATAGAAAAAGAAATCTTAATCAATAGAAAAATGTTAATGGAAGTAGAACAAAATGGATATAGAAAAACACTTAATTCTCCTCCAGGAGATTATCTCCTTCATCCATTAGATAGACCCTATAATTTTAGCTTTCAAAGCCTTATGGAATCTGATAAAAAATCTTTAGAAGCCAGTATAAATGCACTTTATCCATCTGAATAATTAAATTTATAAACTATATTTTCAACTATATACATCATGGAAGTCAGCATCGAGGAAAAAAGGGAGATCAGCCCGCTTGGAGGAAAACTGGTAAATGCAATTTTATCTAATCTACAAAAAGCCCCCTTTAAAGTCACTTTAGAAGAAACAACTCTCTATCATATGGGCAATTGGGAATACCAACACTCAATAGAAGTATTTTTCAGGAGGGATTCTGATACCACGGATTTTTTACATTTGCAAGATTACTGTCAAGGGGGTAAAGGACCAATTGAAAAAGAAAGACAGACCCTTCGGGAAGCTATAGGTTCCTTGCATGAAAATTATTCTCGTACCCTATTTGAAGAAAATAAATTCAGATTCTCAGAGCCTGCTGAAAAAAGGTATTCTCATTTATACACGTGCAGTTTTACAGTAGAAAATAATTAGTCGTCAATCCTCCACGTTGGATTAATATCAATTTTATCTACATTCAATATCTTTTTATTTTTTTTATACTCTAAAATTCCAGCCCAACCGATCATTCCAGCTTGATCGCCGCTCCACCTCATCGGCACAACGCTAAATTTGCAATTTCTTTCATTGCACATAGTTTCAAGCATTTCAATTAATCTTCTGTTAGCAGCAACACCGCCGATCAAAAGTAATTCATTTTTATCAGTATGCGCTAAAGCCCTTTCAGCAACTTCAGTCAGCATAGCAAAGCAGGTTTCCTGCAGGCTAAAACATAAATCCTCTTTTCCAACTCCGTTTTTATACAGTTGAATAGCTCTAGTTATAATCCCAGAATATTCAACATCCATCCCTTTGACAACATAAGGCAGCTCAACATATTTTCCTTCTCTAGCAAACTCTTCAATTTTAGGGCCGGCAGGAAATCCCAGACCAATTTCTCTTCCAAATTTATCCAAAGCATTTCCAATTCCAATGCTTAACGCCTCCCCGAAAATTCTGTACTTGTTTCCCTCAAAAGCAATTATCTGTGTATTAGCGCCAGTAGCTAAAATAAAAACAGGATCCTTCACTTTGCACATTAATTTCCCGATTTCTAAATGCGCAATTAGATGATTAACGCCTACAAGAGGAATTTTATATTTTCTAGCAAGGTCTTTAGCAGCATTAGCTCCAACCCACAAAGATAGCGGCATTCCAGGTCCTTGGGAAAAAGCAATCAAATCAAATTTTTTTATTCCAGAAGTTTCAACAGCATCGTATATAATTCTATCTTTAACCTTTTTCAAAAATTCGGCACACTCATTTGGAATAATTCCCTTCTCAGGATTCTTGTACATTTCTCTAGCTTCGCTTAAAATTTCTCCTTCATCGTTAACAACAGCGCAGCTAAATGTATGCGCAGTGCTTTCAATTCCAATGCAGTTCATAAATATTTAAAAGAAAAATTACTTTAAAAAATTATCTAGAAATTAAACTCATAGCCAATACAATTCCAATTTTAACAAGATTAGTACAACTGCTTGATGAAGCAGTCTCTGACGCGGATCTACATGCGATATAACATCTATTACAAGTATTATTTTCCTTAAACTTTCTAACTTCATCTAAATTTATGCCTTCAGATTCTTTATGGTCTATACATGCTCTTAATTTACCATTAGGCAAAATCCATAAGAATGAATTTCCAGCATCACATTTTCCATATCTTCCCATCATTAAAAATTCTTCACTATTCTCCAAAGTTATTTTAGAATTCATAATAATCCTTGGATTTTCTCTTTTAAGTTTAGTTAAAATACCCGGAATAAAATCCTCTACGGAAACACTATATAAATTACTACCAACTCTAACAGGACTGTAAGGCATTAATGTTACCTGCAGACCATGTTCTTTAGCAAATTGAATAATACTTGGAATTTCTGAAAGATTTTCTTTCATCACAATTATACTAAGCCCGATTCTAGCTCCATTATGGTTTCTGGATTCATCCAAAAAAGGAATTATCTTAGAATATAGTCCGTTTAGCCCCCTTGAATTGTCATGATCTTTACCTAAAAAATCTAGAGAAATATTAAGCCTGTCCAATCCAGATTCAGAAAGAGAATTGTATCTGGGGATGGTTAAAAAGGAACCATTTGTAGTTATTTGAACATAAGGGATATTGGCTTCAGTTTTAGCTTCTCTGACTAAATTTTCTAAATCCTTTCTAATCAAAGGCTCTCCTCCGACAAAACCTACAGCAATAGGGTTTAATTCTAAAATCTCATCTAAATAAGAAGATTTAGTTTCTAAAATGCGCATTCCATCATTGTTGCTTCTCCGGTATCCGCAAAACCCACAATCAGCATTACAGTTTTGAGTAACCTCAATAGAAACATAGAACGGTTTTCCTTTTTTCTTGTTTGAATAGTATCTTTTTATAGCTTCAAAAGAATCTCTTAATCTCATATCATGAAGTAAGAGTTAAAAGTTTAAAAATTATCCGATGTACTCCAAATCTGGGTTTCTTACATTAGTGGCAGGAGCAGAAGTCTGTTGTGTTTTTACCTTTTCCATAAGGTCTCTTAGCATCACTTCAAAATTCTTGGCAGCTTTCATCAGCGGCTTGTAATCAATATCCATATCCCAATATTTGTCTAAAATCTGAATTGCTCTTGCAGCAGCCTCGCTGTCAGGAAACTTGCTAGGGCTTTCAGCCAATATAGTAGAGATAGGAACATCCTCCAATCTTAACATTACTGTAGCAGTAACCCCCATCATTATTCCGTCTTGCAAAACAGGAAGTCCGAGTTTTTCAGCAGCCTTGGAATTATTGCTCGAGTAGAAAAAAGTTTTCAATTTACCCTTGACATTGTTGCTTGGCAGCCCCTCTAATATTATGATCTCTTTAGCATTTAAAGTCCTAGCTAGTTCGTCGATAACTTCAGAAACCTGCCACTCGCTTCCAGCCAAGTCAGATAAAGCCTGCAAAACTACAATATTATATTTTTTATTATAAAACAAGTCCAATGGCCCGATTAAACTGTTTTTATGAATAGCAGCCAGTGGTAAAAGTTTATTTGATTCAATCTCCCCGATTCTTTTAACATCTAGGTGCTCAATCAAGAATTTGGTTGCGATGGTGCCAACAAGTCCGAATCCAGGAAAACCCAAAACCAAGCGAACATTCTGCGGCTTTTCATGCAAGTGAATTTTCATACATTAAAAAAATGAGTAGTTAATATATAAAACTTGTTATTTTCTAGCAACAATTTCTATAACATCTCTATTCTTTAATTTATATTCTTTCCCAACAGGTCTTTTATCCCTGACATTTATCGCCTTGACAAAATTATCCCCGAGGTCTTTATGCACTTTATATGCAAAATCAAGGGCAGTACTTTTTTCTTCTAACAGAAAACAATCAGGAATTACTCTTCCTTGAGAATCTTTTAAATTATTCACCCCCCCAGGAAAAACAGCAATGTATTTTAATTTCTCAAAAACAATTTTATTCAAAATTTCCTGAACGCCAGTGGATTTATTTTCCTCAAGAAATTCTTCAATGAAGTTTAAAGCATTTTTTTTGTCAAAGCTTAATTTATTCTCCTTTTCTTTTACAATCTCAAAATAATCTTCGCCAGGAACATATTTTATCAGCTCATGTTTAGCAGCCTCTCTCAAAGCCAATTCAACTTCAGCGCTGCACCCGATCATCTCATATTTTTTCTTTAATCTCTCAAAATTAAACCTGGCTCCTTCAACATCGATTTTATTCGCAGCAATAATAATTGGCTTGGTTCTCTTTCTTAATTCTCTAGCTAATTTTAATAATTCTTCATTGCTCCATTTTACTGGATTATGATTTAAGTTTAAATTTTTTATAGAGTCTTGAGCTATCTCCTCATCAACCCTCAATCCAGATAACTGCTTAGCCAAAGCTTTTTTCACGTCTAGATTAGCTTGCGCAACACCCCTTGAAAACTTTTCCCATCCCTTTTTTAATATTCGCAGATACCACTGATCTAATTCATTCTCTAGAAATTTAATATCTTTTTCAGGATCGTGGCTTAATTTTTCTACAGGATTTCCATTCTCGTCAGTGCTTCCGGAAATATCCACAATATGTATTAAGGCATCAGCTTCGTTTAAAGAATCTAAAAACTGATTTCCCATCCCCTTTCCTTCATGAGCGCCCTCGACTAAACCAGGAACATCCATTAGTCTTACAGGAACAAATCTTTTATGCTCAATGCAGAAACCATATCTTGGATTGCACTTAACATTAAACTCTTTATCCACGCAGTTAACTTTAACATATCCTTCTCCTTCTGTTGCTTTTAAAGTTGTAAAAGGACGAGCGCTTATTTCTACTTCAGCCAGAGTTGCAGCTTTGAAAAACGTAGATTTTCCACTCGAGGGTTTGCCAAGTAAACCAATTAACATCATTTAGATATATTTTTAAATGCCTTTTAAATATAACGCTATTATGGAAGTTCCAAAAATTCCAAAAGAAAAAGGATATATAATTAGAGCTTGCAATCAAGCATTTCATGCAGTAAAAAGAATTCTTCCAGAAAGGATTAGAGAATCGCATGATTATGATGAAGCCCTAGCAACAGTTCTTGGATTTATAGTTGGAGGATATGGAGTAGCGTCAGCAGGAGAGCTTCTAATTAAAACAGCAAATAAATTTGGAGCTAATTTAGATTTAGAAAGCATCACATCTCATTGTCTTGCAGGAACAGTGGCTGCTATACCTATCGCTTATGGGATCGCTCCAGATTATGTAAAAGCACTTCGTGAAGAAGATCCAGTTTATACATCCGGGGTTATATCTGTTATGGCAGGTGCATCAACTAAGGCATTAGAAATTCTCGTGTTTTAATTCCAAAACCTTTAAAAGAAATATAATTCTAAAAATTATTGAGGGCTCGTAGCTCAGTCTGGTTAGAGCACTAAATCAACAGTGATGTGCAGGTCTTATATGACTATCCAGATTTCACTAAGAGAGCTAGCGGTCGGCGGTTCAAATCCGCCCGAGCCCAACCAAAACTTTAAAAACATCTAAATAAAAATTCTTTTTATGCTCCCTTGGTCTAGCCCGGTCAACGATCTCGCCCTTTCGAGGCGAGGACCCGAGTTCAAATCTCGGAGGGAGCGCCATAAAAAATGACCGTAATGGAAGATAAAAAAGTTAGAATAAAAGAAATAAAAAAAGTAGCGGATTATACTAAATCTTTTGTACTAGAAAAGCCAAAAGGATTTGAATATGAGCCAGGCCAGCATGGTTTTATTGAATTATCTGCTAATAACGGGAAACCATTTTCTTTAGTCTCTTCCCCTCATGAAAAAGTAATCGAATTCGCAACCATAATTCGCGATGAAAGTAAATGGAAACAAGAACTAAACAGGAAAAAAGTCGGAGATGAATTAATCTTATCAGGACCATATGGAGTGTTTAAATACAAAGATTCAGAAACAGACATAGCATTCATTGCAGGAGGAATCGGAATAACTCCCTTTATCGGAATTCTGCGCTATCTAAACTTTAAGAAATTATCCACGAATCTAACCCTTCTTTATTCAAATAAGTCAGAGAACAGAACCGCATTCAAAAATGAATTGGATTTCCTATCAGGAAAGAATCCAAATCTAGAAATAGTTTACACAATGACAGAGCAGGAAGACTTTGACGGAGAAAAAGGAAGGATTGATGAAGACTTTATCAGAAAGCATGTTAAAAATCCAGAAAAGAGATTTTGGTACATAGCAGGCCCGCCAATTATGGTAAAAGAAATGAACAACCTACTAAAAAAAGAATTTTTAGTCAAGAAAATCAAGATTGATTCCTTTGATGGCTATTGATGAAAGAAACCCAAAAACATTCCTCTAAGAAATGGGAAATTTCCATTATCGAATTTGAAAATCATGAAGGCAAAAAATATAAAGTTACAAGAATGCTTCCAGATACGTCTGTTGCTGAAACAAAAGTATTCAAATCTAAAGAAGAAGCTAAGAAACAATTTGAGGAATGGCTGACATAATTTTATTAAACCTATTTTCTAACAGATCAATTAACTCTGGTTGATTATAGCTATATATGTCTGGAATATTTAAAGATAATATCCTTTTTTGCAAATATAATCTAGGAAACCTTTTAGCAACTTCGCTTCTTTGAAAATACTCCATTACAATTACCAAGTCAGCCCAGGAAATCTCCTTTTCAGTGACAGGTCTTTCATTAAACAATCCAGCAGATTTAGTTTCAAACTTTCCTCTAAAAATTTCTGCAGCAGTTTTGCTTCTATGTTGATTTTGATTGCAAATAAATAAGATTTTCATAAAATGGATAATAAACAATGAACTTTATAAATATTCTTAAATTAGGTTCTTATTCCGGTTATTAATATCATATTTGCATCTTTCTCTCAAGCAACATCCGCCACATTTAGGCTTTCTCTTCAAACAGACCTCTTTTCCTAACTTAACAATCAAAGCATGATACTCTTTAAACAATCCCACATCGTCTTTCAAATTTCCTATAAATATCTTCTGCAGTTCATCATATTCAAGTTCTTCATTAGCGATTCCTATTCTAGAAAATATTCTTTTTGTATAAGCGTCAATAACAAAAGCAGGCTTGTCATAAGCATATAATAAAATAGAATCAGCAGTTTCTTTTCCTATCCCCCATACTTCCAATAAGTTTTCCCTGTTTATTTCTTTTTTTGAATCTAAAAACTCAATTATTTTCTTTAATTTCTTAGTCTTCTGTTTAAAATATCCTGAACTTTTAATTAACTGCCATAACTCTTCTTCTCCAATCTGTTTAATCGCATCTTTTCTTAAAAAATTAAATTTATCCAGATTCCTAATTGCTTTTTCAACATTGCTCCAGGAAGTATTCTGGGTTAAAATTGCTCCGACGATGATTTCAAAACGATGATTATTTGAGATACACGGCCACCAATTCATTTTTCCGTATCTTTTCTCTAAAATATTATAAATTTCTACTAATCTGTTTTTCATATACGTAATAAGGAACAATAATCTATTTAAATTAATCTTGACAATATTCTTTAATGGCAAAAGCCGAGGTTAAACCTGAAGATAATATACGGATAAATTTTGTTGAAGGTTCTTTAAATGTTTTAGGCGAAAAAGAAATAGAGGTTCGTGGAGATGGAAACCGTCTACACTATGGTATGAAACACTATGGTATGAAGTATGGAACTTTTGATTCTCTCGCTGAATATGTAAATTTTGTACCACTAGAATCCTTAACAAGATTAAGGAGATTTCAATTTGAGTATAAAGAGATAGATGAACATACTGAAGCAAGAAGGACATTAACTGGAAGATTGCAAATTAGAAGAAAAGGCTCAATATTAAATTCAACATTTTCAAGAAAAGAGTTTAGAACAATAGAGCAATATTTATAGCGGTTTTAAATTATTTTATTTATCCCTTCTTTTTAACTTCATGCACTTTCTTTATTCCAATCCATATCACTAAAATTAATTCCAATCCCAATAATATTACCCTATACCATTTTCCCAGATTTCCAAAAACCCTCATGGTAATCTGAATCATGGTTAGAATTCCACCCAATAATATCCCGCCTGCAATTGCATCTATGTTTGCTGGCAAATACAACCCCAAAATTATCATCAACAAACCGATTGGAGCTGTTATATAGAATAAAATTCTATTATATTTTTCATCAGCATTTTGAAATTCTTTCTGGCAATAATCACACGTCTCTTTTATTACGCATCCATTTGAATCATAGTCTTGTCTGACTATTCCTTTTTCATCTGCGCACTTGTTTCTAAACTCAGTATCATAAACATAGCTACATTTTTCTTGTTTTACTACTTGCGGAACTGGAATCTCAAACTCTCTTTTGCAATAATCCTGGTATTTTGGACTAGGATAAATAGCCTCTATCAAGAACCCGATAAATAAGGCAGCAAGAATACCAACACCCAAACTTAGCATCACTTTTTTAAGATTCATTAGAAATATTAAAGAATTTATAATTTAAATATGTTTCCAAAAATAAGAGGGTGACTGCGAGGCGTTGAAGTTATTAGTTGAACAACCTTTTAAACTGGTGTTTAAAAAGGATAACCCCGAGTCACCAATAAAAATTATAAAATTTTAACTTTTAAAGCTTTCCCATAAAGTTTTTAAACTATACTCCTTTTTACATTATTTTATGGAATCATGGATAAGAGAATACGAAGAATCCTATAGAAGAACCGCACATAAAATTTTATTTGATATCTCATACCAAGGATGGAATCCTTCTCCTGATTTTTTAGATGGATTTTATAAGATATTATACTTTAGATTATATAGAAAATATAAAGAATTAGAAATAACCCAAGAATATGGATTTACAGGTGAAATTCTTCTAGCTAAAAATTGTTTGGGAGGCAGAGTTTTAGCATTTACTGTTGGCGGGGGATTTACAACAAGTGAGTCATCTTGCACACATGCACTTGGATGGGAATTACAAAGATTATCAGGCACACACAGAACATCTCCAGAGCCATTTAATTTTAAATTATTAGTTGTTGGATATAAAAGTGGAGGTAATAAACCTAGTTCACCAGAAAAAACAATAGACTCAAGACTTATATTAACTTAAAAGAAAAATTAGCTCAAGACTAAGCAGGCATCATCATCGTTGCTTACAAAGTTCTTAACAATGACACCATTAATCCAGACCTCATGTCCTGATAAAATGCTTCTACTCTCCCCATTAACCTCTACAGCTACAGCGTCGTCAGAAGTAGCTTCTAACATGACACTATTCCCATTATGATTCGCAGTTACCCCTTCTCTGAAAATAATTCCTCCAACTCTGCTGCAAGCGCTCTCGCCATAATACGCGCCATAATCTGTAGTAAACTTTGTTGAAAATCCTGTTAATGTAACAACATTTAATATTAACAAAGCGCTTAACAAAGAAATAGTCACAACCAAAAGTTTTTCGCTATGGCTTTTATTAACCTCAACTTTTGCATCGCTCTTTTTTGCCATAAATATTATATTATCCACTAATATATAAATCTTGCCATATCCTTTTAATAAGTTATCTTTATATAGTTTTATCAATTTTTATTTTCATGGAAAACTATTTTATTTTTGATATAGAAACCTGCCCGCTGAATCTGGAAAATTATCAAAGCCTGGATGAAGAAGAAAGGAAAAAGTTGCTCAATCCAATAGACTCCAAGATAATAGCAATAGGAGTAAGATCCAACTCCGGGAATAAAATCTTTATAGGCGACGATGAGAAAAAAATACTTGAAGATTTCTGGGGTGAATGGAGAAGAATGAAGCAGGATAGTGTAGCCATAGGATTCAACGTTTTAAATTTTGATATACCTTTCATAGTTTCAAGAAGCTTCATAAACAATGTCGAGATAGTTCCATTTCAGCTTAAATCAATTATAGATTTGAGGGATAGGATTAATGCATTTAGATATGGAAAGACCAGAGGAAAGTTAACTGATTATGGAAAACTTTTAGGGCTGGAAATTTCAAGGACAGATGGGAGCCAAGTAGCAGATTTATGGAGGGAAAATAAAGTGGATGAGCTAAAGCAGTATCTAAGCAAGGATCTTGAAATCACAGATCAGCTTTTTATCAGGGCGAAACAAACTAAGATTATTCATATAGCGAAGTGGTAAGATGTTCTCGAAAATAATAATTCATGCAGATGGAGGCTCAAGGAAGAATCCCGGAGCAGCAGCAATAGGAATCATAATCTTCGACGAAGAAAGGAAAAAACTAGAGTCATATAAGGAATGCATTGGAAATACAACAAATAATGTTGCCGAATATAAAGCCTTGTTGAAAGCATTGCAATTAGCTGCGAAGCATACGAGAAAAGAAGTGCATATTTTCATGGACTCGGAGTTGATAATAAATCAGATGAATGGGGTTTACAAAATAAAATCAGCTGATATGCTCGAGCTTTTTCAGAAAGTTAAAGATTATGAAAGAGCTTTTACAAAAGTGGTTTATAATTATGTTCCAAGAGAAAATAAGTTTCAGGCAATGGCAGATCGATTAGTTAATGAAGCGCTGGAAGGAAATTAAAAAACAGCGGAACTAAAAATTTATAAACAAGGATTTATTTTATTTTATCATGAAAAGATCTTCGCGTCGATGGAAAAAGAAAGGACAGATGAGATGGAAGTGGCAGAGAAAGAGAATGAATAAGGAAAAGAAGAGAAGAAGAGAGATGAAGAAATAATTTTGGTTTTCTGAATTTCCAAAAATTTAGCAAAAGATTTATAAATGCTTATTTTAAAAAATAGTTTGCAGGATATTAGATGAGAAAATGATTCAATATCTTTCTATGGATACTTTAATTTCATAAAGTATGACGAAGGCAGATTAGTAAGTAAGTTCCTAATAATTTTCAAGCGACCACAATACCCGTTGATTCTGCGGGAGATTGCTGCTATTGGGATTCGATTTAGCCATGCAAGTCTTCTCGTAAGAGAGGCAAACTGCTCAGTAACACGTCGATAATCTACCCTAAGGTCAGGGATAAGCTCGGGAAACTGAGTCTAAAACCTGATAAGAAATATTTCTGCGATGTAATATTTTACAAAAGCAATGCCTTAGGATGAGTCGGCGGCTGATTAGGCTGTTGGTGAGGTAATGGCTCACCAAACCTATGATCAGTAGGAGCCTTGAGAGAGGTAGCTCCGAGAAGGGCACTGAGATACTGGCCCTAGCCCTAAGGGGTGCAGCAGGCGC
>Ga0209542_10010033_pt1 | contig 17214 bp, 20 predicted proteins | sample RifCSPhighO2_01_FD_184028 | JGI IMG/M metagenome (GOLD analysis project Ga0209542, IMG submission 184028) | Soil microbial communities from Rifle, Colorado - Rifle CSP2_plank highO2_0.1 (SPAdes) (version 2) | ecosystem: Environmental > Terrestrial > Deep subsurface > Rock core/Sediment ...
AAAACCCCGGTTTTTTCCCTGTTTTTTTGCATGTTCAAAGCCGACCAATGATACTGCCAGCCCCATAATCAAACAAAGCAAGGAAAATCCGACGTACAGCACACAGAGAAATGTGTTGAAAAGCGAGATTGGATCGGAAAGAGAAAATGTGCACTGCGAAACCATGATGAGAAAAAACAGATAGGTAATCGCGAGGCCGGTAGCAAAAACTTTGTACCAGCTCGGGCCGTGGCTGCTCATTTGCTTTTACCTTCCAAAAAAAACGTGATTTTTTCTTTATTTTTGTGATAGGCAAATGATACGGACAATAAAATCACACCGAGCGTTATAAATGAAACGATGCGGTATCCCGTGTCAAGACTTTGCACATCATAAACAAAAACTTTCACTATACTCAGCCCGAATAAGATTATTGCAAGTTTGCGGAAAAACGCGTCGCGCATCATCACCCCATATATCAATACAACAACCGCGTAGGTAATCCACCATATACTGATAGACAGGTTTAAACTATTACCTGAACCAGGGAATTGCTGGAAATACGCCACGATTTCCCAGGTTACTGCAAACCATAAAGCCAAAGCCGAAATTGCTTTGATTTTTTGACCATCCCGGTTCCAGAATCGGGAAACAATCCAACCGCCAACAATATATAAGGCAGAAAGCGAAAACTTTTCATTTAAAAGAAAGGTATACGATTGCATTTCGTATGAATTGGCAAAAGTCTTGATCATGCCGAAAAAGAGCGTTGATACGCCTGCCACGCGCAGCTCTGGTTTGCCGAGAAAAGCCCCGGCAAAGATTCCTGCTATTGCCAATACGAAAATTGAAACATCTGTTCCTGCTCCGTCAAACTGCCAAAAATTAAACATTACGAACAACACAAATGCACTAAAGGCCGCGGTATAACGCGTCACAGGCCAGTTTTGTCTAGCTGCAAAAAGATAGGTAACGAGCGCTACTGCGGCTTCCAAAAAAGAAACAAGAGCTAGGCGATGATGGAAATTGCCATAAAGCAGGGTAAACACAGCAATCACAAAATAAATCGCGCTCAACACCATAAACATACCCTGCTTGTCGTCCGCACTTTTTTGCAGGGGTTGTTCGGTTTCATGGAGCCGCAGGAGAAGCATAGTGATCACCCAGAATAGGGCGAGAGTGGTTAGCAAAAATACTACGCTTTCCAGGGTGTTATCGGAATTGGAAAATCTCAAAACCCAAACCAAAAAATTCAAACCCGTGCCGATAAACGCCACGTACAAAAGCTCGAACCAGTATTTTTTTACCAGAACAGTAAGTATTCCCATATTGAGAATCGTCATGTAAAAAAAAAGTTGGATCTGCTGGTCTCTGCCAGAATAAAGCAAGAGCGGCGAGGCGTAGCTGCCAATAGTAGAAAGAAGGGCGAGCGGCAGGCTCTGATAACGATACGCTAAAAACGCAGCCACCAGGGTGATCAGAATCGCAAGCCCGAAAGCTGCGCCATGTGAAACAAGCCCGTAAAACTGGTAAGCCGCGGTAACGCTGAAATATAAAATGCCAATTCCGCCGCCGGAAAGGCTGAGCGCGTAATCTCGATATTTTGATTTCCATATCTCGCCGAGGATGATGAGGAGCACACCTACTGAAACACCAATCATGACGCGCATAAGCTCATTGATCCAGCCTTGGTCAATCGCGTATTTCAAAAAAAAGCCCACGCCAAAGAGCAAGGCCACTACCCCGATCCTTGTCAGCCAATTGGTGGCAATCTCCTCCTCCGCACGCTTTTCTGTTTGCGGCTTTGGAGCAGCGGCTTCCTGCTTAGACATCGGCTGCGTGACCGGCGCCTGTGGGATAGAAGGTGCTATAGACGCGGATGCTCCTTGTTTTGTCTGCGCGGGAGACCTTTCCTTTTCCAAATCGCTTAACCGGCCGCTAAGCCGCGCGATCCACATCAAACAAAAAATTACCAAAAATAAAACTAATACAGTCATTTATTCGTGCTCGGATTTAATTTTTCCGCCCAAAGTGCGCAGTTGTTTTAGCGCCTCGCCAGCCTGATCTTTATTCGGCGGATTTCCATGCCATTTATAATCCTGCTCCATAAAATCCACGCCCTTGCCCGGTACTGTGTGAGCGATAATCAAAACCGGACGCTCGTAAATACCATAAGCCTGGTTACAAGCTTCCACCACCTGACGAATGTTATTGCCATCAATTTCAATGACATGCCAGTTGAAGGCTTCGTATTTGGCACGCAGAGGCTCGAGCGGCATAACATCCTCAGTAAAGCCATCGATCTGAATGCTATTGCGATCCATAATCGCGGTGAGGTTGTCCAGGCGGTTTTTGCCGGCAAACATCACAGCTTCCCAGATCTGCCCTTCCTGCTGTTCCCCATCAGACATGATGCAGTAAATCTGGCGCTTCTTGCCGTCCATTTTGGCAGCAAGTGCCATACCAATCGCCTGCGACAGCCCCTGTCCCAAAGGGCCAGAAGAATTTTCCACGCCAGGAGTCACAAGGTTATGCGGGTGCCCGTGAAGGCGCGTACCAAACCGGCGAAGTGTTTTCCGGAACTCATCACGCGAAAAATATCCTGCATTGGCCAAAGCAGCGTACAGCACAGGGTTAATGTGCCCGCACGATAGCGTTAGCCGGTCGCGATCCTCCCATTTCGGCTGTTTGGGACGGATATTTAAAACGTGAAAATATAACGCGGTAAAAACATCAGCCATACCCAAAGGTCCCGCAGAATGACCAGATTTGGCATTCAGAAGCGCGACAATAATATCCTCGCGAATCTGGTTCGCGATCTTTTCAAGCTTTTTTATTTTCTTTTCGTGTATGTCTTCGCCGATCATATTATTCCAACGGTTGATAATATAGATTTAAATTGATCCAGGATTGTGTCTTCATCAACTTCATTAACTGTTCCCGTCTCATAATTTGCAATGTTGCCTACGCGTATATCCAAGGAAATTTCAAAACAATTGCTATTGTAAAGCCGATAAATATACTGGGTAACTTTTGTACCAGCTGCTGCACCAGTTATCGTTGCCTTATAAAACTCATATTCAACAGTTTCTGTTTCTGTCATTTTTGAAATTTTGTCGACGTTGCGATACAGTTTACAATCTTCTGCGGTCAAATACCCATCATAGCGGGCCATGCTGATTGAAGCGCTGGAAAGATTTGTTCCTTTTTGATCGGGAAACAAAATTGTTCCCATGACAATGCCGTCATTTGGAAAAAAATTATTATGATAAGTACCTGAATCATCGGCATCAATAAAACGAAAATCTGTAGGGTACCGTATCTCAAACTGATCTTCATAGTAGTACTCATTCCAATTCGAAGCATTCACCTTCGGGGTCTGTTTAATAAATTTAAAAGTAGAGAAAAAAAGATTGAGGGTTGACTCGTCAATGTTTTGAATCATACTAAATCTGAACATCTTGCCATCGTAAAAAGTAATCGCTAGTCTCTCTCCAAACCAGTACAGCTTCTGTCCATCAATAGTGGACTCTCGAGTTATCTCGTTAAAATAGAAAAACTCGGGGTGCTTGGCTCTATAATCTTCGATTGTTTTTACCGTCTCGCTATCAACGTCAACATTAATTTGTTGTATCGTTTCAAGAGACAATTCAAGGAGATTAGGCGAAAATCCTGCAGTTCGCAAGCCAACTTCGCACGAGCTTACGCTTGCTTCAGGAGCGCCAACTCTCCATACTTTCCAATTCGGAGGATATTTTACCTCAAAACCGTAAGCCTCATTCTTGCATATGTTCCACCCTGCAGTTTCACTTTGAGAACCTATTCTCTTGACCTCACTCCACGGCCCGTCAAAATCAAACGGCCAGGCTTCCTGAGATTTGGCCCAGAGCAGATAACCAGTCGTAGCTGCGATTGTAGCAATGATCACCAAAGCCACCCAGGAGGTGATGTGGTGATGCGGTTTTACCTCACTAGGCCCCTCCTTGGAAAGTAGAGGAACCTCAGGAGGAGGTGGGGTTATGATCACAGGGTTTTGTGTTTGAATTGGTGTTTGTGTTTCCATTTTTTTATCTGTCATTCTGAAGCGTAATCGCCGAAGAAACTCATGATCCTTCGCAAGTACCTCAGGATGACATGCTCCTATTTAATCTTTTCCAATAGTTCATAAATTGTTTGTTTCGGATCGAGATTCTTCCAGATGCCGCTACCTACCACGATGCGGTCCGCGCCGTGCGCGCGAACGGCTTCAATATTGGCTTTGCTCACGCCGCCATCTATTTGTATTATGGCATTCGGATAGCTTTTTCGCAAAACAGAACACCTATCAAGGCTCTGCGGTAAAAAAGGCTTGCCCTGGAACCCGGGATACACGCTCATAATAAACGCGACGTCAATTTCCGGAATCAAACTTTTAAATATTTCCACATCTGTCTCCGGGTTCACCACCACGCCAACCTTTATTTTCATGGTGTGAAGATTACTCACTGCATTGAGGAGCTCAGTAAATCCGATGAAACTTTCGAAATGAATGTCAGCGGCAGATGCTCCCAGATGTTCAAGGTCATGAAAATAATCCTGCGGACTCACGACCATCATGTGCGCGTCAATCGCAAGGCGGGTTTTAATGCCAAAAAGATCTTTTGGCAAAACCGTGTCATTCGGCACAAACAGCCCGTCTTCAAAATCAATATGAACCTCGGTGATCTCGGGGATCTGTTCCAGGAAGCGGATTTTTTCCTCCACCTCACTTACTTCTTTAGATAGAATTGCAGGAATTAATTGAGCCATGATGAATTTCTAATTGACCTAATTTCTAAATAATAACTAGTGTTTAATGCTTGGGAAATTGGAATTTGGGTCATTATTTAGGTCAATTAGAAATTAGAGTAATTAGAAATTGTTAATTTCCCTTCTCTATTTCCTCAATCTGTGCGATGCGGCGCTTGTAACGGTCCTCACCACGAAACGAGGTATTTAGAAAAGCACGCGCAATTTGCTTGGTATCATCAACGGTAATATCATCAGCGGCCAAACAGAGAACATTGACATTGTCATCCGCACGCGCGGATCTTGCCACCTCTTCTGTCCAGGCGCTGCCTGCGCGGATGCCTTTGAATTTGTTGGCCGCAATACACACGCCCACGCCTGAACCACACAGCAAAATGCCGCGGTTGTTTGGATCCTCGGAAACTTTCTTGGCTACCTTTTGCGCGATTACCGGATAGTCCACGGATTTTTCCGAATTGGTGCCAATGTCCGTTACTTGGTAACCCTGCTCATCCAGAAACGCTTTTAATTTTTCTTTGTGTTTGAACCCCCTGTGATCTGCCCCTAAATAAACCATATTTTACTCCTTTGCAAACGATTTAATAATTTTTAGAAATTGTATAGCATCAAGGCTTGCGCCGCCCACGAGCGCTCCTTCGATGACTCGAAATCTGGAAAGCGTATCAACATTCTCGCCCGTAACACTCGCTCCATAGATGACCCGCGCTTCCGGGTATTTATCTTTAATAAATTCGATAACGCTGGCAGAGCGCTCGGCAGCCACAGGCTTTGCGGTGCCTAAGCCCCGGCTGATAGTCCAAGCCGGCTCATAAGCAATCGTCAAACCTCCGCGCTCAAAATTTACGCCTTTGAGCGCAGCTTGCAACTGTTTGGTTAGAAGTTTTTTTTCCGCAGTGAACATGGTTTTTTGGGTAGTGCCGTAACCTACGCACAAAATCGGATGAAGCTTGTGTGCGTGCGCCATTTTCAATTTATTACTGATGAATTCATCGTCTTCGCCAAGCGCTCTGCGCTCCGAATGACCGACGATTACATATTTTATTCCCAGATGTTTGAGCTGGAGTGCAGAAATTTCCCCGGTATGCGGTCCTTTCTCGTGCTCGCTCATGTTTTGCGCGCCAAGTTTCACGTGATGGACCGTGTGCTTCAGCGCAGTCAGAAATACGAACGGCACGCATAGCGCAATTTCCACCTTGTGGCTCTCATGCATGCTGCCATGCTCCATCTGCGAAGCAAGACGCCTTGCTTCTTCCATGGTCTGCGGATTCATTTTCCAATTTGCGGCGATTAAACGCATTGTATTCAATTAATGAAAAAACTTCGCGGCTTTTTCCGGAGGCATGGGGTTGACGTACACCTCTGTGCCAAGCTCAAAGCCCGCCCAGACATTTACGCGCGGCAAAACAACAATATGCCAATGATAGCATTCCTGATCAGAAAATGTACGCCGTCCCGAGCTGAGCCTGGTAGGTAAAGTGTGGATGTAATAATTATACGCAGGATTTTTCATGCGTTCATAAAGCCGCCCAAATACGTCTTTCATGACCCACGCCAAGGCTTTTCGTTCTGAAATGGTGATCTTGCTGAAAGACGAGCGGTGAATTTTCGGCAGAATGTGAATCTCAAAAGGCATTTTTGAAGCGTACGGGGCGACTACTAAAAAATCCGGGGTATCAAAAATCACCCGCGACCCTTCCTTCATTTCGAACATGATCATCTCGCAATAAACGCAAGCGTTATTTACTTCAAAAAAATCCCGCGTTCCGGAAATCTCCCCGGAGATGCGGTGGGGGAAAAACGGAATCGCAAAAATCTGAGAATGCGGATGCACAACCGAAGCGCCGGCCTGCATACCGTGATTTTGAATGATGTGAATATACTGCACCTCATCATGAAGCGCAAGGTCATGATAACGGTCAATGTACGCTCGCAGGGTTGTGTCTATGAGTTCTATATCTTGCTGGGCAACGGGCTGATTATGATACCTGGAAATAACCACTTCGTGATCGCCGATTCCCGGTCGGGAGATATAAAAATCCTCAGTACGTTTGCCGATTATATGGCCGACTGCTTCATATTTGTTAGGAACGACACGAACCTGCCAATCACCGGTCTCCGGATAGCGCACTATTTCCTGGCCTGTCTTTTCCTCATTACCAGGACAAAACGCACATTCTTTGGAAATTTCCGGCATTTCGATGGGGCTTGCTGCCAGCTGTTTGAAATCCGTAGGTCGTTTATCCCGGCCTTGTGCGATCAAAACCCAATTTTTTGTGACGATATCTTGGCGAAATTCACTCATCTTATTTTTTCCAAATATCTTTCCAGCATTTTTTGCGCCACCAAACTGTCAATTAATTCTTTATTTGTTTCTGTTCTTCTTATTTCCTGAGTAGTCAGTCTTTCGTCAATAAGTCTCACCGGTAAATTGATTGTTTCTTTCAGCCAAGCTCCAAACTCGCGCACTTTTTTCGTTGATTCAGTTTCCTGGCCGGAGAGGCCCAATGGCAACCCGAGCAAAATTTCTTCCACTTCATTTTCTTTGACGAATTCATTTAATTTTTCTTTTTCAGCATTTAAAATATAAGGTTTGGGGATGCTTATGGTTTTTGTTTCATCGGTAACTGCGATCCCTATTCTTTTCGTGCCGTAATCTAAAGCTAATATCCTGCCCAAGTTATAAGTTATCAATTATTAGTTATAAGTTTCTTAAAACTACTCAGCATCTCCCAAAATTACTGCCACAGACATTTCCCTGGCTTCTCTTCTGATTTTCAGAGTCGCTCTGTCTCCCGGATTGTAGTCCCTCATAATCTCGGAAAGCGTATTGTCTGCGGTAATTTTCTGAGCATCAACCTCTAAAATGATATCTCTTTCCCTGAGGCCTGATTTGTCCGCCGGGCTGTCCGGCACGACCCCGGGCTGGCGTGGGTTTTGCCCGCGAAGGATAAGCGCTCCATAATCTACCGACAGATTTTCTTCGCGAGCCACAGATTCAGTCACAATGACATACCGTACGCCAAGAAACGCCCGGCGCACTTTTCCAAACTGCTTGATATCATCCACAGCTTTTTTCACTTGGTTTATGGGAATCGCAAAACCAATAAGCTGCCCTTGCATGCTGACCGCCGAGTTCACCCCAATGACATTGCCATCCATATCTGCAAGCGGCCCTCCGGAATTGCCTGGATTGATGGCCGCGTCAGTCTGGATGACCTCCAAGAGATTCTCTGTCTGCGCGCCGCCGCCCGCTGTAATATTGCGACCGATTCCCGAAACCACGCCTGAGGTAACGGTATTCTGAAACTCGCCGAGCGCATTTCCTATGGCCACCACTCCTTGCCCGAGTTTGAGTTTGTCTGAATCGCCAAAGGTCACAACCGGCAAATTTTTTACCTCAATCTTGACTACTGCCACATCGTTAACGGGATCGGTCGCGACCACGCGGGCTGGATATTTTTTGTTATCGTTGGTTACAACTGTGTATTCTGCTTCTGTATCGGAAACCACATGCTTGTTGGTCACGATCATCCCGTCTGCAGTAATAATAAATCCACTGCCAGCGCCGATCTGTTGTTCCTGAATTTCGCCCGATGGCGCCCGAAAAAATCCGAACGGAGAGCCGAACTGTTCAAACTCGGGCAAATCCTTGCTGATAACTATCGAAACCACGCTCGGGTTCACCTTTTCTACCGCGCTGATAATCGCTGATTGCTCGTCAATTACTACCTGCTTGCGCTCGACAGACTGGCCTGGCATCTGGTGAAGAATATTCTGCTGGTACCACGGGGCCAAATAGAGCGAGCCGATAACCCCACCTGCAAAACCCGCAACTATACCGATCAAGGCCGTGAGTTGTCTTGGATTAATGGGTTTTTTTATTGGGTTTTCCGACGGTTTTGTTTCGTTTTCTATCATAACAAGTAAAATAAACTATAACACAAAACTCAAAAAACTCAAAAAAATGGAGATGCTCGGGAATCAGATTCCACCATGTACCGCGCAACGACGAATCTCGCTGGTTTGGCGTGCGCGCAATGTCAAAATCTGACTACCTTTTTACGCAAGAATTAAACGCCTTTGCCTGTTCGTTGTACTGTTCGATTAAATTTTTGGTCATTTCCAAAAGAGAATTATATTTCTCCGCCAGATCGTTGTACTCTTTGACTTTTTGATTGTATTCGTCCCTGCGGCGCGGCGACCATCCACTCGCTTCAATTTCGTTTTTCAACTCTACGAGCTGTGTCTGTATTTCTTTTAAGGTTTTTTCGTTATTATCGATTCTGGTTTTTAGGTCAGAGTTTGGTGTTGGGCAAGCCGATTTGGATAAACCAAAAATCTGCACCGCCAGCCATGTGCTCTTTCCTTCAAAAATTCCTTTGGATGCCGCCACCCCAATCTCTTGAAATTTTTTATCTAAAATGTTTGCTCGGTGTCCTGGGGAATCCATCCAAGCCTGGACAAGAACCTGGTCATTTTCAAAATTACCAAGCGCGAGGTTCTCGCCTATGGCAATGTATTCATAACCAACAAATGTCGCCAAATCCGAAGCTTGTTTGCCTTCCGGCGAAACATGGGCAAAATACTGGCCAGCAAACATATCCTGAACCTTTTTGCTGGCAGCTTCATTGAGTTTTGTATTTCCCAGCAATATCGCCAAACCGTTTTCCTGGCGATGGTCATTCGTGTGTTTTATGATCCCGGCGCGTGTGAGAAAAGCGGCTGGGGAATCTCCACCAGCGCGCAAAGGATCAGACGTGGAAATCCGTTTTTCCAGATCATCTATCCGAGCGCCAAGATATTCCACCTTGGGCAAAGTGAAACGGTCCTTGAGGGTAAAACCAACTAGGATAAAGACTAGTATCACGAAAAGTTTGAAGTGCTTCACTCTGTTAAAAATCCTGTAATCTTAGTTAATTAGAAGCCTCATTTCCTCCTCCCGTTAGCAACTTTAGATTCCATACGTGGCTCATATATTAAACCACTCAACCTTTCAAGAGCTTGGCAAATTTTCCTCGAAGTTTGGCGAGTTTCGGGTTAATGACAATCTGACAGTACGGCTTGTCTGAGTTTTGAGCGTAATAATCCCGGTGGTAATCCTCCGCTGGATAAAATTTTCCCAACTGCTCGATTTGGGTGATTATAGGTGCTCCGTGTTCGTTTGCAGCATTCAATTCAGCGATGAATTTTTCAATCTCCCGTTTCTGCTCTGGGTCCTCATAAAAAATAACTGACCGGTACTGGGATCCAATGTCATCACCTTGGCGATCCAGGGTTGTAGGGTCATGCGAAGAAAAAAATACTGTCAGTAAATCCCGAAATGACACCAGCGAAGGGTCGTAATCGACCTTTGCCACCTCAACATGGCCGGTGCTACCTGTGGAAATTTGTTCATAAGTCGGATTTGCTGACTGCCCGCCCGAGTACCCCGGCAATACAGATGAAACGCCTTTGAGCATTTTAAAAACCGCCTCGGTACACCAAAAACACCCGCCGCCAAAGGCAATGGTTTTTATCATAGTTTCCCCAGCTGCCAAGTTTTAATTGCCTCAATCGGATGGATAAGCATGATGATATTTACAGCTAAACTGTCTCGGATTAAAAACAAAAGTGCTAGATCGAGAAGGATCGAGCAGATAACAGATACCTTCACTGGCAGCTTGGCGGCCGCTATGAAACCAATCATCATGGCAATAATATCGCCAACCGAGTTGAACACGCTATCTCCGTAATAGTCATAAGAAAATGTCTGTTCGCGGTAACGATTGATGATAAAATCCGTATTTTCCAGAATCTCCCATACCCCTTCAACGGCTACGGCAAGGACTAGGCGCTGCCCGACAGACAAACGCCTGCCAAACGCTATCCAGATGAACAAATATAAAATAGTGCCGTGCAATATGTGCGTCACGGTATAGGGATCAGCAAACTGCTGGGACTGCTGGTTGGAGGTTACGTCGCTCGACCAGATGCTGATAACCCCGCATTTACAAAACGGAATCCGTCCCATAGCCAACAGAATCACTGCGGCCGCGATGATTATCAGCAGAGAAACGAGGAGATATTTTCTGGTCATGATTTCGGTTCAGACGGTGTTTGCCCGCCTCGCTGAGACGAGTCGAGGCCGGAAGCCGTATCCTGGTCCATGCGGCCGTAGTGCTTGCCATCCCTACAATCGCACGCGGTGAGAGGCTGACCATGTTTGGGGCTGATTATGGCCTGACAAGTTCCAGGGACGTCTGATTCCCCGTGGCACCCGCCAGTACAAATGTAATACATCATAAGTTAATCTTATATAAAATAACTCCCTATGCCAATACTAAAACTCCCTTGACTCCCCCTTCTCCTTACCCTGCACTGTTCTTCCAGGTCGCCCGGGGAAGATAAAAGCCCCGGGGATTCGTAACCGGCCTGCCCATACCAGGGTAGCGGCTTAAATGACGCTATTCTCGAAGCTTTAAGTTTGTGGGAAAACCCCGTAAATCTCCAAGCTGAGCTTGGAAGCCCCTAAAATGAGCAAGGAGGAGCAATAGAAGAGAGATGGCCAAAACCACTACTCTCTATTCTCTTTTCTAAAGTTGGGACACCCTCTCCTTGATTTTTCTCTTTCTTTAGCCCAAATTCCCCTTGAACCTCAACCGCTCAATTTCTCAAAATCCGTTCCTGAATATGATTTCAGCGAACGGATTCATTTTGTCAGAGTGAGCCCAGGAATGGCGGTATGGTACGTAAGAAATCTTGTCAGAGAGGGCTCGGCGAAACGCATACAGTTCGTTTTGCACCACACTGCGCAATTTCATGTTTTGTCCGGCGTATCAAAACGTCCTGGCAAAAGACTAATTTAATTTATGCTCAACCTATTTATTTTTAAACAAGAGGTTAACATATCTTTGGTGATAATTTTGGTATCGGATGAATTAGCCTTCAGCGTAAATTACGGCTTTGCCTAGAGAAATGGCATCTAAAATCGCAGGAATGATGTCCGTGTCCGTGGAGATTACGAAACACTTTTGACGAAACAACCTCTTTAAGCTAAGCTTGGGAATTAAAGGGCAAAATAACTGGCACGACTACTAAAAACGGAGGATTAAACATGGAGCTGAATCGGAAACTGCCTAATGTTGGTATGGTGATTACCTACCCGGGGAACCCCGGCTACGTGATACCTTGCGAAAAGATGTCTTTTGGAGAAGAGTATTTTACAAAACTCTTTGTTGAGAACGGTGTCTGGAGGGCGCCGAGAGACAAACGCGAACTGCTAAATACCAAGGGCTCGGGGCTGGTCTGCGTGATGACTCATCCCACAACTACAGATAAGCCTTCGATCTCTATTTCACGGCATGTTAGTCCCACAAAAGTCCGCGTACAGCCTTCCAAACGGCCCGCAGAGAGGACATGAACGAACAGCTTCCAGAGGAGAGAAATAAATTCTCACACACAATCCAAAGAAGGCGGCCTCCACGAGCTCGCCTTCTTTTTTTGCCGCTTTTTTTTTGAGAAGCGTAGCAGTAGAAAAGACATGCCTTTCTACTGCTTTCCAATATGGTCGAGGTCTAACGCTCATTTTGCCTCACAAATTGTTCGGCAATCTGAGCGGCAACATGAGGTGGAACTTGGATAGTGAAACTTACTGAAACAGGTTTCGCAATCTGCGCTTGGGCGTTCTGTTTCTGAAGAGACTTGCCAAACTGAATGCCAACAAACACAGAAAGGACGAACAGGGCAACCCGTAAAAACTGCCAAGATATATCTCGACGCATAGTTGGGACCTCCTTCTCAAATGTGGACTTTGTACCCATAGAATAACATTACCGGAGACTGTCTGAAAGGGGTTTATTTTGCTGTCAAGACCTTATGACCTGCTGTTGTAACTGCCACTGTATGTTCAAAATGCGCTGAAGGACTACCGTCAGCTGTGACCACTGTCCAACCATCGTCCAAAAAAGTAATGCGCCAATCCCCTCTCGTAAACATTGGCTCGATGGCAATGACCATACCGGGCATTAGTTCTTCAAGCGTACCTGCACGGCCATAGTTTGGCACATCTGGTTTTTCATGCAATTCATGTCCCACACCGTGCCCGATGAGATCCCGAATCACGGCAAATCCCGCTTTTTTTGCACACGATTGAATCGCATGTGCTATGTCCCCGATTTTATTTCCAGGCCTTACCTGGGCAATTCCTGCCTCTAACGCTTCACGTGTGACCCGCAGTAATTTTTCATTCTCCTTGCTCGCTTTACCAACAGCCACTGATAGCGCCGAATCTGTATATAGTTCTTTATGAATTATTCCAAGATCAAGCCCTATTATTTGCCCTTCCTTTAAAATTTTCTTATGGCTAGGTATCCCATGTACAACCTCGTGATCTACTGAAGAGCAAAGCACGGCAGGGTATTTAGGCCCCTGGTTGCCCATCCGATAACCTTCGAAAGCCGGCTTTACCCCGAATTTTTTCATTTCCTCGCGGGCAAGATGATCCAAATCCAGAGTCGATACGCCCGGTTTTACAGCCGCGGCCACTGTATGTAAAATATCGGCGAGGATTTTGCCGCCTTCAGCGAGCAGCTCAATTTCTTTCGCGGTTTTAATTATCGCCACAATATTTATTTATGATTCCTTTCAATCTTTGAGTCGCCGACTCGACAGTACCTAGACCGCTTACTCTTCGTAATACCCCCTGTTTCTGCCAAAATCTCACGGTCTTGGAATACACCAGCCGGTAATATTTGATACGGTTTCGGAGGGCTTGCGGCGTATCGTCTGCACGGCCCTGGTGTTTGAGGCGCCCCGCGGTGCGTCGAAAACTTTCTTTATGAGAAAGGTTCAGATAAATTACTAAGACTCTGCGCTTCTGCTTTCGCAACAAATCTCGGATGAGCCTTGCCTCAGCCGGCATCTTTCCGCCGTCCACGAGCACGCCTTGATTAGTTTTGAGTTTTGAAATTTGAGATTTGAGATAGCTCTGCACCGCATCCGAGGGCGCCAGCACTCCTTTGTTGATTCGAGTAAAGCTGGAGTTTTTGCGAGCCATTTTGCGGGAAAAATCGCCCACTCCGATATATTTCAGCTTGTATGTTTTTGCTAAAATCTTGGCCTGCGTGCCCTTGCCTGCCGCAATGTCGCCTAAAAGCACTAAAGTAATTGAGTTTTTATTTTTCATTTAGTTTCGACAATATTTCCTCATTGACCTGCTCGATTGACGGCGCGCCGTCTATGCGGATCACTCGATTCTGCTTGTCCATTTCTTCAATCATAGGCTTTGTCAGGCTATTAAACAATTCCAAACGTTTATGGATAGTGTCATCTGTATCGTCAAGCCGCTTGCGGAGCATCATTCTTTTGATCGATTCCTCTTCCGAGAGATGAATATAGAGAATAAGATAATCGCCCCGTTCGGTTTCCGGCCAGAATTTTTTAAATTCTTCGTACTGCTCAAGGTTGCGCGGGTAGCTTTCGAGGATCACGCCTTGATCTCTGGGCAGTGCATGCAATTTTTCCTTTATCACCTGGGAGATAACCTCGGATCGCATGTGGCGCCCTTCGACATTAATCGTTTGGTGCACTTCTCGCCCTAGCAGTGTGTCGGTTTTGGCAATCTCGCGCAGTAAATCACCAGAACCCAGAAATGCCAAATTGAATCGCTTGGCCAGCATCTGCGCCTGCGTTCCCTTGCCTGATCCTTGCGGTCCGAGAATTATTAAATTTAAAGGCTTGTCCATGCGTACAATTATACCGTGAAAAAACAAACACCTCAACCGTGGTTAAGATGTTGACGGTCAAATTCAAATTGGCGTAGAATGTGTCATTCGCGCCGTCTGATGACTATTGAAAATGAAAAGCTTCCCGGGGGCTAGCTGAAAGCAACCTCATTGGCCTTGCGACTAACTTCTTATACTAATTTAACCCGCCAAACATGGTTGGCGGGTTTGTTATCGGTTATTTGTTGGCGCTTGGCCTAGAACCCCTCGTAATCGCGCATGACGAGCTGGGATTCGATTTGTTTGACAGTTTCGATTACAACCGCGACCACGATGAGCAAGGAAGTTCCGCCCAGGGTCAGGGCTTGGCTCTTGGTCACAACCTGCATCAGAAACGGCAGGACAGCTATAAGTCCCAAAAAAATTGCTCCCGCCAGAGTAATGCGATTCAAAACCCGGTACAAAAACGCGGCAGTCTGCTGTCCGGGACGCAATCCCGGGATAAACCCGCCCTGTTTTTGAATATTTTCTGAAATATCCTGAGGGTTAAAAATAACCGCAGTATAAAAATAGGTAAAAGCAATGACCAATACAAAATATGCGATGCCGTAAAAAGTCTGGTTTTGAAAAAGCGCGGTAATTTTCTGGGCAAAATCCGCGATCGCCGGAGTCTTGGCGTTAACCAAAAAATTGGCGATCACTCCCGGAAACAGCAAAACAGAAATCGCAAAAATTATAGGTATAACTCCGGCCTGATTGACACGAATAGGAAGGTGTGTACTTTGGCCTCCAAATAAACGGTTGCCCCTGACCCGCCTGGCATATTGAACTAGTATTCTCCGCTGACCTTCATTGATTAGGACAGTAATTACAATAACTGCAAGCGCCAATGAAATTAACAGCAGTATGGTTGAAATATTTTGAGGATTAAATACCTGCGCCGTTTGACCCAAATTCACAGGTAACCTTGCAATAATACCAGCGAAAATTAAAATTGAGATCCCATTGCCAATACCCTGCTCAGTTATTAATTCTCCCAACCACATCAATAGTATCGTACCAGCAGTCATTGTCAATATAATTGCCAGTAAGTTAAGAGGGCTAAGATCTCCAATAAGCTCGGGAGAATTTTGGCGGATAAGTATTAGGATTCCATAAGCTTGGACTAGTGCTAGAGGTACAGCTAAGTACCTTGTGTACTGATTTATTTTTTGGCGTCCATACTCGCCTTCTTTTTGAAGCTCTTCAAACTTAGGTATAGCAACTCCCAAAAGTTGCATAATAATAGAAGCATTTATATAAGGGTTAAGTCCCAGGGCTATTATGGAGAAATTAAGTAATGTGCCGCCTGAAAATAAATCTAATAACCTTATAATCTGCTCAAGCGATTGACTACCCGCAAATAACCCCCGTAAAGCACCTGGGTCTACCCCTGGGGCCGGGATATAAGCAAGTACACGAAATATCACTATAATTCCTAAAGTTAAAATTATTCTTGAACGAAGATCGGGGCTATTCCAAATATCAAATAGGACTTTAAACATCTTGTTCAACCTTCCCTTTTGAGGCTTCGATTAATTTTTTCGCTTTTTTTGTGGCGGAGAGTTTAATATTTACTGGTTTTGATATTTTACCCGAGGCAACTAATTTGACATAAAACTTCCTACTTTTTGGAATTATTCTTAACTTCCTAAGAAGCTTTATATCAATTATCTCTCTCGAATCTATTTTTTCCAATTGGGAAAGTGTGACAGTTTTCGTCTTTTTTAACGATTTATTACCAATTCCTCTTTGAAACGGTAGTCTTTTGATGATTGGAAGCTGTCCGCCTTCAAATTCCGGCTTTATTTTACCTCTCGCTTTTTGGCCTTTCATACCGCGACCAGAGGTCTTTCCTTTACCAGAAGATTCTCCCCTACCAATTCGTTTCGATTTATACTTAGCTTTTATACTACTCAATGAAGAAAGTCTCATAAACTAATCCTTTACAGATGCCTCTTTTTTCTTAGATCCGCTTTTTTCTCTTAGGGGTTCTTTCTTTGCCTCGTTATTAGATAGTTCCGGCCGTTTTCTCAATACACTCAAAGCCTCAATGGTAGCATAGACATTGGAAGCTTGGTTAGAGGTACCTAAGACCTTTGATAAAATATCCTTAATACCAGCTGCTTCAACCACCGCTCGAACTGCCCCGCCGGCAATTACACCAGTACCTGGTGAAGCTGGTTTAAGGATGATCTTAGCTGCACCCTTTTTTAAATAAATCTGGTGAGGAATTGTAGAATCTACCATCGGTACTTCAATTAAATGTTTCTTGGCGTATGAAATACCTTTTCCAATAGCAGCCTTCACATTTGGTGCTTTACCAAGACCGACACCAACTTTTCCGTTTTTGTCTCCAACAACCACCAAAACGGAAAATCCAATTTTATTCCCACCCTTGGTTTTCTTTGACACCCTGTTGACTTGTACTACTTTTTCTTCAAATTCAGCTTCAGCTGTATATTCTTTCATTAAAATTTCAATCCTCCAGATCTTGCACCCTCGGCTAAGGCTCTAACTCTACCATGATATCTATATCCAGCTCTATCAAAAACAGCTTTTTCAATTTTCTTCTTTTTTGCTTTTTCACTCATCAACAGTCCTACCTCATAAGCTTTCTCAGTTTTGTTTTTTTCACTTTTTTTCTTAATTTCCCTTTCACTTACAGATACTAAAGTCTTACCTATAATATCGTCTACTAAAGACC
>Ga0209542_10010035_pt1 | contig 17213 bp, 17 predicted proteins | sample RifCSPhighO2_01_FD_184028 | JGI IMG/M metagenome (GOLD analysis project Ga0209542, IMG submission 184028) | Soil microbial communities from Rifle, Colorado - Rifle CSP2_plank highO2_0.1 (SPAdes) (version 2) | ecosystem: Environmental > Terrestrial > Deep subsurface > Rock core/Sediment ...
TTACGTGGAAGGTATGTGGCGCATGCTCCAGCAGAAAAAGCCTGATGATTACATCCTCGCGACCGGTGAGACGCACTCCGTCCGCGAGCTCGTCGAAGAGGCCGGGCACCAGCTGGGATTCGATATCGTGTGGAAAGGTAAAGGCAAGAAGGAGAAAGGCATCGACCGCCTTTCCGGGAAAACCCTCGTTGAGATAGACCCGCACTACTACCGCCCCGCGGAAGTGGATATTCTCCTCGGAGACGCGTCCAAGGCAAAGCGGAAGCTCGGCTGGAAACCGAAAGTGAAATTCAAGGAACTCATCAAGGTCATGGTGAATGCCGATCTCGCACTGATTGATGGGAAATGATCATGGGCCGGCAACCTATCGTGGGCAAGCTACCGCTCGAGCGTTACCGCGCAGCAATGGAAGAATTCCCCATCGTGACGGTTGACGTTGTCTTCTTGAACGCTGACAAAACGAAGATACTGCTCGGAAAGCGCGTGAACGAACCGTTCGCGGGAGTATTCTACAGTTTCGGCGGACGTCTCCATAAAAATGAGGACCTTCAGGATGCCACGAGCCGAATAGCCAGGGAGGAGGTCGGTATCTCACTCTCCCCGGCAGACAGTATATTTGCTGGTGTTCTCAATGAAATTAACGACACATCCATATTCCCGGGCGTCAATTATCAAGCGATCACTCTGTACTTCGGATGTACAATTACCGAGGATGCGTTCTCATTGGACAGCCAACACAGCGACGTACAGTGGTTCCCGATCGACGATCCAAGCCTGCATCCCAATGTGAAAGCACGGATAGGAGGGGTCTTGAAAGTACTCACGTAGGCTATGGAAAATCATGCAACGATATTCGTCGCAGGCCATCGGGGACTCGTTGGCTCCGCAATCGTCCGACAACTCAAAAAAAAAGGTTACAAGAACATCATCACTCGGACTCACGATGAACTTGATCTCTTGGACTCTGGAGCGGTCCGGAAATTTTTTGCGACCGAACGACCAGAGTATGTTTTCCTTGCGGCCGCGAAGGTCGGCGGCATCATGGCGAATAACACATACCCCGCGGATTTCATCCGCGAAAATCTCATCGTCCAGACCAACGTCTTGCACGAAGCGTACAAAAGCGGGGTCAAAAAATTGCTCTTCCTCGGAAGTTCGTGTATTTATCCAAAACTCGCACCCCAACCCATCAAGGAAGAGTACCTGATGACGGGACCTCTGGAGGAGACCAACAGCGCGTACGCCATGGCCAAGATCGCAGGGATAGAAATGTGCCAGGCATACCACCGTCAATACGGCTCGAATTTCATTAGCGTCATGCCGACCAATCTTTATGGCCCGAACGATAACTTCTCTCCCGAGCGCGCGCACGTGCTCCCCGCCCTTCTCCGTCGTTTTCATGAGGCAAAAATATCCAATGCCCCAGCGGTTACGGTGTGGGGTTCGGGCACGCCCAAACGCGAATTCCTGCACGTTGACGACCTGGGAAACGCCTGTGTCTTCCTCATGGAGACCTATGACGACCCCTCCATCATCAACATCGGCACCGGGGAAGATGTGACCATCAAAGAGCTTGCCGAACTCATTGCCGCCACCGTCGGCTACAAAGGAAAAATAGTCTGGGACAAAAGTAAGCCCGACGGCACGCCCCAAAAGAAACTCGACGTCGGCAAGATACAAAAACTCGGATGGCACCATACCATAGCACTCGCCGAAGGGGTTGCGAGCACCTACAAGTGGTTCGTCGAAAATGCTACTTCGTAGCAAAGACGTAATACCCTGCAGTGGTGTTCCTCCGTTCGGTGCGGAACATTGCATCGAGGAATCCGGCGACCGGATTCAAGAGCCAACGCAATTTGTGTTGCATGGGGACGAAAAACGAGAGCGCGAAGAAATAGCCGCCGCGCTTCTCGATCTCGACTGTGGTGAATCCTGAAAAGAGTTCCCGCATCGTGTCATCGAAGAACCGCCAGTAATCGGGGTAGTGCCCTTTGCGCGCATGGTACGGGTAGATGGACGGAACGTACAGAAAAATATGTCCGCCGGTTTTTAGTATTCGCCGAAGTTCAGACATTGCGGTCAGAGGATCGCGCACGTGCTCAAGCACCGAAGAGCAGATGATGGCGTCGCAGTATCCGTTCTCTATCGGCATCTTATGGATGTCGCCCACGATATCCGCACCCGTCGAGGCATCGTAATCGAACGTCTTGTAGTCGCAACCCTCCAACTCTTTTTTGTATCGTGAGAGCCATTTACTGAATCGCTCACCACCACCGACATCAAGCACAATGCCTCCCGCTGCACCGATTTTCCCCATCGCCGCGTCGATAAATTTGATATTTCTGTCGGCGGTCATACACGTGCTGCAGCTATAGGACGTAGGGTGCTTTCGTACAAATCCCTCATTTTCTCTACGTAGCCCTCCGCGTAGAAATTGTTGCGCGCAAATTCGACGGCGCGGAGCGCTTGCGCCTTGCGCTCATCCGCTGAGAGGCCGGCAAACGTGCGAATTGCATGTGCGATAGTTTCCCCTGAGAGCGGGCGTACGACATAGCCGCATCGAGCTCGTTCGACCACCATCCGCTGATCGCTCACATCAGAAACAATAACGGAGCGGCCCGCAGACATGTATTCAAGAAGTTTGTGCGCGAATTGCACCTCCGAGACCGGGCTCGGGACGCGAGAGGAAATATGGATATCGCAGCTATGCAGGAACGAAATAGTATCTTCACGGGGGACCGACACGTACTCGATATTCGGGAACCGTGGGAACCTCTCCATGCCTACGCCTGCTATCCGGAAAGATATCGTCGGGTCACCCGCGAGCAGTCGCGCGGCATCGATGATGTGCTCGATACCCTGATACCAAGCGGCATTTCCGAGATAGCCGACAACCGTGCCGCTTCCCTCTCGCGGTCGATACTCGCTAATAAAGTCTATAGGGTCCCAGAGGACCCGTATCCGAGCATGGTTCGGAGCGCGTTTTTTGAGGAACCGTTCTCCCGAATAACTCACGGCGACCACTTCGTGCGCGACCCAGAGACCGACACGATCGAACATCGAGAGAATGCAACGCTTCCATAAAGGAGACAAAGCCTGCTCGTACCACGCCCATCCATGGAGCTCATAAATCACCTTCGCGCGGGGTCGCATCAGGCGGCAGAAAACCAACACGGGGACGGACGCGGCAGAGAGCCCGTGAACAATGTCCGGATCGAAGTGTCGAAGCTCGACCATCGCCGCCTTCGTGAACGAAAAAAGACCGACCTTCCCGGTCTGTACCGCGCGCACAGCGACATCGGGTGTTCCGCTCGCCGACACTGAGAACACTTCTGCAACTCGGGAAGCCGCACGGATGCTTGTTTTCGCTCGCTTCGGGGATCCCGTCAAGCGATCGATGTTAAAGGGGCAGACAATGGCTACTTTCATTTTGTGGCGGGCGTCACTAGTCGCGAAGGGACGAGTACTCCAAGACCATGCTGTGTCGAGAAGATGCGGAGGCGATATCCGTTCTTCGCGCAGTCCGCGAGCTTGTCCTGTCCGACATTAAATACCTTGGCCAAAACGTGCCGCATCCACACCCCGCTCGTACTCGTAATGAACTCGGTATGTGAGTGCCTGAACGGCATGTGCGGGTTGTACAGACCCATCCCGCAATCATGGATGGCCACGATCCATCGTCCATCCTCTATTACCTGTCGGAAGACGTTCTCGAGCAACGCGTAGACGTGTACGTCGACATTGAGAAGACCCGGCGGAAGCGCATCGAGGACATCCTGTTTGAATGAGTGCGTAAGATCCTTCACGTGGAGGGTTGCTTCGTCTTTCGTGAAATACTTGACTACGTCATGTATATCGTACGTGTGCACGGGGATGTCGAGCCCGAGACGTTTCTTGATGTCGATGAGCCGTCGTGTCGATTTTCCGAACTGCGTCCCTATCTCCACGATGGAGCCTACTGGGTATCGCTTGCAGAGAGAATAAATGATGAACGCCTCTTCGGTCGAAAGGTGTTTTACCTCCCAGGGTCCGCCATACTTCCCGGGATAGTCGAGCGAACGGACCCAATCCGAATACTCAGCCCAGGAACGTTCAATCGCTTCGAGCGGGGCGCCTAGGAGTGCACTTATTTCAGGCAACAATACTTCTTTTTTCGGCGTGGGAAAAACCGGATAGTAGCCGGATAACTTGCCGTGGAGTCGTGTATAAAATGCGAAGATCCTTTCTCTCATTCATGAAATTTACACGTATAAGAAGAAATCGCAAGGTGATCTCACGATATGATTCTCGGCTTTGGTAGCGGAATGATGAATTTTCCTTTATAGCCGGCCGCGCGTATCTTTTTTGCAAGCTCTTCTCCGATATGCCAGGAGAGTATGACAGCGAAATCGGGTTGATCGCTAAGGATGCGGGCTTCATCGACGACGGGGATATGCGTACCCGGCGTATACATCCCTATTTTCGGCGAACCCTTCTTCTCGCCGGTATAGTCGAGGATGGTGTTGTCGATGTGGGTAAATCCGAGCAGCGTATTTGAGCGCGCTGAACTCGTCACGCCCACGATGCTAGCGCCTTTCTTTTTGCAGTCGAGCAATAGCGCGAGTAAGTCGCGTTTTGCGGTCAGCACCTTTTTCGCGAATTTCTGGAGCCCAACTTTTGAATCTAGACCGGCCTTTTCTTCAGCGGCGATAAGCGTCTTGGCGCGCGCACTCATCGGGTGCGAGCCCTTTTTGGCATACACACGGATAGAGCCCCCCGCAGCGTGTATTCGCTCCGCGTCGATGACAGACATGCCGTGCATCTTGAAGAGGTGTACGAGGGGCTTCAGCGCGTAGAAGCGGAGGTGTTCGTGATAGACGGTATCGAATTCCAGTTTTTCGATAATGTCCATCAGATACTGGGATTCCGAGACGAACACGCCATCATTGCCCATCAACGCCTTGATGTTATCTACAAGCGAGTGAGTGTCGTTGATGTGTGCGAATGCGTTGGTTGCGGAGACCACGTTCGCCTTGCCGAATTTCGAAACTACTTTTTTAACCGCTTTTTTTCCGATAAAGTCCTGAACGGTGGGAATACCGCTTTTGTTCGCCACCTTTGCCGCGTTGGTTGGTTCAACACCGACCACGCGCGCGCCGCGCGCTTTAAACTGCTTGAGGAGCGTCCCGTCGTTCGACCCCACATCAACGACGAGGTCGCCTTTTTTGTACAACTTCATGCTCTCCATTGTCTCTGCAAGTTGTTGGAAGTTGCGGATGAGCATGTTCGTAAGCCCCGTACGATACGGGTAGTCGGGTGGAAATACTTTTTTCGGATCAACGACGAAATCGAGCTGCAAGAGACCACACTTTGTGCAGCGCACAAGGTGTAGCGGGAATGTTGCCTCCTCTTCCAACAACTCCTCCTTCGTTAGGTAATCCTGCACTATCGGCTGGTGACCGAGGGAAAGTACCATCTCAAGCCTGTTGCCTCGGCAAATTTGGCACGTCCGAACAGGTCCTTCGTGGCTTTGTTTCATATGGGTTTATAGAATGCACTACATCATTTCAGATATTTACTAAAAATACAAGATTACGAGGATTTTTCAGGCGCGGGGTTTTTTACGTACCACTCGTATGTCCGCGTAAGTCCGTCCGTAAGACCGACTTTGGCCTCCCAACCGGTATCATGCTTTATCTTCGAGACATCCGGAAGGCGGCGCTTCACGCTTCCGGCAGGTGCCTTTCTCTCCTCTGACTTTGAGGGATGCCATTTCGCGATGGCAAAAAGTTCTTCCGCCAGCTCTTGCATGCTCGTCTCAACATTTGTGCCGATGTGGTACGTCCCTCCGTCGGTCACCTTCGACCCCATAACAGTCTGGATAGCCTCGACGGCATCGTCGATATAGCAGAAGGAGCGCGTTTCGTCGCTACCATACATAATGAATGGGTCCTCGCTTCTTCCGATCCGCGCGGTCATCTGCGGAACGACATGTTCGTAACCGGCGCGTGGTCCGTAAAAATTGTGTGGTCGTACGATAGACATACGAAAGTTGTACGCTTTTGAGTAGTGAATGAAGAAAAGCTCGCCGATGAGCTTTTGGCCGCCGTACGACCAGCGCGGATTGTACGTATCTGCAATTACGAGCGGCACATTCTCCGGTGTCGGGAGCGGGAGCTTACCGAAGGCTTCGAGTGCGCTTGCGTAGGCTTCATTTGAGGACGTGTAGAGAATCTTTGCGTTTGGGACAGCATTTTTCATCCGAAACCAGTCGAGCGCATTCATCGTGGAGGAAATGCCGATACGCAACACTTCGTGCGGTATCTCATAAAATAGCTTCGTGCCGTTAATGCCTACCAGGTGGTAGACGTGGTCATATCCCGTGCCCACGGTATCCCACGACTCTTTTTGAGACAGGTCGGCTTCAACAAGCGTGATATTCGGCAGTTTCAGCAATGCCTCAAAATCATTGTCGCGCCTGCCGCGGAAGAAGTTGTCTGCAAGTGTGACGTCGTAACCCTGCACAGCGAGCCTCTTTGCCAAGTGGTATCCGATAAACCCCGCCCCTCCTGTGATAAGAACTTTCATGTTAAATCTTGGTCCCCTTCCCGAACAAATTCCATATATCGACAACCCGCTTCTTCCCGAATTTCATATTTTTATAGGCAGCGTGCGGCGTACCGAGGATGATGATGTCCGACTTTTTGACCAGCTCTTCCTTCGAAACGAAATTCTTGTTCTTGATGAATTCGTCCGAGCACAGAACATTTTTTGCGTCCATTTCCAGAAGGTGGCGCAATTTGTACGATAAAGACTCCATCTTATTGTCGTGATTCTTTTTGAACGCCATGCCCAGAATACCGACTGTCTTATCGGCAAGAGAGACTTGCGATTTGAGCCGTTTTACGATGTATCCCGGTGTTCCCTCATTCGCGAGCATCGCGGCATGGCCCAACAAAAAATCGTTATTCGCGAAGGCCGAGAGTTGCATGGTGTCTTTAAAGAGACACGGGCCTGCGGCAAAACCGGACATGGGAAGGTCTTTCGCCCGCGGATACTTATGAGTAATCGCGTGGTGAATTGCCGCGTAATCGAGGCCGTAGGAATCGGCGATGCGGAAAAATTGATTGGCGGTCGCAAATTGTATGTATCGCCAGGCATTCGCATACAATTTTGCGAGTTCCGCTTCGATGGGAGTGGCCTCGACGATGTCAGGCGTGAGAACCTCAAAAAGCTCCTTCGCCATTTTGAATCCTTTTTTTGTGGGTGAGGAGACTATCTGCGGAAGACCGGTCAACTCTTGAAGTGCCTTTCCTTCGACGATGCGCTCCGGGCAAAACGTTACATGCACATTTTTCCGTTTCTTCCTGAAATACTCGTGCACCTTTTCAGTAATGCCGGGATAAATGGTAGAGCGCAATACCAGCACCTGATCGCTGACGAGATACGGGAAGTAATCATCGATGATCTGGATTGTTTTTCCCAGCGTCGGATTCAGGTGTTCGTCCACGGGCGTCCCGACCACAACAACGACGTATTTTGCGCGGCGAATCTCCGACTTATCATCAGCAATTGCAAGATGCCCCGACTTTAGCACTGAAGGAAGCAACTTTTGCGCACCCTCTTCCAAAAAAGGCATCGTCCCGGATTTAATGAGCGATGTGACAGTATCGTTGATGTCGTAGATGAGTACCTTCTTCTTCTTTGCGGCAAAGGCGAGCGAGAGCGGCAGCCCGACGCGCCCTGCTCCGCCGATAACGACTACATCGTGTGTAAATGGACCCTTCATGAGAAGCGAATTATTGCTTGGAACGGCGGAAATGTAAAGAAATGTAAGCTTATACCGTCTGACAAATTTCGCATTTCAGATGCGGGACCACACTCCTCGAACCCTTCCAGGTGCACGGCATCTCGTGCCGGAATGTGGTCCGTTATCTTAAAATAACAGGTACGCAGAGGGTATTCTCTGTCTACCATAGCGATCAGCCAAGATCGCGGATATTCCTGAAAAGTTCGGATGGTGCCTTATCTCCCAACCTTGTGAGTAAGATCGCCGTGCTGTCAGCGAAGCGAATTACATGGTACACAACGTGCTTCGGGAAGAGATCGACGATGTCTTGCCGAACAAAGTCGTGGAAGTGATGCGGGTTATAATGGGTGGTCTTTTTATCCGGGAATGAAACGATGACGTTCGATATCCCGCACCGCTCAACGATTTCTGGAATTACTCCGACATCCTTGATGTGTTCGATCGTTTCGAGACACACGAGCGTGTCGAAACTACCCCTGACTTTGCGCGCATCGGCAATTTTGTAGGTGATGTGCGGATGCGAGAAATGTTCCCTGGCCCACTGAATCGCTTCTTTGCTGTTGTCGATGGCGACTACCGACTTCACGTCGGGATTCAGTGCAAGCATATACGAGCCGTATCCACATCCGCACGCGAAATCGAGTACATTACCGAAACAAAACCGTCGAATAGAACCGTAACGTTTCAGGTGCTCTTGCACCAATACCTGGCGCTCAAATTGTTTGAACTCTTCGAATGTCAGATCGTATCGCTCTACAACACTACGGGATACCTTGGGTTTTGCACTCATAAATGGATGAAGGAGGTGATTGATTTCGTGAATTCGTCCCAGTCGTGGAATCTTAGCGCATAGTCATGATTTTTGCGAGCACGTGTCAAAAGCCCTTCTTCCTCTTCAACTTGAAGCTCCAAAAGTTTTTTACAATTCCCTTCCGTGTCTGTGGTCGAGAGCAACACGATAGAATCATGGTCGTACCCTGATTCGGGCGTGCACGCTACTGGGAAACCGAAGCACATCTGTTCGAGTATCGTGGTGGCTTGTGGGTCAGCAGTACTTACCGTCATAAAAATATCAAATTCGTTTGCAAGTCGAGACACATATTCCGGAGTCAGCTTCGCAAAATTCGAGAGTTTTTTCCACCCCTTAATCTCCCCTCCTCCAATGTGCGCAAATTCATATTCCGGCATCCGTGCCGCTATGCGCTCAAGCTCGACAGTATTTTTGTACCAGGCCGTGTGCCCGATGTAGAGATACCTGCGTTTTCCCTTCGCATTAAATGTTTTCTTTACGAACGGATATTCTGTAGGGTCAATTGCCATCGGAAGATGCAATTTTCTCAACGGCCCGAGCTCTGCTAGTGGCGAGCGTTTGTCCCAGTCTCGCTCCCAGATTTTTCCGCCGACAAAAATGGCGCCACCACCTGCCTTTGCGTTCTCTCCGACGATATTCCTTAGAAACCCGGAGTATTGTTCATCGTGTGCATACGGCATGAGGATGAAATTCCGCTTGCTTGGGAATTCCCGGACCGTTCTCGACGTGACGGTCGCCGGATCGTCGGTAGTCCCCCGAGTGGCCCCGAGTCCGCCGAAAGGAAGCGGCTGCCCGATGAAAATGTCGCCCGGCTTCATGGAGGCAACCGTGTGCTCGTACAATCGATAGAGCCGCACGCGATATCCTCTCGCCTGGATGGCGCGGGTGAGATTGTAGGTGATGCTGTGCGGAGCTCGTATCGGATGTTGCCACGGAATGAGTGGGTCCCACGCACTTCTGTAAAGCGGCGGTAGATGTGCGAATGAGATTCCTTTATCGAGCCCCCGTCGCAAAAGCGTACTCCCCATCGGGACGGCAAAGGCAAGATGTACGGTCGGCTTCATACTTCGTACTCTAGAATGGAAGGTTTACCGCCTTCAAGATGAAAGAATCCATAAAGAATCCTGAGAGTACGTAGAGAGCAATGACGGGCAAAAATGCATACCAGTAACGCTCATGGCGTTTGATAAAAACGCACGCCAAGAGAACGCACCCGGGGACGACCATAAAAAGAACGCGCTGCGTAACAGCCAGCCATAATGCGGCAGGGAGCGACGAGAAGAGGACAGCGCCAATAAAAATTCTCCTCTTCATATCGAGAGGAGAGTCGGGCGACGGACGCACGAATGCGAAGGCCCCAAGGATGGTGACCGGAGCCAAAAAGGTGAGCAGCGAGCCCAGGCTTTTTACGTATTCAAGAAGCCGAGACGAATAGTGGTAGGCATCTTCGGTAAATTTAACCCACACGAGGTAGGTATAGCCGTACTGAAAATATATTGATACGTGGTGAATGACGAGCGGTATGACGACCAGAAGACCGAGCGGAACGCTGCGTGATAAAAGACGTACGGGCGAGCGCCAATCCTCGTAGAGAACGATGGCCGCGAGTGGAATAGCAGCTACAAGCGCATTTTCCTTGAACAGCGCGCCGATAGCTATCGCAAGCGCGGAGAAAAAGAGATCTCTGTACTTGCCGGATTCGATGTATGCGAACAGGCAATAAATCGAGAGTATGTAGAAGAACCATCCCCCGATATCCATAAATAACGCGAGGCCGTGGACGACCATCGAGTAATTACCCGCGAAGAACAACCCTCCAACGAAGGCAACTCTGGGACTCCGGAACACGCGCAGAAGCAAGAAGTAGAAAAGAATGTTGACCGCAAAAAACAAGATCGTATCCCATGCCAGCCACCCCACAATGTCGGATCCGAAAAAGTCCGAGAACAAGCGGACGGCTTGGATACCGAGAGGCGTGGTGAGCATTCGATGCACCGTGACTACATCGAGTGTAACCTCTTTTTGACCTGGAAGTATATGGGGCTGTGGCGCTTCACCTTGGTATACGCGCACCGCCTGCAGGTACCCCACGGCGTCCCCATCAATGACGTGTGGGGAGAGATACAGCGATAGAGCCGCAAAAACCAGAACGCAGCCCACGAAGGCGAGAAAAAAGAATCCGCCCTCTCTCCGTGCGCCAACGGAAACTCCGGATACAGGCGCGGTGTGGGGTATCTCAGCCATTGATGGCGAATTATATAGCTGGCGCAGACCGTCGTCTAGCGGTAGCATAGTCGGACATGGTCGCGCGACTCAAGCATAACTTCCTTGCATTCTTGCGCTGGAGCGAGAGTTACACGAAGACAGACATGCTCTATATGGCCCATGGAGGATTTTGGCTCACACTGGCAAAAGGTATCGCAATGTTTTCCTCGCTTATCTTGGCGACAGCCATGGCGAATCTTATTCCGCCGGAAGTTTTTGGAACGTACAAATTCGTACTTTCGGGGGCCGGCATCATTGGCGCGTTCTCTCTGACCGCCATAGGGACAGCGATTACCCAAGCCGTTGCCCGCGGCTACGAGGGCGCTCTGCACTCCGGCATCCTGAGCTACCTCAAGTGGAGCTTGGGAATGGTGGTTATTTCTCTCGCCGCCACCTTGTACTACTACGTAAACGGGAACGACACGCTCGCCATTTCATTCCTACTCGTTGCAGCATGCAATCCGATACTTATCGGATATTCATTCTTCAGCCAATTTATATCGGGGAAAAGGGATTTTAAAACGCAGGCGATTTTTGATAGCACCGCCGACCTCATCCCTGCGCTTATCCTCATCGGGGCTCTTTTTGTCACTCAGAACCCGATACTTATCATTTTCGTATATTTCGCTTCCGGTACTGCTATCAATCTTATACTTTTTTATTCCACCACGCGGAAATACCGACCGAACGATAAGATTGATCCGCAGACCATTCCTTTCGCACGGCATATGAGCTTATTGAGTATCATGGGCAAGGTCGGCGAAAATATTGATAAAATCCTTGTCTTCCATTATCTTGGCGCGGTACCCCTTGCTATCTACGCATTCGCTCAGACGCCAATCGCTCAGCTCAAGCTGCTCAACGAGATCCCGACGCGGCTCGCGTTCCCTAAATTGAGCAGTCGAAACTTCTCTGAGCTGCAGAAAACCCTTCCAAGAAAAATATTCATTCTCATCGGGGTTATGCTCGTTGTAGTCATCTCGTACATAATTATCGCCCCCTTCCTCTTTAAACTCCTGTTCCCAAAATACGTCGCATCTGTCATCTATACTCAGATACTGGCGCTTTCTCTCGTGCTTGCCCCCGGTTCATTATTCAGTGATGCGCTCGCGGCGCATATGAAGAAGAAGGAGCTTTACACTGCCCAAACAATTCTACCTGTTACAAAAATCGGCTTATTTCTTATATTGCTCCCACCCTTTGGCCTCTGGGGCGCCATTTGGGCAACAATCATTTCTCAGGGTATCGCATTCCTAGTCTTTTCGTATCTCTTTTGGCAGGCAAAACACGAGGGAGCAACAGTATGACGAATCTTATACAACGGCTCCGGGAAATGGGCCTTGAGAACGCGTTCCGTCTTTTGTGGATGCGCGCGAGCAAGAAAATACTTCGCCTCGCGTATGCGCCCGCGTGGTACATATTTAAGTTGAAGAACCTTGGCTTTACCTACGTGGACGGGAGTACTGCGGGCGAAGACCCGCGTGCAAGCAAAGAGCGGAGTCTGCGAAAGATACTTGCGGGCATACCGAACGGAAAATTTCTAGAAATTGGTATCGGTGAATTCCCCCACTTTGCCCGGCTCAAGCTCATCAACGAGAATTCGATTTCCTATACCGCGTGCGATTTCGCTAGCGTGTGCGAGAGCCACAAAGCGGAACTTGCGATTAAGGATTTTGATATAAAAAACATTCGCTTCGCAGCGAACTCAACGGGCACGTACTCGTGGACGCTTTTCGAGATGCTCCAAAAGGGCGAACGATATGACGTCATTTACGTGGACGGACACCACACCTTCTATATAGATCTACCCGCCATGATACTTGCAGACAAGCTATTGAAACCTGGCGGCCATCTTCTGCTCGACGACATACCGTGGACCCTCAACTTTTTGAAAGCCAATATGATGCGCAGTCTTAGTCAGTGGTATTTTTACCGCACGATGTACAACTTCTCGGACTATACAGAAGAGCAGCAATCTCTGCCGCACATCAAAATGATAGCGGAAGAGCTACTCATCAAACGCTCCGGCTACAAGAAAGACGAAAATCTATCGTTCCCTCACTGGTGGGTATTGCGAAAATAGTTGCGTAGCCTTAGCCCAACGACCCTCAAATACTCTAACTTTATAAAGTTCTAACATTTTGTATAACTTTATAAAGTTTGGTACTATGGATAAATATCCACCATATAGGCTAGATTTGCTTATTATGAATACACGTCAAAAACTGGAGATAATTCAACGGACGTTGGGATTAACCCAGACCAAGCTGGCTGAGAGGTTTGGCGTGTCTTTTGCCGCTTTCAACAGCTGGTGGACCGGCAAATCCAATCCCCGCCCAAAAATGCAGGCTTCCATTGACGAGCTCTTTTTGGAAGTAACCGGACAGAAGACAATCCCCTCTGATCAGCTGACGGCAAAAAAACAAGCCCTCCAACAAAAATCAGGGGAACATAAAAGTGTTATAAATGAAATTTTATCTAATCCGGATATTCGTGATCAGTTTGTTTTGAAGCTTACCTATCACAGCAACAGCATCGAGGGCAGTACCCTTACCGAACCGGACACAGCCGCGATCCTTTTTGATAATGCCGCCTTACCAAATAAAAGTCTGACCGAGCAACTGGAGGCAAAAAACCATCAGACAGCTTTGAATTACTTATTTGATCATGTCGCTCAGAATGAAAAAGTTGACGAAGCTTTGGTACGTAAGCTTCACAGTATCCTGATGAACGGTATCCGCCCGGACGCCGGTGTATATCGCAATCATGGCGTAAGAATTACCGGCGTTAATTTGCCGACGGCGAATTATATGAGCGTTCCGAAGCTGATACAGGAAGTTATGGCTCGTATTGCCGGGAAAACCAAAGATATCGTTGCTTTGTCTGCCGGCGTGCATAGTACGTTTGAACAAATCCATCCATTCGGAGACGGCAACGGTCGTGTCGGTCGTTTACTTATGAATGCAATGCTACTGAGTGCAAACTTCACTCCCGCCATCATTCGCCAGGAACAAAAACGGCTTTACTATGCGTATCTGTATAAAGCCCAGACCAAAAAGGATCAAAGCCAGCTCGAAGATCTTCTGTGTGAAGCTGTTATGGACGGATTCAAGATCTTGGACCGCACAGATTTGAGATGACCGTCAATAACACGCGGGCCCATTGACAATGACTAATCCAGTCGCTCTTCCCCCTCTTTGGTAACGACATGCGGATACGGCATCGGGAAGAATAGCTTTCCTCCGTCTTCCAAGTATTGCTTCTCGCGCTTGAGGAGTTCTTCTTTAAAGAACCAGATGAGGACGAGCATTGCGGATGGCGTCATGTCACGCGCCTCCTCTTCCGAGACGACGCGAATATCCGTGCCAAGCGTGCGCAAGCCCACCTTCTCCGCATACCGGTCCGAAATGACTGGCAAGATATCCTTAGTGATACCGAAGTATTGCAAGAGCACGTTGCCCTTCGTTGATGCCCCGAGCCCGACGACGAGGCCGCCGGATTTGCGCTCAACTTCAATGAAGTCCAGGGTCACGCGCTTGAGCTCTTGTATAGACGCGGCGAATCGCTCGTAGGTCGCGCTTTTGGAGAGTTTGAGTGTGTCTTCGGCTTCCTCTATCGCGCGTAGTGCCGGTGAGACGGTGCGCTCATCATCCGCATGCACGATAAAGAACCGTAGGCTCCCGCCGTTCACGTCATTGAGCGAGGCGTCGATTATTTTGAGCCCGTGACGCTCCATGAGGAATTTGAGCGTCCTCAAAGAGTAATAGAGCAAATGTTCGTGGCAAATGTCATAGAAGTTCATCGTCTGTATCGTCGTCGCGAGGTAACTGAGCTGCACACACCACGTGCCTCCGGGAGCGAGCACTGACTTTACTTCGGATACGAACGCATTGGGGTCGTCGAGGTCATAGAACATCGCGACGGAAGACACCGCCCTGAAGAGTCCGCCGCTGTTCGCTACCCGCGCCTTGTCGGCCGAAAAGTAGTCCTGCACGACGATTATCGAAGGATCCAGCGAGCCTCTGTTGATGTTCTGCGCAGGGTCCATCCCGACGCGGCGCATGGTTATCGGGAAGTACGTGAGCATCGTGCCGTCGTTGCACCCGATATCAAGTACGGAGTCGCCTTCTTTTAAATTTGAATGCGCTTTTATATCACGCGTCACGTCGGCAAGCGCATCGCGCATCATCGGATTGACGCCCGAGCGATAGAAATAACTCCGATACATAAGGTCGCGGTCCACCGTCTCGCGCAGCTGCACCAGGCCGCAGACATCGCACAAAAGTAGTGTGAGCGGGACGCGCGTCTTAGACGACTCGTCCGCCGCATCATTGCTTTTTACGAACGAAGACGACAAATATTGTTCCCCAAGGTCGAGCACTTGCTTCAAGTCTTCGTTGCCGCAGATGCGACATTTAGTGATGTTTTTATACATGCGCTATAGGGTACAACGTTCTTTGATCAAAGTCTTCAGGATGCGCCACCCCGTCCTGAACGGACGCATTTTGCGCACGCCACCGATACGCTTGGGCTCGATAGCGGGAATGTCCGCGACCCGTAATCTCTTTTTTCTGAATTGGATGGGCATCTGTATAGACCAATCGAGGCCCGCTGCAGTCATATCGAGCTTTTCGTATGCGCTCTTGCGGTAGCCGCGGAAACCGACAAGTGCGTCGGTGTACGAGCTCCAAAAGAGCAAGTTGGTTGTGAAAGTAAATCCCCAGTTCCCTATCGCGGTGAGAAAATCGTCGTCGTCGCTTCGCGCTCCGGGCGCATAGCGCGACGCGATGACGAAGTCGTACCCTTCCTGCAATTTGCGGATGACATCGGGGACCTTCTCCGGAAGCGAATTGCCGTCGGGCGGGAACTCTATCACCAGGTCCCCCTTTGCCCTTTCTGCCGCCTCTTTCATAGCAGAGCCATAGCCACGCTCTTTTTGTCTGAATACGGTATAGCCTTGTGACTGACAAAATTCCACCGTGCCGTCGGTCGAACCCCCGTCGACGACAATAATTTCATCCACCAACTTCCGGTCGATGCGAGGCAAGACGACCTTCGCGGCCTCAAGCTCATTGAGCGTCGCTGCGATAAGAGTGACAGTCATACGTGTGCTTGATACCACTCGATACAATTCTTCAATCCTTGACGCAGAGGCATTTCGGCGCGAAAGCCGATTTTCTCGAATGCTTTCGAGGTGTCGGCACTTCGGCGCAGCGGACCGTCCGGCTTTGTCGTGTCGAATTCGACTTTCACATCCTTGCCCGACAGTTCAATGAGAAGGCGCGCCAAATCACCGATGGAAATCTCTTCTTCGCTCCCAATATTGAGCGGGTCAGCAACGGCATACTTTTCACAGACGTCCAACACGCCGCGCGCAAAATCCGTGGCGTACAGAAATGAGCGGGTCTGCGTTCCTGTCCCCCAGACGATGAGAGGATTCTCACCCCCGAATATGCGCCTGATGAGGCTTGGTATCACGTGGCTGTAGGTCGAAAAATAGGCATCGCGCGGGCCGTACGCGTTATATGCGCGCGCGATGCCGATCTTCATCCCGAATTCTTCCGCGTACGCTTGGCCGACGTATTCTTCCATGCGCTTGGACCAGCCGTAGCCGGCATTTGCCGCTTCCGGCACGCCCAAAAATCCTTCCGACTCAAGGGCGTGGTTGCTCGCTTCCCGCGAGTAGACGCAAGCGGAACTCACGATGAGAAACCGTTCGACGCCCGCTTCCCGGGCTGAATCAAGAACCTGCAAAAAAGGCTGCATGTTGTCGCGGAAAAGGCTCCCGTGATGTTGCATGCTGTGCGCGATGCCCCCGCCCTTTGCCGCCGCGAGATTCACCACAATATCCTGACCCTTCATAAATGCGTCCACACGCGGCCTATCCCGCAGGTCGGCTTCAACAATGGAGATACGGTCCTGCACACCTTCCAAAAAACCGGTCTTGTTGGGGTGCCTGACGGGGACCGTGACTTTTGCCCCGCGAGCGACCAACATCTCGACCACATGGCTGCCGATAAAACCGGCTCCGCCGGTCACGACCACTTTTTTCCCCGTATAAAAATCAGACATGGTTTGATAGGTATGCGCACGTAGGTGGCACTATATCATCGCGTGAAATAGGGAGCTAGACAACCTCCGTGCTACACTGCCATGCGTAAACGATAGATTCTCCTTCTACCTATGCCGGACAATTTGTGGCGCGAGAACATCTGGAATCCGGTAGCCTTGTATCGGGTCCTCAGTACTTCTTACCCCTCCCTTATGCGCATCGTCAGGTTCGTCGTCTCCGGCGGGACGGCGACCGCGGTGAATCTGGGGATTCTGTTCGTACTGACGCACCTCTTC
>Ga0209542_10010036_pt1 | contig 17213 bp, 14 predicted proteins | sample RifCSPhighO2_01_FD_184028 | JGI IMG/M metagenome (GOLD analysis project Ga0209542, IMG submission 184028) | Soil microbial communities from Rifle, Colorado - Rifle CSP2_plank highO2_0.1 (SPAdes) (version 2) | ecosystem: Environmental > Terrestrial > Deep subsurface > Rock core/Sediment ...
GGTCTTTTTCTTTTGGGATACTTGAGCGTCGTGGTTTGGGACTTTCTTTTGTTTTTTCTCCGAGTTGGACGTATGGTCCGAAACGACCGTCAAGAATAAAGATTGGTAAACCCGTTTTTTCGTCTGTTCCTATTGGTTTAATTGGTTCAACTATCGAGCCGTCTATGCGACGTGCACCGGTGCAGTCCGGATATTTTTCACAACTCATAAATTTACCACCTCGTCCAAGCTTAATAATCATGGAGCCGTTGCATACAGGACACTTCCATTCTTTAGGTGCCGGACCCAGGTTGGTCAATTTATCTATTTTTTCTTTTGACTTTACGTCCTTGTGGAACGGAGTATAGAAATCCTGAAGGGTTTTAACATACTCTCTTTTTCCGGTTGCAATATCATCAAGCTGATCTTCCATCTCAGCTGTAAAGGTGTCATTGATGTAGCTCATGAAGTTTTCTTCAAGAAACGAACTGACGACTTCTCCTGTGTCAGTAGGTTTGAGAGCCCGACCTTCTTTTTCAACATATTTTCGGTCGTATAGTGTTTTGATAATGGAAGCATAGGTTGAAGGTCTTCCTATGCCACGCTTTTCCAGTTCTTTTACAAGGCCGGCTTCTGAGTAGCGGGGTGGTGGTTCGGTGTGTTTTTCTTCACTGACAACGTCCTTGAGTGTCAGGGTTTCATTTATTGCAACCTTTGGAAGTTCAACATCTTCCCCTCGAGCATGCGTATCACAAGCAAGCCAACCACTAAACAGAACACGTGAACCGGTAGCAGAAAAATCAGGAACCCCGCCCTCTTTGGTTGTGGTAATAATTTTTGCTCGCAAAAGTTTAGCATCGGTCATTTGTGATGAAATTGTTCGTTCTCTGATAAGACGGTAAAGTTTTTTCTGGTCTTCGTTGTTTCCGGCCTTCTCCCGCGTTGAATCTGTTGGACGAATTGCCTCGTGTGCCTCCTGGGCATTTTTACTCTTGGTTTTATAGATCCGTGATTCCACGTATTCTTTACCGTAATTTTTTTCAATAAGATTCAAGATTTGTCCTTGTGCGGAAACCGCTAAATTAACACTGTCAGTTCGCATGTATGTAATAAATCCTTGTTCATAGAGTTTTTGGGCAATGCCCATGGTTCTTGATGGTGTAAATCCAAGACGTGAGCTTGCCGATTGCTGTAATGTGGATGTTGTAAACGGTGAACGGGGAGAACGTTTAACTTCGTTTTCGGTTATATCTTTAACAAACCACGAACCGGCCTTGCTTTTTTCAAGAACTTTTTCAGCATCTTTAGCGTTTTTAGGCTCTTCTTCACAAGTAACTCGAAAAGTAATTTGATTGTTTCCAAACACGTCTGCGCCAATAATGTAGTAGGTCTCACTTTTGAAAGCCCGGATTTCCCGTTCCCGCTCGGAAATTATGCGAAGAGCTGGCGACTGGACACGTCCGGCAGAAAGTCCATAACGGACCTTTTTCCAGATTAGTCCTGAAAGGTCGTAACCTACGAGCCGGTCAAGAACCCTGCGTGCCTCCTGTGCTTTTACAAGTCCAAGATCTATTTTGCGCGGATGTTCTAACGCTTCTTTTATGGCATCTTTAGTAATTTCGTGAAAGACAATACGTTTGGGCTTTTTTAGGCCGAGAACTTCTGATACGTGCCATGCAATAGCTTCTCCTTCGCGATCAGGATCGGTAGCGAGATAGATTTCGTCAGATTTTTCCGCGACATTTTTCAGATCTTCTAGAATGTCCATCTTATCTTTATCTATTACATAACGGGGAATAAATCCGCCTTTAATGTCTATAGCTTCTTTGTTGCTTTTTGGAAGGTCTCTGACGTGGCCCACAGAGGCGCGGACCTTGTAAGCAGGACCTAAAAATTTTTGAATTGTCTTGCATTTTGTAGGGCTCTCAACGAGTAAAAGATTCATTGTATTGTTTTAATCTGTATTTAGAATTCTGTCTAATTTTTATATTTACATCTAAGCATTTTAGGGAAACTGTTTGTTTTCTATTCAAATATAATTTCGCATCAGCATAGAGATACTCTATTAACTTTTTAGCAGAACTACACCGATAACTTATCTGGTAGAGATATTTTTTGATATCTTCCGAGTATGTTCTACGTGAAAGTTTGGAATACAATTTAAATTTTGTAAAGAAGTGGTCTCGAATAAACCTAAGAGTATTTTCTCCACCCGACACACTCAAGGTTGGATAATTTCGTTTATCAAACCAAAGACTTCCATCCCCGTCTACTATACCTCTTATAAAATCTTTTGCGTATTTTGAGGGAACTTTTGGAACTATTTCATTTAAGCTTTTTCTATAAATTATGCCCAACCCTTTTAAGTCATCTACAATCTCCTGGCTGGTGATACAAAGATGTATAGCATTTTTATTTTGTGATAGTTTGTGTTCAGATTTTAACTCGGATTTTATCTTTTCTAAAATATCCCTATCTTTAGATTGAACTCCAAACTTTAGCGAATCACTGTAACCTTTGTATGTACCCTGAATAATACAGCCATCAGCCAATATAAAACCCAATAAATAACTCATATTTGCTGACCACTTTTTGAAATAATCTACATTAACCCTTATTCGCGGTTTGTCTCTCTTTCTTTTGATACCCAACCTTTCCCCTTGAGCCATTATTGCTAACCAAGATCTTCCCGGTAGCATTTGAGTTAAAGTTTTTTCGGGTACGGAGTAAAAGTAATTTATTATTATTTTATTTTCATTAGGTTGCCAAAGTTTAGCAGACGGCAAATTTAAAGACATAGCTTTTGCAACAATTGTTGGTTTGGTTCGTTTGGGAAATCTGTCTATTAAATCCCTAACCCTTATTCGCGGATAGAGTTCTTTTAATAGTTTAACTTCTTTAACAGTCCAGAATTTATAACCATTCACTTCTTAATAATATAACAATGTTGGCAATTCTACAATGACCATATTATATTCTTCTGTATTTTCCGTTGCCCAAATGTTTTATGATACCTCGTATTTCAAGCATAGATAAAGATACGGAAATTGCCGACGTTTCCATGCCAGATTTTCTTATAATATCATCTACAAACAGAATACCGTGTTCTTCAAGAAGGTCGACAATTTTTCTCTCTGTCGGATTTTTGGTTAAGATGTTCTTTTTCTTTTCGGGAAATAATTGTAAATTTTCATGATACTCATTAATAATATCATAAGCGTTCATAACAAGCTTGGCTCCGTTCTGAATTAAGGTGTTGGGACCGGCAGATTTTGGAGACAAAACACTTCCCGGCACCGCAAAAACATCGCGATTTTGATCGAGGGCGCACTTAGCAGTAATAAGCGCTCCACTTTTTTCGTCTGCCTCTATAACCAAGACCCCCAAAGATAATCCACTGATGATTCTATCTCTTACAGCAAAATTGGATGCAAAAATCTTTTCATTGTCTGAATATTCAGAAACCAAAAGTCCGTCATTTTTGAGTATATTTTGAGCTAAAGGAAAGTTGGTTCGGGGCCCGATATTTTTGTCACCAACCCCGCCTCCGAGGACAGCTATGGTTTTGCCTCCACAATCTAACGTTGCTTGATGTACTATGGCATCTATTCCTAGTGCCAAGCCACTCACTACGGTAAATCCGTTGTTGGCAAGATCCCTGACTATCTGTTGTGCAATTTCTCTTCCATAACTTGTCAGTTTTCGGGTTCCTACGACAGCAAGGCAACTACCATTTAATAGAGAAACGTTTCCGCGACAATAAAGTTGCTTTGGGGGATCATGTATTTGAGACAAAAGCTTGGGGAAACTTTCTTTTCCATGGTTAACTTCGACAATAGGCCAGTTCATTAACATCTAGATTAAGCGAGTTTGAGTAATTGGTCAAATAATGCTAGTGTAAAATGTAAATATCATAGCTTAAGGCATTAAAACAAGTTTTCAAGATTTATGTATTTATCCGTAATAATTCCAGCAAAAAACGAGGAGAAAAACATTAAAAATACCGTGGAGGATGTTTTTAATTATTTGACTGAAAGAAACATCGGTCACGAGATAATTGTTGTAGAAAATAATTCTAAAGACAAGACCATGGAAGTGGTTAGTTCTTTACTTTCAATAATACCCACACTTTCACTTATACATTTAACGGTTACGGGTGCCAAACCGTCTAAGGGCTACGCTGTCAAAGAAGGAATGTTGAAAGCTCAAGGAGATTACAAGTTGATTATGGATGCGGACAATGCAACGAACATCAGAAACATAGAAAAAATGATGCCATATTTTGAACAAGGATATGGTGTGGTGATTGGTTCTATTGCGCTTAAGGGTGCCAAAGTTGCCAGCGGTAGCGAACCTTTTTGGAGGAGGTTGTTTGGTAAAATGGGAAATTTGTTTATTCAAATAATGGCAGTTCCTGGAATTTTTGATACACAAAGAGGTTTTAAAATATTTTTAAAAAAAGCTACAGACGACATATTCTCACAAACAACAATATTTGGCTGGGGTTGGGACATAGAAGCCTTGGCTTTGGCGAGAAAATATCATTACAAAATTAAAGAGGTGCCCATAGACTGGAAGAATGATATCGGCAACAGTAAGGTCGGATTGAATGCATACTTTCAGGTTTTGATGGAAACCGTTAAGATAAGATGGAATTTAATGACAGGACAATATAAAAGTAATAAGTAATTATACTAAAATGGTAAACGAATTTAGACAGGACTTGATTTCGGGAGATTGGGTTTTAATTTCTACTGAACGGGCTAAAAAACCGAGTTCTAAAGAAGTTAGCAAGTTTTATCAGGAGAAAGAAACTTGCCCCTTTGAGGACCTTCAAGAATCTGACCACAAAGACCCGATATCGGTATACAATAAGGGTAAAAAAATTACATGGCAGGGAGAATTTAATGGCGAATGGACGACACAAGTCGTAAAGAACAAGTTTCCAGTTCTTAGAGACGGTATGTGTACTCCAGTTCGTAATGTCGGACCATTTCTCGTTACTGATGGATTAGGATTTCATGAATTAGTAATAACACGGGATCATGAAAAGAGTTTTGCTCAATTTTCCGACGAAGAAACTTTAGAAGTGCTTCAGGTTTACAAAGAGAGGTATAACTCTATTTCAAAAGATGAGTGTGGAGATTATGTTTTGATATTTCATAACCGTGGTCATCTGGCTGGAGCTTCAATTTATCATAATCATTCTCAAATTTTATCAATGCCGATAGTTCCTCCTGGTATTCTTAAAAACTTAGTAGGGGCAAAAGACTTTTTTGAACGTACAGGAGAGAAGGTTCATGAGATGCTTATAAACTGGGAAACTGAACAAGGCAAGAGAATTGTATGTGAAAATGAAAAGTTTATTGCACTTTGTTCTTATGTTAGCCGTACTCCTTTTGAGGTTAGAATATTTCCTAAAAAGCAAAGCTCCAACTTTGGGGATGTATTAGATGAAGACATGATACTTTTGTCTGGGATACTTAATAAAGTATTGAGAAAAATGCACATTGCTCTTGATGGTATTGATTATACTTTTTTCATTCATACGGCACCTGCCAAAAAAGACAATAAAGATTTATATGATTTTTACCATTGGCACATTGAGATAATGCCCAGATTTTCTGTTGCGGCTGGAATGGAGTTGGGCACAAATGTATTTGTAAACACGGTTGATCCTGACGAAGCGGCAAAACTTCTGAGGGAAGTGAATGTTTAAAATGGTTGAACTAATTTCTTATGTAAGTGAGTGGGCGCTTGAAGTCATTAAATCTACCGGATATACCGGAGTTTTTATTTTGTCAGCGCTAGAAAGCGCTGCTATCCCCATTCCTTCAGAAGTCGTTATTCCGTTTTCCGGTTTTTTAGTTGTAAGCGGTAAATTTAGTATTTTGGGGGTGGTTATTGTTTCCACCGTTGCTAATCTTGTCGGATCATTGGTCTTGTTTTTAATAGGCAGAAGTGGAGGCAGGTGGGTGTTAGAAAATTATGGTAAATATATTTTTATTCACAAAAGAGACTTGGATACGGCGGATAGGTGGTTCGTTAAACATGGGAGTGTGGCCGTGTTTTGGGGGCGAATGTTACCCGTAGTTAGAACCTTTATATCTCTTCCTGCCGGAGTTGCAAAAATGAACCTAGGACGCTTTTCTTTACTTACTTTTTTGGGAGCACTCCCCTGGAATCTCTTTTTAACCCTAGTTGGATTGAAAGCCGGAGAAAACTGGAACATACTTCACAACTATTTCAGAAAAGCTGATGTTTTAATTGTGGGACTTATTTTAATTTTTATTATTTGGTATATCTGGAAACATATAAAAAAGAAACATGTCTAAAAAATTTATTATATCAAACTGTCCCGATTTATTCAAAACAATAATCGTTCGATGTTCTATACATACGTGTTAAAATCAAAAAGTAATAGTAAATATTATATTGGCTATTCTAGTGATCCGAAAGCAAGATTAATAGCGCATAATACGGGTATGGTTAAAGCGACAAAGAATCGTGGTCCATGGGAAATAATATTTACTGAACTTTTTGATTCTAAAAAGTTGGCCATACAGAGAGAACATCAAATTAAATCTTGGAAAAGTAGAGAGGCAATCGAACGATTATTGTTTTCTAAATAAATCGAGGATCCTCGATTTTGTAACAACGCAAAGCGTTTAACAAAATCGGGAGAAAATGAATCTATGAACAAGAAATACGTCGTGGCTAATTGGAAAATGAAACCTCAAACCTGGGCTGAAGCCGAGCAAATTTTGGATTTTACCGATGACTATCTCGGCTCTACAAACGAAAAGGAATTCTCTCTTGTTTTTTGTCCGCCCCCTGTTTTTTTGGAAGAAGTTGGTAAAATTTTAAAGACTTCTCATTTTGAACATGAAGCGGAATTGGGAGCACAAGATATTGCTTTTGACGATAGTACTGCTCTTACTGGGCTCGGAGAAGGTTCCCGTGTGGAGCCGGGAATCTCTGTAGAGGTCTCGGGTCCGATGTTGCAGAAACTCGGTGTCCGATATGTTATAGTCGGTCATTCCGAGAGAAGGTGGAAGTTGGGTGAGTCGGACGAGGTTGTAAATAAAAAGTTAAAAGCGGTATTGAGAAATGAAATGACGCCGATTGTATGTTTGGGAGAAAAAATAAGAGATGATAACTTTAAAGACTTTTTAAAAGAACAAATAGGGAAGACTTTTGCCGACTTAGGTCAAGATGAACTGAAGAGATGTGTCGTTGCTTACGAGCCAGTTTGGGCAATAAGCTCCAATCCAGGAGCGAAGCCGGATTCTCCAGAAGAAAGTATTAAAGCAATAAAAACAATCTGGGGGGAAATAAACAAGTTGGGCGGAGGAGAAACCTGGGTGCCGACTCTTTATGGAGGTTCTGTGAATTCCCAAAATGTAACTGATTTTATTGGCCAAAAAGAAATAGATGGTGTTTTGGTGGGTGGTGCTAGTGTAAATAAAGAGGAGTTTGTTAAAATACTTTCTTTGGTAAAATGAAAAATCTTAGGCAGATAGATTTAAAAGATAAAAAAGTTTTGTTGAGGGTTGATTTTGATGTTCCGGTTTCCGACAGAGGCCAGATTGAAGAACCTTTTCGCATAAAAAGACAGAAAGAGATGCTCGATTACTTGGTTGAACACGGCGCCAAAGTGGTTATGGTTGCCCATATCTCAGATCAATCTGTCGGCCAGTCATTTGTTAACCTTATGCCACAACTCCATCTATTTTTGGGCCATGAGGTTAACTTTATAAAAACTGTATCAGAGATTGGTGGGTATCTAGACAACTATGCCGGACCTGCATTGGTAGAAAATGTTCGTCAAAACGAAGGTGAAGAGAAAAACGATTTAGAATTTGCTAAACAATTGGCACAAGGATTTGATTTATATGTTAATAACGATTTTGCTGTTTGCCATCGCAACCACGCCTCAGTTTCAGCTGTTGCAAAACTATTATCTGGTTACGCAGGCTTTGTGATAGAGGAAGAAGTTGTCCATCTTTCTGAGGCGATTAACTCACCTAAAGAAGGAAAGGTTATTATAGTGGGTGGCGCAAAAGCATCAACAAAAGTTCCTGTAATTAAAAACTTTGTTGATAAGGCAGAAAAAATACTGATCGGAGGAGTAGTTGCAAACGACCTGTTGAAAGGAACGGGACAAGATGTGGGGGATTCTGTTTTTGATGAAAACTTTTCTGAGTTGTTGGTGGGGTTAGATTTGAACAGTTCACAACTGGTAATGCCCAAAGATTATAATATTTTTCAAAACAAGATGTTAGATATAGGGCCGGAAGCTGTTAAGGAGTTTTCGGAAATAATCGGGAATTCTAAAACCATAATCTGGAATGGTCCAATGGGCATGTTTGAGGACGATAAGTTCGCTGAGGGCACAAGAGCGGTTGCCAAAGCCATCGCGGAATCTTCGGCGGTTAAAATAATTGGAGGAGGAGATACAATTTCAGCAATTGACAAATTTGGCATGATTGATAGGTTTGTTTCTTCAACAAGTTCAGGACAATGCTTTATTTCAACCGGAGGTGGGGCAATGTTGGCTTTTCTGGCCGGTGAAAAATTACCTGGACTTGAAGTGTTGGATTATTACAGTAGATAAAAATGATTAAATTTAAAGAAAAAAGAAAATCAATAAGAAAATCAACTAAAAACATTGTTGTGTTTTATCATAACGACTGTACTGATGGTTTTAGTTCTGCCTGGGCGGCATGGAAAAAGCTGGGCGATAAGGCCGATTATATAGGTATAAATCCGGGAACCGCTCCGGCAGTGTGGCTAAAGAACAAAGAGATCTACACAGTAGATTTGATATTTCCGATTCAATATTTGAAAAAATTAATTTCCACTAACAAAAAACTTGTGGCAATTGATCATCATGCTTCCAATCAAAAAGCTTTTGAGCTGGTTTCGGACGGGGTTTTTGATATTAAACATTCAGGAGCGGTTTTGAGTTGGCAGTATTTCCATCCCAAAATGAAAGTTCCTAAACTGCTTGAACACGTTGAAGACATGGATCTTTGGAAATTTAAAATACCTAGTTCGAAAGAAATAATAGCTTATCTTGATACAGTTGATTTTGATTTTAAGAATTGGGATGAAGTGGCCAAAGGAGTTGAGGAAAAGTTTAAACGAGAGAAGTATTTAGAGAAAGGAAGGTTTATACTTAAATACCAAGACCAGTTGGTTGAGAACATTATTTCCAATCATGCCGTAATGGTCAACTTTTTTGGTCACAAGAGTTACGCTGTAAACTCACCCATATTCAATTCCCAGATAGCCAACACTCTTTATAAAAAATTACCCCCGATAGGAATTGTATGGTCTCAAGAAAATGATGGAAATATTCATGTGTCTTTGAGGTCAGACGGTGTGGTTGATGTTTCAAAATTGGCAAGTAAATTTGCCGGAGGTGGGGGACACAAACAATCATCCGGTTTCACCGTAGAGAACTTTTCAAAGCTGCCATGGAAAAAAATAAAATAATAATTCATACGGATGGTGGTTCAAGGGGAAATCCGGGTCCGGCAGCTATCGGAGCGGTTATTCAAAGTTCTTTGGGTAAGAATGAATACGGCGAGTATATTGGTGAGACTACGAACAATGAAGCTGAATACCGAGCTGTGATATTTGCACTTAAGAAGCTAAAGACGTTAATTGGTTCGGAAAAGTCCAAGGGGAGCTCGGTGGAATTTTTATTGGACAGTGAGCTTGTTGTGAAACAACTTAATAAGGAATATAAACTCAAAGACAAAAATATCCAGAATTTTTTTATTGAAATCTGGAATCTCACTTTTGACTTTGGAAAGGTTTCTTTTCGTCACATTCCAAGAGAAGATAATACCGAAGCGGACAGAATTGTTAATCAGGTTCTTGACAGAGAATCCAGCAAGTTGAACAAGTTGAACAAGTTGAACTTGTAGTCCCAATCCTATTGTTATAGTTAATTCGTACGAAACTATTATAACAACTATTTTTTTATTATAACTATGCGTGGAGATTTTATAGTAAAATTTTTGACCGCTATTAAAGACATAAGCGTTGACGTTGGTGCCAACTTGACCAAGGTCCAGTATAAGGGTTTTAAGTATGATGATTTTAATATTTACGCTCATAACCATAATAAAAAGTATTACGGCTTTAAAAATCTAAAGAAGAGAAAACTTATAAAAAATATAGATCATGAAGAGTTTATGTTTACCAGAAAAGGTCAAAAATGGCTTGGTCAATCTCTGATAAGATATTTTAGAGATAAGAGAGATGGAGAATGGGATGGAAAATGGAGAATAGTAATTTTTGATATTCCCCAAGAAATGCATAAAGAAAGAGTCAGATTTCGCAAAAAGCTTAAGTTGCTAGGTTTTGTGATGCTTCAGAAAAGCGTATTTGTTTTTCCTTATTCATGTGAGGAAGAGATCTCATATGTCACCCGCAATTTGAGGATAAATGATTACGTAGACATAATTATTGGGGAGTCGGCAGGTTTTAGGGAGAAAGAATTTATAAAACTTTTTGACTTATAACTTTCTAATCCTGTTATAATGGTTTCGTACGAAACAATTATAACAGGATTTTCAATGTTGTTGTGTTTTCATGTTAATACTAGATTGGTTTTCGCGGGGTGTATCCAAGGGGTTGAATATACCTGGTGCCGATTTGAGGTTTTAGTAGATTTGTGCTATACTAATAATGCTTTGTAGACTAGGTAATTACTCCTATTCGGGTATCTGGGTAGGAGAGGAAAGTCCGAGCACTCCTTCGTTTTTACGGAGAGAATGGTAGCGGGTAATACCCGTCTGCAGTGATGCAAGAGGTGCGATCAGAAACGACCCAAACCGAAAGGTGAGGGAAAGCGAAACCCTAAATCTTTGTTTATCATTGATTAACGCTTAGCTCTGGTGGAGGGTTAAAAACCAGAGGTGAAACGGCTAAATCCTTACTTGAGTGCAAGGTCAAAGTCCCGATCTAGAATCTAGCTCGAGGATTAAAAGTAGACCGCTTGAGCTCATTGGCAACAGTGAGCCTAGATAAATTATTATCTCTTTCGACTTCGTAAGATGTCGAATATGACAGAACTCGGCTTATTGTCTACAAAGCAATCAAAAACCCTCACACATGAGGGTTTTTGATTGAAAAATAACATAATCTATGCTATTTTCTGCCCATGAAGAAGGCTGACCTGTTTTTCAATGTTTTGCGCCTGCCGATGGACTTCCTGATGCTTTTGGTGGCTGGAGCAACTACATACATATTCAGAACCGAAATCTTGCGGACTTTTAGGCCAGTCCTTTTTGAGTTTAACCTCCCCTTCACGAGCTATCTTTATTTGGTTCTTTTTGTTTCGGTTCTGTTTATTTTTTCATATACAATTTCGGGTCTTTACTCAATGAGGGTCAGAATGGGCATAGCAGAGGAGTTTTCTAAGGTATTGGTTTCATCCTCTGCAACCGTGATGATAATCATTGTATATATTTTCTTAAGACAGGAACTTTTTAACTCAAGATTCTTAGTCTTGGGTGGTTGGTTTTTTGCGGTTCTATTCGTATTTATGGGGCGTATGCTGATCAGATATCTTCAGGTATTTTTTGTATCAAAATACGACTTTGGCGTCCACAAGATAATGATTGTTGGTAATGACCAGTCTGCTACAAAAATTATCGATGAGATAACCAAAAACCCTTCTTCCGGATATAGAATCGTCAAGCATCTTTTAAATCCTGACATTGAAGATATTAAATCTTCAGTAGGAAATCCGGGTATAGACGAGGTCGTTTTGGCTAATCACGACTATCCGGCCGATAAGATAGTGGAACTTGTTGATTTTTGCAACGAAAACCACCTTGTCTTTAAATTTGTTCCAAACTTAAGTCAGACCATGACCACTAATTATGAGGTGGGTGTTATAAATGGGATGCCCTTAATAGAGCTGAAGAGAACCGCTCTTGATGGTTGGGGTAAGGTCATAAAGAGGGTTTTAGACGTGTTTTATGGAACAGTGGGCTTGTTGGTGCTCTCTCCTCTAATTGCCTTGATTGCTTTGTCTATTAAATGGGAAACAGAAGGTCCTGTCTTTGCTCGATTAAAACGAGTTAGTAAAAACAAAGAATTCGATCTGTTAAAGTTTAGGGGAATGATAAAAAATGCCGAAGAACTAAAACCTCACCTTGTGGTTTTTAATGAAAGACAAGATGGTCCTCTTTTTAAAATAAAAAACGACCCTAGGATTACGGGAGTAGGTCGGTTTATAAGAAGATATAGATTTGATGAAATACCCCAATTTTGGAATATTTTAAAGGGCGATATGAGCTTGGTCGGTCCTCGCCCACACCAGCCTGACGAGATTAAAAGGTATGAAAAACATCACAAAAGAGTTCTTGCCATTAAGGCCGGAGCTACTGGTTTGGCTCAGGTTTCCGGATCGTCAGACTTGCCATTTGATCAAGAGGTGACTTTGGATACTTTTTATATTGAAAACTGGTCTCTTTGGCTAGATTTTAGGGTAGTTGTCAAAACTTTAATTAAAATATTTACAGACAGATCGGCCATCTAGCGAGTTTTTATGAAAATTGCTTTTGTTCACGAATACCTTAATCAGTTCGGTGGAGCCGAAAGGATGCTTCAGGTTTTGTGTGCTTTGTTTCCAAGAGCTCCCATCTACACACTTTTATATGACAAGGATGCAACCGGGGGTGTATTTGAGGGGCGAACCATAAAAACATCTTTTCTTCAGAATCTCCCCTTTACCAAAAAACATCACAGAGTTTTTCCGCTTTTGATGCCGATGGCGATAGAACGGTTTGATTTTTCTGATTTTGATTTAGTTATTTCTGTTTCAGCCTCTTTTGCAAAGGGGATTATAACTAAGCCCAACACAAAGCATGTTTGTTACTGTCTCACTCCACCCAGATTTTTGTGGGACAATAGTCAGAAGTTTGTTGAGGGGTTTGGTTATTCTGGGTTGGTAAAAAAATTTCTTCCTCCTTTTATAACCTACCTGAGGATTTGGGACAGAGAGGCGTCTTTAAGGGTTGATGAGTTTTGGTCAATATCTGATTTTATTCAAGGTCGTATCAAAAAATACTATTCAAGAGGTTCTGTGGTGATTTATCCTCCTGTGAATGTTACCAAATTTCATGTATCTGATGGGGTTGGTAATTATTTTTTGATGGTCGGACGACTAGTCTCATATAAAAGGTTTGACCTGGCCGTTAAGGCTTTTAATAAGAACGGGCTACCTTTGAAGGTGGTAGGCATCGGACCTGAATTTAAGAAGTTAAAAAAGATTGCAAATAGAAATATAGAGTTTTTGGGTTTAGTTTCTGACGAAAAACTTGCAAAATTTTACTCTAACGCCAAAGCGTGCATTTTTCCACAAGAAGAAGACTTTGGAATTGTTCCACTTGAGTCCATGGCGTCAGGCAGGCCTGTTATTGCTTATCGTGCCGGTGGAGCAAAGGAAACAATTGTTGAAAATGAGACCGGAGTGTTCTTTGATGAGCAAAGCTCTGAGTCACTTCAAGAAGCCATAGAAAAATTCCATAATCTTGATTTTAGTAAGGAAACTTGTAGGGCTCAGGCGGAAAAATTTGATGTCGAAGTGTTTAAGAAAAATATTTTAAAAAGTATCAAACAGTTAGCGCAGGACTAACTTCTCGTTTCCAGCGCCTACTTTTTGGTATCGGTTAACGTTTATGATCATAGCTATAGATATTAGGGTTTTGGGGTCAGGTATAAAAAGTGGGATAGAAGAATATACCGAAAACCTACTTGCCCACCTAATTCCAACTAATAAGGACATAAAATTCAAATTATTTCATTCTTCGGCTAGAAATGATTTAAAAATATATAAATGGATGAATTTACCAAACGTTGAGGTGTTTAGCTTTCGTTTTTCAAATAAACTTTTATTCGGCTTATCGTGGTTGTTGAATCGTCCATATTTGGATAAATTGGTCGGGGGAGCAGATTTGTTTTTTTCACCTCATTTTCTTTTGGCCTCTTTATCCTCGGATTGCAAAAGAGTTACGACGATTCACGATTTATCTTACACTCGCTTTAAAGAATTTTTTTCGTGGCGAAGAAATATCTGGCATAAGTTTCAAATACGGAATCTTTATAGAAAAAATTTGTCGGATAAAATTATTGCCGTATCAGAATCAACTAAAAAAGATTTGATTGAAAAATATAATCTTCCTTCCGTGGCGGTAAAAATAATTTATTCCGGGGTTTCAGATTCAGTGTTCAGGTCATCGGAAGGGGATTTGAAATTATTTAAAAAAGAAAATAATCTTCCTGATAAGTTTATTTTATTTCTTGGTAAACTTGAGCCTCGTAAAAATATTTCAGGATTGATAGAAGCATTTAATATTTTGAAAAATTCAAAAGGATTTGAAAATTTAAATTTAGTTATTGTCGGCTCACCAGGGTGGCTTTATAAAAATATCTACCATGAAGCAAAAAATTCAAAACATAAAAATAATATAATTTTTAAAAATTATATTAAAGATGAAGATAGAAAATTTTATTATTCTCTATCTTCTGTATTTGTTTACCCATCTTTTTTTGAGGGATTTGGTTTCCCACCTTTGGAGGCAATGGCGTGCGGAACTCCGGTTGTAACCTCTTTTAACTCATCTCTGCCGGAGGTCGTTGGTGATGCCGGAATACTCGTTGATCCGTACAACACTGTGGATATCTCAACAGCAGTTAAAAATATTCTTACCGATTCTAACCTCAAAAATTTACTCATAAAAAAGGGCTTTGAAAGGGTTCAAAATTTTACTTGGGAAAAGTGCGCAAAAGAAACACTTGATTGTCTAAAAAATGCTTAAAACGCATTATCCTTTATTAAGGTTTAATAACTTTTTAAAGTAAAACTCTAGGCTCTAAGCCATAAATTCTAAAAGTAGGGAATATTGACCTCCATGACTCGCTATTTGTTTAGAATTTAGGGTTTAGGGCTTATATTTTTCAGCTCAGACATCTTTTTTGGACAGTTAAAATTACCATAAAACCTCAACTTATCGTTGATCTCGTAGGTCGCATAACGAACACATTATTTTGCGACATTAAAAACTCTATATTACATTTTGAAAAGATTTTTTTGATTTAAAATTATCAAGGTTTTGCAGGTATTTAATATAATATAGGTAATAAGCGTCTAATAGGCGGCTTTTTGAGCAATTAAGCAGTCTTTTTGTTAGTAGATTCTTTAGGTTCTTTTCGGGTTGTTTTTTGGTCAAGAATTGGTGAAAAAGAGGTGAGGGTTTTGGTTCTCATATTTGCTATTGCAAGGATCTTTTAGCTTGTTGTATAATTAGCATAGACATTAGACTTCTCGTGAATCTCGTGGTTCTCGACGGTTTCTGTCTACCCTTTTCGTAGCACCTTTAAATTATCTGCGCTGAATGGAGCCTTTGTTTGCTCTATTCATGACTGAAAAAAAACTAAAGATAAATATGGTTTTTGAAGACTCTCCAATCGAGAGAGGATATTTGTCGCTCAAAAGTTTATCTGAAAAGTATGGCTACGCCAAAGACTACTTGGGACAGCTTTCAAGATCCGGCCGGATTGAAGCTGTCCGCCATGGCAAGTATGGACAATGGTATGCCTTAGAAGAATCTCTCAAAAGGTATCAGCTATCCTTAAAACCAACAGTGGTTCCGCTTGAAGCGGAAAAAATACAAATCAGTCATGAACCAGAGATACAAACTGTCTCCGCTGTTCCTTCAATTGTTCTTTCCAAAAACGACGGTTCCTACATTGCAGAGGAATCGAAAAGGATAAATCCCTTTAACGGGGTAAATGCCATCCTGACACTTTCAATTGTCTTGGGTGGCATTTTGTTTTCCTATTTTCATGTAGCAGATGTTCCGTTGGTTTCAAAGTTTTCAGAAAATTTTAAAAATAATATTCAATCAGCTTGGGATAGCGAGGCCCAATTCGCGCGCGCGGCGATCGTAGTTGTCAGAGATCTTATTCCAGCTGGCACTGAAGATGTTACAGCTTCCATTTGGTCTTCTTTAAAAAATGTTTTCTGGAAACCCACCCATTCTCTGGCTTTAAATTCTTTAGCGAATTTAAAAAATGAAATTCGCTTGTGGTTGGGCATCGGGCCTACTGAACAAAAAGAAATAGTAACTAGAGAAGTTCCGTTCCCGAATGAACCAGGGGTTCCATCTCAAGTTCCATCTCAAGTCATCAATAGATTTATAACTGTCAACAACAATTCTAGTTCGGCTGATTTGCAGGTTATTAATACTGGTTTATTTGATGCTCAATCTAAAATTACAAATCTTCAAAGCTCATTCTTATCTTTGGAGTCAAGTGTTGCTAATCTTGCTTTAAACAAAAATCCCATTTTTCAATTCCCTCCTACCAACACTGGGGGTATTGGGTCAGTTACATTAAATCCTCAACATTTAGTATCAGAAACATTAAACGTAAGCGGTTCCGGATCAATCGGAGCTCTAACTGTCTTAAACGACTTGGTCGTAGATGCAAATACTTTTTATATAAATTCCAATAGCAACAGAGTAGGTATAGGTACGGCTAACCTCGAAACTGCTTTTGAGGTAGTAGGCACAGCCAGTATTTCAGGGGGTCTCACAGTCGGAAGCATCAATGTCGGCGGTAGTGGAAGTGGGCTGCTTGACGTGGGCCAATTACACGTCACTTCTTCCGGGGTCGGCATTGGGACGACTGCTCCAGTTACCAAATTCGAAGTCCAAGGCACGGCCTCGGCTTCTTACCTTCTGACTGGCAACACCTTACAAGTGGGTGGCTACAGCTCCGTCGCCTATTCAAGATTCGGAACCTCAACCACCGGTCACTCCAACTACATCTCCGCTTCCAATGATGTCTTAGTGTCAGGAGATTTAGAAGTGAGGGGTACGGCATCATTCGCGGGTGTAGCTTCCATTTCAGGCAATCTATATGTCTTTGGAAACATTGGTATTGGCACAACAGCCACTCCCTATCAATTAACCGTTATTGGTTCTGGCTCTTTCTCTGGTCAGTTAAAGGCTACCAGAAATCCCACTGTCGCTCATACCGGCACTTGGCCATCTTTTACTGGTACCAACGATGCCACTGTATATATTAATCCTTCTTCTCCTGTAGCTGACGGGAATGTCATTGCCTATGTAAACAATACCTCTCCTAAATTTGTTGTAGATACTGAAGGAGATGTATTTGTTGGCGGTAACATGACTTTAGTG
>Ga0209542_10010037_pt1 | contig 17213 bp, 22 predicted proteins | sample RifCSPhighO2_01_FD_184028 | JGI IMG/M metagenome (GOLD analysis project Ga0209542, IMG submission 184028) | Soil microbial communities from Rifle, Colorado - Rifle CSP2_plank highO2_0.1 (SPAdes) (version 2) | ecosystem: Environmental > Terrestrial > Deep subsurface > Rock core/Sediment ...
CGGGCGGAGCAACAACTGCAGCGGAGATGGAGGCGTTCATCGCCGAAGTCGAAGCGGCAGTCGCGACGATCAGCGAGCAGAAGGCCGAAGCGGAGCGCAAACAGCGCGAAGCCGAAACCCGACGCGAGCAGGTCAACACCGCGCTCAGTAACATGGGCTACGGTGAGGCGCACATCTGGGTGCCGGTGGACGGAAAGGTCGCATACATCTTGGCGGGCAAAACTTCCAAGATGGGCGGCTTCGAAATCACTCCGGACGCTGGCGACACGACCTACGACGGTCCCTACTGTTTCGGTGATTCCAAATACCGGCGGTGGGTTCCGTTCAAGTTCGGTGTTCGTTCGCAGGCGCGGGATTACTCGAGCAGGGGCAACCTCCAGTCGGAGGTGACGCTCTTCGTTCCGAGCGGTCTGCTTGCGACAGGTGTGTACGGCGTCGGTTCAGATGACGAGGGGCAGTATTTCTTCCCCGTCATCTACAACAACGCCGAGGACGCGGAGGTCATTCCCGAGGTGAGCGCGATTCGTAAGATTCGCGTGCCGAAGGAACCTAAGGCGTCCGCCAAGAGCGGAACCGTTCCGCCAAACAGCGACGATACGGTTGACCTCTCGAAGGTCGATCTGTCTAAGTTGTTCGGTGGAGGGGCAACCATCCGCCGCCGATAGTAAGCAAAGCGTGCCGTGTCGCGCGCAAGTTCAATCGAGTGGAGCACACGGGCTCCACTCAAAACAGCTCGCTCGCTAGGGTTAGCGGACGAGTAAGGGTTAAGCACTCAACGAGTTTTCTTGGGAAGTTCTCTAAAAAAACTTCCCTCTCTTCCTCGGATGTGTATCCGAGCTGATGAGTCCCCGCCTACGCCGATAGCTTCGGCGGGCAGGCGAAAGGACGAAAAGAGACAGAACCTTAAAAAAGTGATATAATATAAATGGCCATTATGAGGAGAGAGTAAAGGTCATGATTTGATTTTTACTTTATATGCAAAAAACTCCCACCATTGCGGTGGGAGTTTTTTTGTTTTCTTAGTGGTCGACGAAAAAAAGAAGAGTTGGCGAGAGAATTCAGCTTGATGAATCACTGCTGAAAAGATATAATGAAAAAAATGCGAGATGCTATACTATGAGATTTATGAAATTAAGCAGGTCTAAAGTTTTATTTCTGATTTTATTAATTCTTGGCGTATCTCTAATTTTAGGAGCGCTGGATTGGTCTTCTAAAATTCCTTTTAAATTAGGGTTAGATTTGCAGGGTGGAACCCATTTGGTTTATCAGGCGGATTTGAAAGGCATTAAAGATTCCCGCCGGGCTATGCAGGGGGTGCGCGATGTGATAGAGCGCCGGATTAATTTTTTCGGTGTTGCTGAACCAGTGGTTCAGGTTTCCGGAGCCAGCCAATTAATAGTGGAATTAGCTGGAGTTCAAGATGTTAGCGAAGCGATTAAAATGATCGGCCAGACCCCTTATTTAGATTTTCGTTTGCTGGCTCAAGAAGATTTTGTGTCCACCGGACTCTCCGGAAGGCATTTGGAAAGAAGCGAATTGAGCTTTGATCAAACCACCTTTAATCCCTTAGTTAATCTTTATTTTAATTCCGAAGGAAAAGAATTGTTCGGCCAATTGACTGAAGAGCACATTGGCGAATCGATTGGTATATTTCTAGATGGCGCGCCGATTTCCATTCCGGTGGTTAATGAAAAGATTCCTGACGGCCGGGCGGTTATTTCCGGAGATTTTTCCGTGTCTCAAGCCAAAGAATTGGTGCAGCGGCTTAACGCCGGAGCGTTGCCGGTTCCCATTAAACTGATTTCCCAGCAAACTGTGGGATCCACATTGGGCCAAGATTCGCTGGAAAAAAGCCTAACCGCCGGCGCCATTGGCCTAGGACTGGTCGCGATATTTATGCTGGTTTTTTATCGGCTTAAAGGTTTGGCCGCAGTTTTGGCTTTATTAATTTATGTAATTTTGCTTTTAGCTATTTTTAAATTTTTGCCCGTCACTTTGACTTTAGCCGGAATCGCGGGCGTAATTTTATCTTTAGGAATGGCAGTGGACGCCAATATTCTGGTCTTTGAGCGACTGAAAGAAGAAGGAAAAATCAGCGACGCTTTTAAACATGCCTGGACCGCAGTGAGAGATGGGAACATTTCCACCTTAATAACTTGCCTGATTCTTTATTTTTTCACCACCGGTCTAGTTAGGGGATTTGCTTTAACTCTGGGAATTGGAGTTGTTTTATCCATGTTTTCCGGCATGATTATCACTCGATTATTTTTAGAATTGAAGAAATGATCATAAAATACCGTTGGACATTCTACACCTTTTCTCTAATTTGCGTTGCTTTTAGCGTGCTTATGTTGCTAAATAAGGGATTAAATTGGGGGATTGATTTTAAGGGCGGATCTTTGCTGGAAGTTAGTGGCGAGATAGACCCAAACAAATTGCCTCAAGATTTAGAATTTAATCTGCAAAAAACCGAAAATTCTACGATTTTACGATTTAAAGAAATCGATGAGGAAACGCACCAACAAATTTTGGCTAATTTAGGGAGGGAGGAATTACGCTTTGAATCTATCGGGCCAGTGGTAGGAGAAGAATTGAAGCAAAAAGCGATCTGGGCAGTGGTTTTAGTTTTGATTCTAATAATCTTTTATATTGCTTGGGCTTTCCGGAAAATTAAAAATCCTTTTAAATATGGACTTTTGGCGGTAGTAGCTTTAATTCACGATGCGCTTATCACTATAGGAGTTTTTTCCTTTTTAGAGCTAGAGATAAATGTGGCCTTTATCGTTGCTATTTTAACCATTTTGGGATATTCGGTTAACGACACGATTGTGGTTTTTGACCGCATTCGGGAAAACTTAATTAAAGTAAAGGGGGGGGTTAAGACCATCGTTTCTTTGAGCATTAAACAGGTATTTAGAAGATCGCTTTTCGTTTCTTTAACTACCTTGTTGTCGCTTTTGGTAATTTTTTTCTTCGGTGGAGAGAGCCTGCACAATTTTGCTTTGGCTCTGATAGTGGGAATAAGTTTCGGAACCTATTCTTCCATATTTATAGCCAGCGCCCTGCTGGTTTCTTGGTCCCGAGAGATTGACTAGATTGGATAATTATGTTAGCATTTTTTCATGTTAATTTCAGACCGCACCATCAGAGAATTAATTAATTCTTTAGCTATAACTCGTAATCGGCAAATCCTGCGCTTGCGTTTTGGCTTCCCAGGAGAAATTCATACTTTGGAGCAAATCGGCAAAAAATACGGCATAACCCGAGAAAGAGTTAGGCAAATAGAGAAAGATTCTTTGGCCAAAATAAGCGGAGTTAGTAAAAATAAAAAATTATCTTCTGCTTTAAAGAAATTGCAGGTTGAATTTAAAAAAAACGGCGGGGTGGTGACGGAAAAAAGAATTTTAAATTTAGGTGCTTCCCGCCAAGCGATTTTGTTTTTGCTGGCCCTGGGAAAGAATTATTTTTTGCGTCCTGGCAATCAAAAATATTTCAGCCATTGGTCAAACAGCCCAGAAAAAATAAAAAAAGCTGACGCGGTTATTAATTATTATCGGGATTGGTTTAAGAAAAAATTCGCTCCGGTCAGCCGACAGGAGTTGTTGGATAATTCTCCCCATGGCCTGAAGCAAAATTTTTTGTTATCATATCTAGAGATAAGTAAATTGATAGAAAAAAATCCATTTGGAGAGTGGGGTTTGGCCAGCTGGCCTTGCATTAGGCCCAAGGGAGTTCGCGATAAAGCCATATTGATTTTATCCCGCGAAAAAAAAGCCCTTCATTTCACTAAAATAACCGCTTTAATTAACCAGGTAAATTTTAGAGACGGCAGAAAAGCCCAAGAGCAAACCGTTCATAACGAACTGATAAAAGACCCGGCCTTTAAATGGATAGATCGAGGAGTCTATGCCCTTAGCGGTAAATAATTTATTTTTTGAATATTTAACCATTTTACCGCTTTTTGTGATAGCCGCTATTCTCTTGGCGATTTTTGTCTATTTTTGGGTGCTTTATATAACTTACCGTTATTTAGTCTCACAAAAATGGTCATTGCTGGAAATCATAGCTCCCCGGGAAATTAAGGTCAGCCCCAAGGCCATGGAGCAATTATTAGCCGGTTTCCACGGTATGGTTAAACTCCCCACGTTAATAGAAGTGTGGATACAAGGGTTCAGCAAACATCGGTTTTCTTTGGAATTTCTCGGCCGGAACGGAGAAATGCATTTTTTAATAAGGGTGCAAAAAGAATATACCAGTTTGGCTAAGGCCAATATTTACGCTCAATATCCGGACGCGGAAATTATTGAAGTTAAAGATTATTCCAAGGAAATTCCAGTTAACGTTCCTAACCGCGACTGGGATCTTTGGGGAACAGAATTTAGACAAACTAATAGAGATTGGTCTTATCCGATAAGAACTTATAAATATTTTGAAGATAAATTAGCTGATGAAGAAAACATTGACCCCATGGCTTCAATCGCTGAAGTTTTTTCTCATTTAAAACTTGGGGAGCAGATGTGGGTGCAGATTGTCTGCACCGCGACCCATGAAAAATGGCAGGAACAAACTAACGCTACCATAGCCAAGTTGGCTGGCAAGCCCGAGTCAGCTCTCAAAGGTTCCTGGGCCGATCGGGTGGATAATTTTTTTCAATGGCTAGTTTGGGAGCCCAGAAAATTGTTTGGCATGATAGTTCCTCAAGCGTCCAAAAAAGAAGAAAAAGCGGCCCTGCCCAGCCGAATGCAGTATTTAACCGAAGGGGAAAAAGCAACTATTGCCGCCATTGAAGAGAAGTCGGGAAAATTCGGCTTTAACGCTAAAATAAGATTTATCTATGCCGGAAAGCGCGAAGCTTTCTCCCGCGCGATTTTAGCCTCTTTTTTGGGCGCTTGGAAACAATTTTCTACCTTAGATTTAAATGGTTTTATGCCTGATTTTCCTTATACTACGGCTATTAGGTATTTAATGAAGAATCTACGTTTAGCCTATAGGCAAAGAAGAATTTTAATGCGCTATCGCTCTCGGTCGGTGAGCGGAACCAACCCCTATATTTTAAATATTGAAGAGCTGGCTACCTTGTTTCATTTTCCATCGGCTTATGCCAAAGCTCCGGGATTGGCTCGGGTGGAAGCTAAACGCGGCAGTGCGCCGGCTAATCTACCCGTATGATTCATTCATTTTTTCTGTACTTGGCGATAGCGGGAATTGGCATTGCTTTTTTGGGATTAGGTTATTTTTATTGGCAGGAGAATAATTTAACCCAAAAAGCCGAAGCTATTATAGAAAAGGCAAATTTAGTAAATTATGGCAAGATAAATTAATGCAAGAAAAAATTGTTTTGTTCGGAGAAACCAATTTCCGAGATCAGAAAGTCAAATTCGGCATTAAATCCGATGATCGGCGTCGGCATATGTATGTAATTGGAAAAACCGGAATGGGAAAATCTAATATGATTGAGAATATGGCTATTCAGGATATAGAGATGGGCAATGGCGTGGCTTATGTTGACCCTCATGGCGACGGCGCGGAAAAACTTTTAAATTTTATTCCTCCGGAACGGATTAACGACGTGATTTATTTTAATCCGGCGGATTTAGATTACCCCATTGCCTTAAACGCGGTAGAGCAGGTTGATGAAGATCATCGGCACTTGATTGCCTCTGGGCTTATTGGCGTGTTTAAAAAAATTTGGGCGGAATCATGGGGGCCAAGATTGGAGTATTTGTTACGGAACGCAATTTTAGCACTTTTGGAATATCCGGGATCCACGCTTTTGGGAGTGATGAGAATATTAGTGGATAAAACCTATCGCAATAAAGTGGTTTCCAAGGTTCAAGATCCGGTGGTTAAATCTTTTTGGCTGGAAGAATTCACTAAATACCCCGATCGTTTTGCTTCCGAAGCGGTGGCTCCGATTCAAAATAAGGTGGGACAGTTCCTTTCTAATTCTTTAATTAGAAATATCGTGGGTCAAACCAAGACCGCCTTTGATATTAGAAAAATTATGGACGAAAAAAAGATTTTGATAATGAATCTTTCCAAAGGCAGAATCGGCGAAGACACTTCGGCGCTTTTGGGAGCGATGATGATTACCAAACTGCAATTGGCGGCCATGAGCCGAGTGGACATTCCGGAAAAGGAAAGAAACGACTTCTATCTTTATGTGGACGAATTTCAGAATTTTGCCACTGAATCTTTTGCTGGGATTTTATCCGAAGCCAGAAAATATCGTCTCAATTTAATTTTGGCCCATCAATATATCAGCCAAATGCCGGAAGAAGTGAGAGATGCGGTTTTCGGCAATGTGGGAACCCTGGCTTCTTTCCGGGTGGGAGCGGCCGATGCCGAGTTTTTGGAAAAAGAATTTGAGCCTTATTTTAATATGAATGATTTGGTTAATCTTCCTAAGTACCATATTTATTTAAGGTTAATGATTGACGGAGTAGCTTCTAATGCTTTTTCCGCGCGAACGCTTTCGCCGATATTTAATTCGGAAATCGGCAGCCGGGAAAAAATTATCAAGGTTTCCCGAGAGCGTTACGCTTCTTCTAAAAAAGAAATAGAAGAAAAGTTGAGGCGCTGGTCAGGAATGGAAAAGTTAGAAAAATTAGAAAAAAAGGTGGAAAAAATAGTAGTGCCGATAAAAGAAGAAAAAGAACCGGATCCGGGGCTGAAAAAAGAAAGATTTGCCATCACTTGTTCTAATTGTGGAAAACCCGGCGAAGTTCCTTTCCAACCGGATCCTAATCGATCGGTTTATTGTAACACCTGCCACGAATTAAAGAAAAACCGGCAGCTAACAGAAAACCCAGTAGCAAAAATTATCAATCCGGAAAAGCCAGATAAAAATTTAACTTCAGTTAATTTCACTTCCTTGAAAGAATTAATAAAAGATGCTACTAAAGAAACCAATGAAATCAGCGGAAATTAAAGAAAAATTTTTGGGTTTTTTTGCTTTCCAGGGACATGCTATTATTCCTTCGGCTTCTTTGATTCCGGAAAATGACCCGACGGTTTTATTCACTACTGCCGGCATGCATCCTCTAGTGCCTTATTTGCTAGGAGAAAAACATTCGCAAGGAAAAAGATTAGTCAACTCGCAAAGATGCGTTAGAACCGGTGATCTAAACGAAATTGGAGATGCTTGGCATATGACTTATTTTGAGATGCTGGGAAATTGGTCGTTGGGAGATTATTGGAAAAAAGAGACAATAAAATGGGCTTGGGAATTTTTAACTCAAGAATTAAAGATAAACGATCAAGAGTTAGAAATAACCTGTTTTGCCGGTGATGAAGACGCTCCGCGCGACGAAGAAGCCGCAGAAATTTGGCGCTCTTTGGGGATTAATAACCTAAAATTTTTGGGCAAAGAAGATAATTGGTGGGGTCCGGCGGGAAAGACCGGACCTTGCGGTCCGGATACGGAAATATTTTGGCAAGGAGTGGAAATCTGGAACTTGGTTTTTATGGAATATCATAAAACCCAAGAGGGAAAATTTGAAGCTCGGAAACAGAAAAACGTGGATACCGGCATGGGTCTGGCCAGAATAACCGCGCTGTTAAACGGAAAAAAATCCGTATATGATACCGATATATACTTTAAGGGAATAAAAACTCGCGAACAGCGAATAGTTGCGGATCATGTCCTAGCCGCTACCGAAATAATAAAAGATGGCGTATCGCCCGGGAAGGTTGAGCAAGGTTATGTCTTGAGAAAGTTATTAAGACGAGCCTTGAAATATAATCAAGATTTGGTCAGCATAGCTAAAAATTTTACCCCGGAAGAAAAGATATTAAAAACGATAAAATCCGAGCAAGATAAATTTAACCAGGCCCTGAACCGGGGATTAAAAGAGCTGGAAAGAGGAAAGAAAACTCCTTTTGATCTTTATCAAGGCTTTGGTTTGTCTTTGGAAACCATAAAAAAATACACTTCGGTAGATGAAGCGGAGTTTAATAAAAAATTGTCTGAACACCAAGAAAAATCCCGCACCGCAACCCAGGGCAGATTTAAAGCTGGACTTGCCGATCAAAGCCGAGAAACTACCAAACTGCACACCGCCACGCATTTACTGCAACAAGCCCTGAAAGATGTTTTAGGCAATCATGTTTCCCAGGCCGGATCCAATATAACTTCCGAAAGGTTACGTTTTGATTTCACCCACCAAAAAAAATTAACCCCGGAAGAATTGAGCCAAGTGGAAAAAATAGTTAATCAGAAAATTAAAGAAAAGTTGCCGGTTTCTAAAAATATAGCGGGCGAAATAAGTCATTACCATATCGGCGATTATTCTCGGGAAAAATGCGCTGGCCCTCATGTTAAAAACACCGGAGAATTATCTGGCTTTAAAATTTTGAAAGAAGAAAGCTCCAGTTATGGAGTCAGAAGAATTAAGGCGATTTTAGAATGAATTTTTTAAGGAATTATCAAAACAAAATGAAAAAAGATAAAATCCGAGACATTGTTTCCGTTAAAAAATCTTCTAGCATTAAATGGTTAATGGTTTTTGTGACCTTGGGTCTTTTAAGTTCAGCGGCCGCGCTTTATTTCATACTGCCTAAAGCCGAAATAATTTTGTTTCCCAGGATTGAAACTGCGCATCGGGATATGAAAATTTTTATTTCCAGCTCTCAAACCAGAATTGATTTAGACACCAACACTATTCCCGGCAATATCCAAGAATCGGTTATCAATTTAAGCGATCGTTTTTCGGCTACTGGAATTAAAGATCTTTCCGGAAGAGCGCAGGGAATTATTATGGTTTACAACGAAGACCAGCCGCTAAGCTTGATTCCTTCTCGGTTTGAAAGTTCCGGCGGATTGGTTTTTCTTTCCCAGGAAACGGTTAAATTAAAGGGTCCGGATACTGGTGGTCCGGGAATAACCGCTATCGAGGTGATCGCAGAAAAGCCGGGTTCAGAATATAATTTACTTCCAGATAATTTCGTCTTGCCGGCATTTAAAGAAATAAAGAGCCCTAGATACACCCTGGTTTATGGAAAATCGGAGAATGCCATGCAGGGCGGAAGAGATGATGCGTTAAAAATAGTGAGCGAAAGCGATTTAGAAAAAGCTAGAAAATTCTTGCTGGAAGAAGCAACTCAACAATTTCGAAAAGGATTAGATGGGGGATACAGTTTAGTGGAGCCCTCTTTAGAAACCGAGGAATTAAATTTCGCTTCCAGTTTAGAAGCCGGAGAAGAAGCTGAAGCTTTTAACGCTTCCTTGGAGGTTAAATTAAAAGCCATGCGATTTAGAGAGGAGGATCTGAAATATTTAGTTAGAGAAAATTTGCTTTCTCGATCCGGAGAATCTTCAATCGCCATTGAAGAAAGTTTAAGGGTGGAAATGAAAAATTCCGACCTGGATGAAAACGGAAGGATTACTTTAGAAGTTTTGGCGAACGAAAAAATTTACCGTAATTTTAATACGGAAAAAATAAAGACCGACCTTAAGGGGAAAAGTCAAGGGGAAACTGAAGAATATCTGTCTGGCATTTCTGGCTTGTTCTCTTCGCAAGTCAGTTTTTGGCCCCTCTGGGTTAACCGAATACCGCAAAATACCGGCAAGATAAATATTAAAGTGAATATTGACGAAAACGAAAAATTATGATTAAATCAAACCTAATAAAAGCCGAGGGACAAGTTACCGAACTCTTGCCCAGCGCTTTTTTTAAAGTTAAATTGGACAATGGAAAAGAAATTCTGGCTCATTTATCCGGAAAAATGAGATTAAATCATATTAGAATCATACCCGGAGACAAAGTTTCTTTAGAGTTAAGCTCCTATGGCCAGGATAAAGGAAGGATTGTTTATCGAAGATAGAAAATGAAAGTTAGAACCTCGGTTAAAAAAATTTGCCATCATTGCAAAATTGTCCGCCGCAAAGGCCGGATAGTGGTGGTTTGTTCTAACCCTAAGCATAAACAAAGACAAGGATAATGCCAGTAAGAATTGCCGGAATAAATATTCCCGAAGAAAAAAGAATAGAAATCGCTTTAACCTATATTTATGGTATTGGGAAAAGAAAGAGCCAATTAATTCTAGAAAAAGCTAAAGTTGATGCTTCTACTCGCGCCAAAGACTTGAACGGAGAAGTTTTAAATGCCATAAGAGAATTAGTGGATAAAGAAAAAATTGAAGGCGAATTGCGTCGGGAAATCTCGAGAAATATAAAAAGATTGCAAAATATCGGTTCTTATCGCGGATCCAGGCATATGAAAAATCTGCCTACTCGCGGGCAAAGAACCAAAACCAATAGTCGAACCCGAAGAGGAAATAAGCGAACCACGGTCACTTCCGGAAAGAGAAAGCTGGAAAAGACATAAAAATATGGGCAAAAAAAAGATTCAATCCGCCAACGCCGACCGGATTAAAAAATCCGGTAGCAAAAAAATTTTTCGCAAATTAATTCGCGGCCGAGCTTATCTTAAAGCCACTTATAATAATACCATTATTACCATAACCGATGAGAGTGGCAATCCAATAGCTCAATCATCGGCCGGTGCCTTGGGTTTCAAAGGAGCTAAAAAGGCCACGCCTTATGCCGCCACTTCAATAGTAGAAGATTTGAAAAGGCGCCTAGAGACTTCCGGGATTAAAGAATTGAATGTTTATGTCAACGGAGTGGGCACCGGAAGAGATGCGGCGATCCGAGCTTTAGCCGGACAAGGATACGACATTTTAATGATTAAAGACCTGACGCCAGTGCCTCACAACGGATGCCGTCCGCCTAAGGCCAGAAGAGTATAAATCTATGCCTAGAAATCGACCCAAAAAAAATTTATCCGAATACGCCATCGCCCTCGCGGAAAAAAGAGAAATAAAAAACGAGTATGGAGTTAGTGGAAAGCCAGAAAAATTAGAGCTACGCTTAGACAGCGTGGTTTATCGTTTAGGATTTTCTTTATCCAGAAAAGGGGCGCGGCAATTAGTTTCGCACCAGCATATATTGTTAAATAACAAAAAGGTGAATATACCTTCTATTAAAATTAAAATCGGAGATAAAATTAGTTTGAGAAACAGCCGGTTATTGCCCTTGGATTTTAAAAAACACAAAATTCCAATCTTTGTTAAAATGGATCCAAAATCACTTACCGCGGAGATTGTTAATCTGCCCCGGCCCGAAACCGGCGTTAAAAGAGTAAAAAAATTAACTGCTTTAAAAAATGAAAGGCAATAATAGCGGCGCAATTCCTTTACCGGAAATTCCCAAAATTATTTCACAAGATAAAAAAAGAAATCTGGCGATTTTTGAAATCAGCCCCTGTTATCCGGGATATGGCATGACCTTGGGTAATACCTTCCGGAGAGTTTTGCTTTCCAGTTTGTCCGGAGCCGCGGTAACCGCTATAAAAGTAGAAAAAGTCAATCATGAATTCTCCGGGATTCCTCATGTTAAAGAAGACATGATTGAATTAATGCTTAATTTTAAAAAATTAAGGGTTAAATCCTTTTCTGATTCGGCGCAGAAAATGACCTTAAATGTTAAAGGAGTCAAGGAAGTGAGCGCCAAAGATATAAAAGCTCCGGCAGATATTGAGATTATTAACCAGGATTTGCATCTGGCTAGCTTAACTGACAAAAAAGCGGAGCTGAATATAGAAATAGAGGTGCAAAAAGGCATCGGTTATTCTTCAGCTGAAGAACGGGAAAAGAGCAAACAGGAAATCGGCAAGGTTCTCTTGGATGCTATTTTTACGCCAATTCAAAGAGTAAACTATACGGTGGAAAACGTTAGAGTCCATGATCGAACCGATTTTAATAAGATAACCATGGAAATAGAAACCGATGGCAGTATCGCACCCGAAGAGGCGTTTAAAGAAGCTGCGGAAATATTGGTAGACCATTTTAAACTTTTTGTTTCTCCGCAAAAACAAAGGCAAGTAGAGAAAGACATTGCCGTCCTGGAAAAAGAAAAAAGTCCCAAGAAAAAATCCGTAGCTAGGGTCAGTGTTAATATTGAAGATTTGAAACTAAACTCAAGAATCATCACGGTTCTAGAGGATAACCGCATTAAAAGCGTTACCAGTTTGGTTAAAAAATCGGAAAATCAGCTTTTGAACCTTGACGGTTTGGGAGAAAAAGCGATTAAAAACATAAAGAGAGAATTAGGAAAACTGGGATTGGTGTTAAAGCAGGAATAATTACCAATATGAAAAAAAGTTTTAATCGAAAAAGAGGTCAGAGAAAAGCGCTTTTACGCTCTTTGGCGGAAAATTTTTTGCTACACGAAAAAATAAGAACCACCGAAGCTAAAGCCAAGGCCTTGCGGCCGTATTTGGAACCGTTAATAACCCGAGCCAAAAAAAAGAATTTGGCCAACCAAAGACATTTCGCTCGTTATTTTAATAAGACCATTCAAAGAAAACTTTTTGTTTTAGGAGAGCGTTATCAAACTCGTTCCGGCGGTTATTTGAGAATAACTAAATTAGGTCATCGCGCTTCTGATTCAGCTTTAATGGCAATAATTGAATTGGTGTAATATGCTAAAATTAGACGCTAAAAATGAAATTTTGGGACGATTGGCCGCGAAAATCGCTAAGCTTTTAATTCAGGGAGAAAAAATAGAAGTGACAAATATTAACGAAATAAAGCAAACCTCTCTAGACAAAGTTTACTGGCGATACACCGGATTTCCCGGGGGAATTAAGAAAAAAACCTACGATCAAATTGATGCCGGATGGGCTTTTAAAAAAGCGGTTAAGGGAATGCTTCCCAAAAACAAATTGCAGAAAATTAGAATTAAAAATTTAATCATTAAATAATGCCCCAGAAAACCGCAGAAAGGTATTACGAAGGAATCGGCCGTCGGAAAAGGGCTTCGGCCCGCGTTAGATTGGTTTCCAGGAAAAAATATTTCATCATTAATGACCGAGAGCTGAAAGAATTTTTTCCGATTGAAGAATTATCGAATATCGCCAGAGAATCTTTGTCGGGACAGAAGTTCGGAGTTTCAGTTAAGGTTGGGGGCGGGGGAATTAAGTCACAAGCTGAAGCTATACGTTTGGGAATTGCCCGGGCTTTGGTAAAATTTGATGAAGCTTTAAGACCGGCATTAAAAACTAGCGGGTTCTTAAAAAGAGACCCTCGGAAAGTGGAGCGCAAAAAACCCGGGTTAAAAAAAGCCCGCCGCGCGCCGCAGTGGCAGAAAAGATAAGAAGGTATATGTTAATAACCAAAATCGGCATTGATTTGGGCACAGCCAATACTTTAGTCTTTGTTCCCAAAAGGGGAGTGGTGATAAATGAGCCAACAGTTGTGGCTATTGAACAAAATCTCGGGCAAATTTTGGCGGTTGGCAATGAAGCCAGGGAAATGTTAGGCCGAACTCCGGAAAATATCGTGGCTCACCGACCACTAAAAGACGGAGTTATTGCGGATTATCGTTCCACTGAAGCCATGCTTAAATATTTTATCAGCAAGGCCTCGGGAAGATTTAACATTTTGAAACCGGAAATTATGGTGGCGGTTCCGGCGGGAATAACTTCCACTGAACGTCGGGCAGTGGTTGAGGCCTCGCAAAAAGCCGGAGCCAAAAGAACTTATTTGCTTAAAGAACCAATAGCCGCGGCTATTGGCGCTGGCGTTCCGGTGGCTTCGGCGCGGGGAAATCTGATAGTAGATATCGGCGGTGGAACTTCCGAAGTGGCAATTATATCTTTAGGTGGAATTGTTGCCGCCGCCTCTCTAAAAGTCGCTGGAAACAAGCTGGATCAAGCTATTCAAAGGGGGGTGAAAAAAAAGTATAATCTGGCTATTGGCGAGCGCACTGCCGAGGAAATTAAAATTGCTATTGGCTCGGCTTTGGAACAGCCGAAAGACGAATACCTGGAGGTGAAAGGGAGCGATTTAATCAATGGCCTGCCTCAAACCGTGAAGATTCGAGCTGACGACATCACCTTATTTATGGAGGACGATTTGCTGGAAATTATTAAGGCCATTAAGGATGTTCTGCGGGGAATTCCTCCGGAACTAGCTTCTGATATAATTGATCAGGGAATATTTTTGTCCGGCGGTGGCGGACTGCTAAAGAATCTGGATAAATTAATTGAAAAAAAATTGGGAATAAAGTGCTATGTTGCCGAAGAGCCCTTACTAAATGTTATTCAAGGGGTGGGCACAGTTTTAAGCCATTTAGGATCTTTTAAGCAGATTTTAATTAATCGATGACTAAGTTATTATTGGGCCAGAATTTAAAAAACGAGGCATTGGCTTTGGTCCGGGGCCCAAGGCAAATTTATTTTTTAGCTGATTATAAAATTGAAGAAGTAAGAATTTTAGAAAAAAAATTGTGCCTGAAGGGTCCTAAAACCGCTATTATTTTGGATGCTCATAAACTGGGAATCGCGGGACAAAATGCTTTGCTTAAAACCCTGGAAGAACCCCGGCCGGAAACGGAAATAATTTTAACCGCTCCTTTTATATCCTCAATTCTTCCCACCATTGTTTCCCGCTGTGAAATTACCAGGATCAATAAACCCTTCCAACCGGAAAGCGAAATTGACGAATTAATGTTAAAATTCAGAAATAAACTTTTGCAGGATATTAGCCAAAAGAATTTGGCTGCTTTAAAATATATAATCCAGATAAAAAATTTATTGGAAAATACTAATGTAAATCAAAAATTAGCCCTTAATAATTTAAATTTAAAATTGTATGGAAGATTTAATTAAATACACCGAAAAATTGCAAGAGAGCTTTTCCAGTATTCGCACCGATCGAGCCACTCCGGCATTGGTGGAAAATTTGCTGGTGGATGCTTACGGCCAAAAACTAACAGTTAAAGAACTGGCCTCAATCTCCACTCCTGGTCCCAGGCAAATTATGCTTCAACCCTGGGACCGAGAAATTATAACCCAATTAGAACGAGCTTTGGAGCATTTTAATCCCAAATCTGACGGCAATATTATAAGGGTTTTTCTGCCGGCCTTAACCAACGAAAGAAAAGAGGAGCTAAAAAAAGAAATCAACGCCAAAACCGAGCAAATCAGAATTTTGGTGAGAAAAGAAAGGGATCAAAAGAGAGACGAAATAAAAATTATTAAAGACGAAGACGAAAAATTCCGCAGTTTAAAAGAGCTGGATGAAAAGGTGGAAAAAATAAATAACGCGCTGGAGGAAATGAAAAATAATAAAATTAAAGAAACATGCTCTTAACCCTGGCCGTTTTTATTTTAATTTTAGGAGTTTTAGTTTTAAGCCACGAATTCGGACATTTTTGGCTGGCTAAAAAAGCTGGTTTAAAGGTGAACGAATTTGCTTTTGGTTTTCCGCCTAAATTGATTTCTAAAACTTATAAAGGAACTAAATATTCGCTAAATTTAATTCCTATCGGCGGTTATGTTAAAATCCACGGCGAGAACGGAGAAGATAAAAATAATTCCCAAAGTTTTTCTAGCCAGAGCATAAAAGTTCGAGCCGGAATTTTAATCGCCGGTTCTTTGATGAATATTTTTTTAGGCGTTTTGCTGGTAGGGTTGGTGGAAGCGGGAAATATAATCTGGCTGATTTTTTCCGGTTTGTTTTTTATGTTACAAACTTTATGGCAGAGTGGCGCCCTGCCGCAGGATATTTTCGGACCAGTGGGCATCGCTTCTTTAACTGGAGATTTTTTACAGCGAGGATTTTGGGATTTGCTCTGGTTTGTATCGGTCTTATCCATTAATTTAGGAATAATAAATCTCTTGCCTTTTCCGGCCCTAGACGGCGGCCGATTGCTAATGTTAGTGATAGAGAAAGTAAAGGGCCGGGCTTTAAATCAAAAAGTGGAGCAATTAATTCATGCTACTGGCTTCGCCCTTTTAATTTTACTGATGATTTTTATTACCTGGCAGGATATAATTCGGGTGTTTTAAAAAGAGCCGCGATGGTGAAATTGGCAAACACGCTGGCTTCAGGAGTCAGTGCCTCTAAAAGGCTTGAGGGTTCAACTCCCTCTCGCGGCACCAGAATAGAACTCAAAGGTTTTGAAGAAGCCAGAAGGTGGGACGCGCGAAGCGCGTCCCACTGGTTTCCCCCCATTTTTCCACTTCCCAAAATTTGCAAAGTTGCGAAATGTGGTATATTCTAAATATAGTGTGAATCTTTTTTGAGCGAAACGCCGATTTGATTTGAAAAAGAGCCACTATTCTTTACTTGCCATCAACAGAATTTAGTGGAACATCCCAAAGTTTTTCATAAAGGTCGATGTCAATAACTAAAAAGAAAAATTATGTCTAATAAAATTATAATTTCTATCATAATCGCCATCGTTGTAATTGGTGGAGTAAGCTATTTTACATTAGTTAGAAAACCATCGACGACGCCACCGCCAGAAGGAGCTTATATCCCCAGTGAAGGAGAAATTATCAGAATAATATCTCCAAAAGGAGGAGAGAGGTTAGAAATTGGAAAAACCCATGCAATCAGTTGGGAAAATTATATTGGCAATGAGCCATTAACTATTGGCTTGCAAGTCACAACATCAGACGGCGAAACATACCTTAAAAAAATTGCTGAAAATATTCCGGCGGCTGGTTCGGGTAGCTACAATTGGACAGTGACTTCAGAGCCAGCTGATAGCAAATACAAAATTGAAGTTTATCCTGAAGGTAATCGTCCATTAGTTGGTCGGAGTAAGGATTTCTTTTCTATTATTGGTGACTTACTGATTGTAGTTAATAATCCTCAACCGCTAGAGAAAATCGTAAGTCCTCTTAAAGTAACAGGCAAAGCACGTAGAATTTTCAGCGAAGGTGAATTTATTGTCCGTTTAGTGGGACATTATCTTCCCGATAAACCAGTGCTGACTGAGACAATAGCCAATGCTAGAAATTGTGATTGGCTTTCTGGAAATTGGTGCGATTTTGAAGTTAATCTATCTTTTTCCTCAGAAAAAATCAAAGATGCATTGGCAATGTTAGAATTCTACCAAAGAGATGAAAGGGTTGGCGAGAAATTAATCTATGAATTTCCTGTGGCTGGAGATTAGAATATCCCACCAAATTTGATTTGCCGAAGAAGTTGCCTCGGCGTTTCGCCCCTCGGCATTGGTTTCCGCCAAGAAATCCCAGGAGGTTTTGAAATCCGCCAAAAGAATTCCCGCCGACTTACGGCGGGACGGCTGGAAGTTGATTTCAAAAAACCTTTTAATCTTCTCGCAAAAATGCCCGCCGAAGCGAGGGGCGAAGCCCCGAGCGAGGCGACTAATTCAATATGGTGGTCATTATACC